>Ga0265338_10007202_pt1 | contig 13905 bp, 24 predicted proteins | sample 42126metaG_FD_193579 | JGI IMG/M metagenome (GOLD analysis project Ga0265338, IMG submission 193579) | Rhizosphere microbial communities from Carex aquatilis grown in University of Washington, Seatle, WA, United States - 4-21-26 metaG | ecosystem: Host-associated > Plants > Roots > Rhizosphere... | reverse complement strand
GGGCATTGGACCGTCTCGAAGAATTTGAATTCATCAAACGTGAGACGGACTCGAATGACCGGCGAAGCGTCATCGCCAGGAGGACACCGACCGGCTCGGCCTATATGCGGACACTCAGTGGCTACATGACGGAGGCGAGCAAGCCGGCTAGGAAGTAACCCGCTACATCGGACGTTGATACGAGCGATCACCTAACCACGCAGAACCGTTACACAAGCGACATCGGGGATTATCTAATGCTCGGCATTCTTCGGCAACAAACGAGGTCCCACCGATTGCTTGGCCGATCAGCGCGGCAGCAAGGTCAGGACATCCCCGAGCGCCATTCCCAACCCGAGCCCCAATGCCAGCGTCAGTGCTAACGCCACGACAAGAAGGCCGATACCGCGCATGACTGGAGCAGTCCTCTCCCAAGCTACGGGGTAGCTCCGGTTCACCTGCCCTTCCAGGTAGGCTGGTGCATTCCCCGGTGCCAATACAGCCATCGCCTTGCCTCGTTCGTTACGACACGAATCGTAATCCTTGCTGGCCACTCTGGCAACCCAGGTGATGCCATTACTTCCAAATGTTGAGAGCCCGGAAGAACGACACAGAAGGAGGTGGCATGAGATTGGGGTAGATACAAACCAAGCCCTCTGCGAAAGCTCAAGGGGAACGGGCCACAGATAGCTCGGCCGGGCCGACGAGCAACACTCCGCTTGACCGTTCGGATGGTGGATGAAAATTCGGATGAGCGGCCGCAACAGAATCGAGTACCCGTCACCTAGGGTGCCGTTCGGCTACCGTTACTTTGGCACGGTCGTTGACTGCACCACCTTTCGGCGACCGTGCACTTCACGGACCCTGGGGTTGCACCTACCAGCCTATCGCTTCGCCGGAAAGCGATTCTGCTCCCAAGCCAAGGCCCATTTGCGGATTTCGGTCATGCGATCTTTAGAGGCGCGATAATCCAGCTTGGGCAGCATATGCTGGCAGAACGCGGACATTTCCGCACTCGTCATCGGTCGCGTGGGTTGTCGGCTTGAGAGCATAGCCTCAACCACGCTTTGCGCTTCTCCTCGCGATAGCATCAGTCCACCTTTGGGTGTTTCCTTCGTTTAACCCTCGGCTGGTGGCGCACGATCTGCGCCATTTTCTCATCGAAAATTGTTTCATGGCGCAGCGCGAGCCGCAGCGTGGGAGGGATCGGCATCGATCTGGCGCATCCGTTCAGCGAACGATGCCGCAGTGGCCTCGGAGCAGAAATTATCCACAATGAGGCCGCGCAATTCCGGACTGTTCGCCATGACCTGATAGCCCTTCGGTCCAGTGGCCGTGACTTCGTACGTAATGATATGAACAGGCGTCCCTTCGCGTTCCGCCTCCTTGGCCTCGCATTCCTCGGCCATCGCCATCAACGCCGCACGCCCGGCTTCGTCGTTTAACTCGCGCGCAAGGCGGCGCAGTCTCAGGGCTTGGTCGCGCAGCGACGTCGGGTCCATGGATTCTCTAACCAGAAACGACGTCCTGGTGTACCACACCACGACAATGCCAGGGAAGGGCGCAATTCGGCCTAAGCTATTCGGGCTACGGGCCGAGCAGAGCGGCCGGGAACCGAAGCGTTGCAATGGTGGACGTGTCGGCTCATAAGGTGGTACCATCGGACAGGAGGACGGTCCCCACCGTGAGCCGACCGTCGCTCAAGATCACCCGCCACGATGACCGGAAACCTCCTGAAGATTTCACCTTCGAGGTCTGGAACCCGATCAGCAGAAGCTATGAATCCATGGCGTCGCTCAATCATGGTCTGAGGCGCCAGAGTCAGCTTGCGGAAAAATTGCGGATGATGTGGGTGCAGCAGGACCCGGCACGATCATCCATCAAAGACGCCCCAGACCCTGCCGACGATGATGACACAGAATGGGCCGAAATTCGGGTTAGTGTCTGGGCCAACAGGGTCTATGAAACCCGCAACTTCGATCAACCGGCCTGGAAGAAGGCGATGAGCAGGGCAGCCGCTATCGAGACGACCTGCAACGAGGTCGGCTATGTGCCGCCGTAGCCCATCCCTGCCGGGTGCAGCCTATGCAGCCGCCATCTCCCTGGTGGCCCGCACGGGCAGCTTCAGCACCTTGCACAACGCCGACAGGTTGGCATCCCGTGGTCGAACTCGGTCGGTTTCCCAGAAGTAGATGCTGGCTGCACTGACACCGGTACGCTCAGCGACTTCGGCGACGGTAAGGCCGCGCTTGAGACGGGCATCACGGAGATAGCTGGACAGGCTGGGCTTACGAGGCATTGGTAAAGTCTCCAAATTAATCGAGGCGGCGGAACTTAGCGGCAGCTTCGAATACCGACAAGTCCCTGCGATGAACCCGTAGCGTATTACCGAACGATATTGAGGCCGAAACTCCCCGACATGCTTAAATACCTGTCGGAGAACGGACGCCAATGAGATACTTCGACATCACGTCCATAGCAGGCACCAAAACCCACCCCTACATTGCTGAGATCGCCATGGACCCTGCCAAATGGTTCAAGTTCGAACAGGCGTTCGAGGCTCGGCCAGTGGTGAGGATTCGCAATGTCGATCAGAGGATGCCCGATGCCTGGATCGTGCATATAGCCTGCGCCAGCAAAGAGGTCCGAGACCTGCTTGAGAGCAATTGGTGAACAAGGATAGTGGCGGAACTGCCTTCTGAGCATCGGGCTCGCCGCCGTTCCGGCGCCAACGTGGCGGCAATGGTGTTTGCAGCGCCCCGCCAACAGATTGGGGGTCAGCATCATACGAGATCGAGAACGTCCCGCGCGCGATTACCACTGTCACCCGATCGGCTCGGTTGCCGCCGCTGTTCCGCGTCGCGAACCAGGGCATCGACGGTAGGGAATCTCACTGGCACTTGTTTCGCTCCCCTCCATCGCCTCATACCGCCCCGCCGGCAGCAGTATCTTGGGCGGTGTCCACCACTCGCGCTGTCGCAGCCATTGCCCGGTAGGAGTTGGAGGGCACCCGCAAATCCGGCCACGGTCAGAGTGACAAGAGGCTGCCAGTTCCGCCACCACTCCATTCGGTCATGTTAGGCATCTCGGGCTGGCTCTGCGAGCCAAATTAGTTGAATGGGAGAGCAGATCACTACCGTAAGTACAACCACCTACGCCTTGACGACACCCATGAGTGGTATTTCTCTTGACGAAAAGTCGATATTAGTGTAGCCACTGGTATCACGAAGCCGCGAGAAATAGGGACGCCCGGATGGAAGTATTCATCTTCCGCGCTCAGTCAACGGGCGATGCTCTTGCCTTCACCGAGGACCGCGCTGGAGGGCGCCTACCCGTGAAGTCTGCTCCTTGGACACTTCTGGCTTCAGGCCCGCTGGAGAGGGTGTGCGACCCGGCGGACGCCGTCGGCGGCGTGCAGGCGGTAGCTGCGCAGATACAGCGGCTCGGGTTCTTTGTTGTCCCCCCTTCGAAGGCGCACCCACCTGTGGCTCGCGCGACGTGCGGTTCCACGCCATCAATCCCCTCACCGTCGCCACCATCCCGCTCTTTACCCGTACGCCGAGTTATTGCTGCAACCGGGCGCGGGCGCGCTCCCGGAACCCCGGTCCCCGCTGCGCCACACCGCTCCGCTCCTGTGCCCGCACTGCGGTCACGCCGACCGACAGCATCGCACATTCCTCTCGCATGATCGCCATCACGAGGCGGGGCTAGTCCAGGCGGGCAAAGACAGGTTTGGCTTACGATGCCGTACCGCGATGAATGGCTCGGGGGTCTCGTTCCCGAAGCCCGGCGTCGATACGATCCAGCTTCTCGCGGTAGGTGGTGACCAGTGGCTCCTGCTTGCGGAGGTCGCGACGACACAGCGGCGTTGACGGCGGTGGCGAGTTGTTTCTCTTCCGGACATGGCCTACCAAAATGCCGGAACGTTCTGCGACGACGGTAGTATAGCTAGACCTAAAGATGATGCAGCGCGGCATGGCGCCCATTGCTGCATAATACCGCGTTTGTGCCCTCTATGTATCGGCAGAATAGCCAGCTTTCGTCGTCGCATTCGCCACGGCGCGAGCCAATGGCCGGCCACGATATCCTTTCACGCCACATTTTTGTGCAAGGGTTCCACGGACGATTGCTGACATCCGCGACCATTCATCGGGGGGCACACCGCTCGGACCCGGGATGGTTACGAGTGAGTAGCGGGTCGGAACCGTGATCTGTATCGATGACGGCAGTTTCTCGGCACGTAATGCGATCTCGACACCAGCAACAATTTCATCGAGCCGGTGGCGGATGATCTTACGCTTTGTCTCGACCTTATCGTCAACTGAAGCAGAGCGTCGATGCTGTGGGGTAGTCACGGCAATGCCATCGCATCGACTATCACATCAGCCGCACTCATGGTTGAATTTGCCATGGCGCATTCGAGTGGTAGGCTGCACAATCGAATTCCACCGAGTAGCCGTGCTATGATCGCGCAAGCAACTGCGGTTGCCTCTGTCCATTCTGCCTCGCTTGGATCAAGCGGTGTGGTCATACTCAGAAGCGCATTCCCGCTGTTGGGGATGCAAAAAAGAATTGGGAACGTCAAACCAGCGTCGCGGATCAGCATGCTTACCTCCGATGCGAGTCCGGAGAGTGATTGTCGAATGATTTCGCGCTTTTCTGCTGTAGATAGTCCGGCGGTCGATCCAAGTTCTTTGTCGTCCGATAGGTTGGTTATGTCCATCACGTTCTCCTCCATGTTATGGAGGTATTTAGCCACGCGGAATTGGCCGATACTTGCCGACATGGCCGGAATGAAAAGGCAAGCCTCACCTTATCATTACGGTAATGTCAGCCCTTCATCCAGAGAGGTATCAACAAAGGCGACAGCGATCAAACCGTGGCCTGCACCGATTGGACCCGCCCGGCAACTGCGCCGACCCCGGGCCGCTCCGTTCGCAACCACATCGCGAATGAGATCAGATGCTTCGTCACTGGACTCGTAGCGCACGTGCGCTTGCCGCAACACCGATCAGCAGCAGCCCCACTGCCAGAAACGCGATCGAGAGGCTCGTTGCTTGGGCAATGAAGCCAATCGTGGCCGGGTCGCTCAGGATACCAGCATAGACCGAGGCGGCTGCGAAAGGCCGGCTTGTCCATGATGCAACCAACCATGGAATGGCGCACCACCGCGCCCATTACAACCTTGCGTCAACCGACGAATTGGTGAGACATTGCCACCAGAGCCCATGGCAAGGACGGTAGTGGAACTGTTTGTCGCGGCGCACGACATAAGTGATGGCCGTCGCTGACACTGCCGATCTCGAACATCGGCACGGGGAGTCGAATTGCTGCGTATCGTGTTCTAAATCTTCCGATCCGCGCCCTCCCGGCTGCTTAGTGCAAGGGTGTTCGCGGACAGGGCAGATGGCGGCAGGCAGTTCCAATGGGCTGTGGCGGCTCAATCGCGTTGCGCGAGCGTTTAGGTCTCGCCGGTCTGGACCCTCGGTCGGAGCGACGATCCCGATTAGTCGGCGATGATACCGCCCGCTGGCACGGCTTTCCCCGAAAGTCCCGACCAGCGGTAGTGACAGATTTCAACGTCGGCACCCAATACGACGGCTTCCAGTACCCACTTGTCCGTCGCGAAGACCGGGTAGCCGATTTGTTCATCTTCTGCGAATGCTTTCAGCCAGTCGGCATGCGTGCAGGTCGATTGCTCCCACACGTCCTTCGTCAGCTTGACGAAATCGTCATGCTCCACGTCTCCGCTCGGCAGATCGAATAGGTCTATGATCTGAGATGGTCTGATCGTCAGGCGATCACGTGTGACCACCGCCAGGATGTTGGGGAAGCGCTCGACCGATGGGTCGACTTCCGCGATCGTTGTATCAGCGTCGCAGACCAGATCGGTCCAATTCTCCCACTCGTCGTGATTCGCCCCGACCGCCTCGTACGAGACGGTGCAGACATGTTTGCGCCCGAGCGCCTCGGCTACTGCCTTGGCCACGGCTGGATCACGAGTCCAGCCAACCTGGGTTTCGGTCAATCCATAGAATTCGTACCACATGACGTTCTCCGTAGCGTTTTCGGTCGCAGCATTGATAATTGTGCCTCGATGCGGGTTCCATGTCGTCGCTGATGTGTCTCGCATGGCCGCCACCGACCATACGAGACTGGCAGACGCTGGGCCGGGCTGTTGTCATCGCCCGGCCCGTAGAGTTCACCACCGCACTTTGTATTTCGGGGGTTCGCTGCTTCCGCCGTGGATTTTGGCAGGGCGGACCGGGACCAGTCGCCCCGTATTCAACCGGCGGTAGTGGCCGCGCCGGTCATGCGGCCGCACCTGTCGCGATCCATCCCCCTCCTCGGCTGGCGCATTGTATTTCGTCAGGTCGATCAGCCTGACCGCCGGCAACGGTTTCAGCTTGCCACGGGCACGCCCGCGATTAACGCCAGCAAGGTATTCCGTTTCTGCGGCTGGCAGCGGATCGGGATGACGCGCCAACAGTAGCGTGGCGACCATCATGTTCGCAAACGCTACCTCAATGTTGGCCTTGCGTTCGGCGTACCAGTGATCTGACGAGAACCGCGTCTCTGTGACGACACCCCATCCCAAATCGGGATGCCAGACGGCCTGCACCGGCTCTTGCATCCATTTTCCGGCTTCACCCGGCGCGTCAAAGGAGCGAGCATACACGACCAACTGAACGCCACCGCCATCCAACTCGATCGCGTGAAGCAAGTTGACAGTTCCATAACGTGCGCCGTCTGCATCGCTGAACCAGATGACATACCATACCTCGGGGAATGGTAATTGGAATGTCCCAGCGTACAGCCGCTCTTCACCCTCGGCAACGAGCCCATTGTAGACATCCAGGTCAAGGGCCTTACCAGTCGATAGGTCGCGCAAGAAACCGAAATCAAACACGGGCGCGGCCTCGATACGCAGCGGGGTGTCCGTCAGCGTGACCCCTTCCCGGTCGCCAACGTCTTGCACCGAGACGAACCGTTTCACCCCGCGACGCGCAGCCTCGGTGAACTCAGCAAATACGTCGGGATATGGCGTGATCATGGGGCGCCCCTCCCCGATGACGCTACCGGCGGTCGGCGAACCACATGCGCATAGGATTGCGTGTTCGTTGTGGTGATCGGTCCACCAGCGTGGAGGTGCTGGTCGTTGGCCTGTCCGTCGCGCGTCAAATGGTCGGACGAAAGTCGGATGTTGTCAGCATCCGCAACCAGTCCGCTTGCTGACTCGGTGTGCCACAATAGCTTCGTTTTCACGGTATGACTCCCAGCAGGTTTCGGTTGAGTGCCACACACACCTCGCCTTTGCCGCACCAAGGGGCGCAAGCACTGGCAGACGGGCGGCGTTGTCATAGCCGAAAGCTGGCTGGTGGCGCCGACATGGTTTGTGCCGACGACAGCGGGCATGTAGCTCAGGCGCAGCCGCTGCGTCAACTAAAGGGCAACTGAAACGCCTGGGGATACGCTCCCGGTCATGGACCCCGCGTCGCCCCCTGTCGCCGTCAACCGTGCCACTGTGTTGACCTTGTGGGCGATGGTCGTGGCCGAGCGCCTGGGCTATCCGTCCGAGACTGCGCTGATGCTTGGCCGCGCCGTGTGCAGCGCCAGTGCCCGGACCAAGGCCCGGCGCTTGGATATCATGGACGAAGCGCAGGAGGCGACTGAGCGGCGAGCAGCGGCGGCTGGAATGAAGCCCAGCGTCCAAATGGTCCGATTGCCCGTCCTGGCGGCGGCTGACGGCACGCTGCGGGAGCGCGACAATGGCAAACCTGCATCGGCCAAGAGCGTGCAGTCTACATCTCGCGGGCGTGTGGCTGGTTGGCAACGCTTGCCGAGATAGTGAAATGACGCGCTAAATGCTGCTTGCTGCAAATCGGGCTGGTAGTGCAATCAGACATGCGCGTAAGCTAATGGAGTCAGTCAAAATGATATGGCACGTAGTTTTCACTGGCGGCGACAGACCGGTGCAATCCCGTGCAGCACGATCGCGCGATGCCGCAATTCAAGTGGCTTGTGAGCTTCTTAGCCAGTCTTGCGATGTGCGCAGGATTGTTGAGCCGCACGGGGCATCTATTGAAAGGTCGGAGCTTGATCAGCACTTCGATGGTGGCCGGTTTCCGGGTCTACGGAGACACGATTCAGCCATCGTAGGTGAGGTAGCAATAGCGGCAGACGCTGGTCACGCGCGACTGGTCGGGGCGACCAGCTAACCGGTGACTTTAACCGCCCCCCCAAGTACGCTCGTGCGATCTCTCGATCCGACGCTGTGACCGAACGCCGGATTGGCAGGGTGATCGGCGGCTGTCCTTCACCGTCGATGATCAACACCGGCGTACCATTCAAACGGGTCGGCAGATCGTGGGCGAGCGGTGAGAGCGGCCGAAACAGGATGGCACCCGCCAGCATGCTTGGACGGGTCAGGGGCAGCGCCGCCGCCATGAAGGTACCAGTTTGAGAAGCCGATGGCGTTTGGCTCCCTGGTGAAGCCGTAGCGGGTGCCGACGGCCTCAATGAAATCGACCAAATTGGCGAAGCGGGCTGTGATGTCGGATTCGTATATGGTGCAGTCCGTCACCTCATGCCGATCAAAGCGTACAGCCCAAGCCGTCGGGCCATCCAGCAAACTAACGCCAACCAAAGCGCAAGTCCCAAGATGGTCCCGAAAAGTTCTTCGGGCTTATGTCTAGGACTGCGGCGCATCGCCTGCCGCAGCCCTGGCGCGAGCCACCAGTAGGCTCATTACCCTGCACCGCAACAAGATGATCGAGTCCAGTGCGGTTTCTCTATGCATGTATCATGGCGCGAATTGTGAACCAGTACGGGAAATGACGAGGCGTCGGAGCCTCCCTATGTGGGAGAAAATGATGCACGTGGGAGCGCGAACCCTATAGAGATCATCGGGGTCCATCGTCCTATCACGTGGCATGCCGGACCTTCATCCCGGCCGCAGGTCGGAACCCCTTGATCTGGACTTCCTGACCGCCAAGCGACGCGACAACCTGTGGCGCATTGTCCAGGTAGCCAATCTGCAAACCGGTCCGAGAAATCCCCCGTCAAATCCGGCACTTCGTCTGCGACACCGGCGACCCGATCCGTGAACCGCTCGTACCCCCCAGCGTCGGGCTGGAATGTGCACGCCTCCGGCGATTGGACGACTAGAAGAATGAATATCGCCAGATTGACGTCCATTTATAGCCTGAACCTATCTGTACCGTTTTCTGAGCACTATGGAGGCGTGTCACGTCCGGCCACGGCTGAGTAGATTCCGAGGGTCTTCCCCTCATTGAAGCCGCGATATGCTTTTCGAGCCACAAACGCGGGAAGGCAATTCCAATGGTCGAAGATGGCCCCTCGGATAGCTCGCGGAGCGACGACGATTTCCAACGAGCGGCGGCGGCTGCCGAAGCTGAAGCAGGCAAACCCGGCTGGTTGATGATGCCGCCATCGGAACGGGCGAGAGCAATCTACGAATCGCTCCGACGCATCGATGCGGAGCGTGCCGGATCACTGGTAATCCTCCCAGCACGTCGCGTCCGCCTCAACACAAATTCGAACGGATCAAGCGTGTCGCACGGTCATTGGGCAGCCTCTGCGTCCCATTCTGACACCGGAGCTTCCGACTGAGTAGGCGCTGTCCAGCCAGTAGACCACTACCCCCATCGATCTGTGGATGTCATTCTTGCCGCCGATGATCAGCGGCCTGCTATTCTATTCAATCGGATTGGCAGATCGTGGAGAAACGGTGAGAACTGTCCGAGGAGGATGGCACCCACCAGGAGCCTGGGGTGGGTTAGGAGCAGGGCTGTCGCCATGATGGCACCATTGGAGAAGCCAACTGCGACTGGCCGCTTGGCGACACTGTGACGGGCAAGAATAGCCTCCTTGAAATCGGCCAGAACGGGCACACGATCGGTGAGGTCGGCTTCATCGATGGTCCGATCTGGGAATCGGTGGAAAAACGCGAATCCGCCGTCGATGGCGACGGTCCCTCGGAGACCAAGGATCGGCGATCCTGGCGCCAGTTCCTCGGCCAATTGAACGAGATCATGCTCGTCGCCGCCCGAGCCATGCAGCATTACCAGTGGCACCCTGGTCGAGTCCCTGGGAGGAAAGAAGTGGTGGATGTAGGTTGGCGAGGTGATGGTGCTGTGCGATCGGTGCGAGACGAATTGACCTTATCGCTTATAGGTGAAATCGTCTCGCACCAGACTGATACCCATCTGGGATAACCCGGTCCGATGTGGTGCCGATGGTGTACGGTTTGACCTGCTCGCATGCCGCCCAGTTCGTCGCTACACTATAGCATGGACGTTTTCATCTACCGCTCCGTGGCGGACGACCTCTGCATCGGATACACCCAGGACAAGACCGGTGCCAACCTGCCCTCGAAGTTCGCGCCCTGGCAACCGGCACATCACGCGACGCTGCCACCGCAGGTCGATACCGTCGCGATCATTGGGTCGGACTCCATTCTCGCCGCGATCAGAACGAACAGCTTCTACGTGGCGCACGCCGATCCCCCGAATTTCGTGCGGCCACGGTTTGGACGGCGCTGATGGCAAGCACTCCAAGCAGCCCGACTATCAAGCCCCTTCACATTGACAGATGACACGAACCTTCCGTTCCGTATGTGATGACCAATCAAGCACGGCTCGGCAGCGCTGCTGGTACCTGCGCCCATCGTTCGCTCTCTTTTATTCCTTCTCTCCAGTGTCCGACGAGTCCTGGGTACGCTTTACCCTGCGGCTGAGCGCAGAACCGAATTCTTCGGCGCGCACGGCCAATCTCTCGTACTCCAACGCCAGCCGCTCCATTGCAGCCAACGTCTTCTCGTCGCTCATGCCGTTGGCAAACGTCCGAGTTTCCTTTGCCCGGTTCCGCCATTGCTGGGGAGAAAGGGTCATTCGCTGCCTCGAAAATTAAGCCTTGAGGTCCACGCTTGTCACGGGGACAGTGCGGGCGCGAGCCGGCTCCCTTGCACCTATGCCGCATTGCACGCCCATCCCAAGCGCCCAGCGGGGCACGCCTAACCTGCTTCGGTCTCCTTTTTCGTTGCCTCGGTCTCATACCGTTCCGCCAGCCGTATCAACGACTCTCTGGTCCCGGCTGACGTTGCCGTCTCGGCCATGCGACGATATTCAGCCGCGCGCGCTCTCAGTTCCTCCACCGTGGGGTCTGGCGGCGGTATCGGTCGATCGGTCATTCTCGGCCATCTTCTTGTGCGGCGTGGCCTGATATAACGATATATTAACGGTCTTGATACGAAGAATTATATCTTCTCCCCGTGTTTGAGAGGATTTCCGGAATAGGTGACGCCCAATCCCCGCCTGTCGCAGTCGCGTCGCTACCTTCCGCACTTTGAGTAGATTCCGAGGCTGCCGCCGCCCGCTGGGATCAAGCATCCCTCTGCTTGGCGGTCGTCCCCTTATGGCCGTTCGGTCTAACCCAGCCTGGGCGCGCACCACTACAATGGTGCGCGCCTCTTTTTCGCTTCTTCATCCGTTGCATGGTCACTACATTCCAGCATGGGTCGAGCAGCACCGACCGCCACGGACTACGCCGCCAAGGCGCTGGAGTGCGAACTCCGGGCGCAGCAAACCAAGGCCGGCCCTGACATAGCGAAGGGATGGAGGCAAATCGCGGAGAGCTACCGGTTTCTCGCTCGCGTCACCGCACCAGAATTCGTCGCGTCCTGTTTGCCGTCCCAATCTTCCTTGTCACGCCGCGCTGATCCAGCTTCCCCAAATACTGCAACCGGACCGGCGTCCTCTTCATCAGAGATGGCTCGGGATACCTGATCTCGTTCGCGGCCAGCACCAGTCGGGCTATTTGACGCAGCTTCGACCTTTGGCCAGCTTGGCGTGGTAGTCCGCAACCATCGGTTCGACCTTGGGCGAGGTTGGCGCAGATGCGGCGGCGCTGGCGGCGGAGGGATTGGAGTTCAGTGTCGGGTATGGCACCGTTACCGAAGCGAACGTAAGACGGTAAGCGATGCCCGACAGATATTCCCCCACTCAATGGCTCGCGCGAGCCGGAGAAGCCCGCGCTATCGCGGACAGTATGAAGGACCCGACTTCGCGGCGGATAATGATGAATATCGCTGATAGTTATGAGGCACTCGCAGGCGCATGAGAAGTCGCTGGCTTCTGCCAGGAGAATCCTCGGACTAAGTGACGGAACGTCCGAATGATCTGGGATGGCATGCCGGATATGGTCGTTGTTCGGCCGGCTCGTTGCCATTATGTTGTTCGGCGCACCCGCTACAATCGGTGACACTCCTACTCTCGTGGCGGCGCTGCCCACTACCCGATGCCCCGACCCGCGCCATGTCTCCGGCGGGACGCGGATGCTGGGTGGGCAGAGCGTGATACCGCTCCGCCGCCAGCGCCATGTCTCCGGCGGGACGCGATCGCCTTACAACGCTGTGCGGGAGCTATCGCCATAGGCACTGCGCCCTAGTCAGTGTGACCGAAGAAACTGCCACGGGTATCAAGCCTTCAGTAACGCCGCAATGGATCGGCATAGACATCCTTTGCTTTCAGTCGTCCCCGTGGGCAATCCGTACAATCTTCCGAGCGATGTCCTCTGGTGAGAGGACGAAATCTATCCACCCGCTGACAATTGCGCTTTCCGGCATGTCAGGCTGGCTGGCGGTCTCCGGCGCCTGCGCGATGGTGATACCGCCGACCTCCTTGATGCCGGCCAGCGCTGCTGCACCGTCGCCGTCAAAACCGGAGACAATGACGGCGATGATCTTGCCGTCCCAATGCTGGGTCAGGGAGCGGAGAAAGACCGTGATCACGTCCGGCCATCCTCTCGGTTTTGAGATCGGCTTGAGACGAAACTCCCCGTCAAGCACGTGCAAATCTCGTTGGGCCGGGATGATGAAGACATGATTGGGCCGCAGGACCAAACCCTCGGCGATAAGTTCGACCGACATCTTCGTATAATACGGGAGAATTTCGTGCAGCATCGTGGACACCGTTCGCAGATGATTTACGATGACAATCGCGACGCCCATGTCGGTCGGCAGATGCCGCAGCAATCGAATATAGGCGTCCAAACCACCGGCTGACCCACCCACGCAGACTATCGGAAAATCTCGTGCGCCGCTGCTGCCGTTCATCGCGGATAACCTCGCTTCGGATTCTTTTCGGGGGTCACAGCATTGATCCGTTGATGATCTCTGTCCAGGCGCTTGCCTCCAGCCTCGAAATCTATGACAGTTCGGCGAAGCTCTGTGGTGAAGAACAGGGGCATCGACTGATTTCCGGCGGCCGCGCATCACAGCCCCCAGGCACCTGCTCTCTTCACGGTTCCAAGATGATCGGGTCCAGTGCGGCATCTCTATGCATCCGTCATAGCGGCGAATGTGGACCATTGCGGGAAATGACAAGGTGGCGAAGCCGCTCCTATGTGGGAGAACTCGATGCACCTGAGGCCAGCATCTCTATGCATCTTTTATAGCGGCGATTGTGGACCAATACAGGAAATGACGAAGCGGCGGAGCCGCCCTATGTGGAAGAAAATGATGCACCTGAGACCTGATCTCTATGCATCTATCATAACGCCGGTTGCACTTACACTGAAAATGACTTGGCGGCGGAGCCGCCCTATGTGGCAGAAAATGATGCACCTGAGATCGGCATCTCTATGCATCTTATTTCTACCACATAAGAAGAGAAGGTACATATGATGCATAGAGATCACCGGCTCCATTCGCCCCACCACTTCGCATGGCCGACCTTCATCCCAGCCGCAGGTCGAAAGCTCTTGATCCAGATTTCCTCACCGCCAAGCGACACGAGGACCCGTGGTTCATTATCGAGGTAGTCGCTCAAAATGCAAAACTGGTCGCGGATATACGGTGTTCCCTTACCCCTGGTCTTCGCTCGCAACATGCCGGCCAGAATCCCC
>Ga0265338_10007201_pt1 | contig 13906 bp, 11 predicted proteins | sample 42126metaG_FD_193579 | JGI IMG/M metagenome (GOLD analysis project Ga0265338, IMG submission 193579) | Rhizosphere microbial communities from Carex aquatilis grown in University of Washington, Seatle, WA, United States - 4-21-26 metaG | ecosystem: Host-associated > Plants > Roots > Rhizosphere... | reverse complement strand
GGCCTGCCGGTGCCGATCCCCATCTCGAAGCGGCCGTCAGTGAGTACCGACAGCGAGTGCGCTTCCCACGCCGTCATCCATGGCGGGCGGAACGGGGAGGCATACACCCAGGTGCCCATGCGCAGCTCGGCAAGGGCCGCGGCCAGAGCCAGCGCGGGGCCGGGCGCCGGCTGCCATTGCGGGACGTCGGGCATCAGCAGCGTCGAGTACCCGCTGTCGGCGATGCGGCGCACGCGGTCTCGCCACGTCGGCAGGTCAGTTGCGAGCGGCGCAACGACCCCGAACCGGAACGGTCTCGTCATGTCTGGACTCCTCCGAGAAGGGCAGATGTCAGGCCGGCCACACGCTGCACGGCGGCGTGTGACCCGTCTCCAACACGTTCAGACGCCGCTGCCGCCCGGAAATCATCGATGCCCGATCGGAGCCAGCGTGCGGCCGGCCTGTCGCACAGAACAGTCTCGCCAGTACGCCAGCTGGGTGGCCCCGGCCCAATCCCGAGCCAGTTCGACTGGTCACCGTCGGCACAGCTTGACCAGGATAGTCACGGACCCGCCGGCCGCAACCACCATGCCGTAACAGCCGGTGACCGCGAAACCGCCAGTGCTCACGTATCCCGCTCGCTGCTCAAGCAGTGCTCAAGTAGGACACCGAATGCTCATCTAGATTGGTTCCCCACACTGTAGGCCCAGAAGGCTCAGGCAAAATGATTGAAATTCCGTCCGGGGCTGATATCCAGTGCCCGGCCGAGAAGATCTTCGATGTGATCATTGACTTCCGCGGCCAGGATCGCTGGCTAACGGAGTCCTCGGCTTTCCACGGCACCAGCGAGATCTCCTCGAACCCGGTGACCCTGGGGACGACCTATCGCGAGCCTGGACCGTTCGGCGTGCGCAACGGGACGGTGACGGAGTTCGAACCGCCCACAAAGATCACCTTCCACCAGCCGATGACCATCAAGCTGCACTCCGGGGTCGTCGATGTGACTATGTGCTACACGCTGACACCAGGAGCGGAGTCGACCTATGTGAAGCGGGTAGTGACGCTCGGGGTTCCCTGGTCGCTGAAGCTCATCCAGCCGCTGCTGGTGCGCGCATTTAGGGTCGAGAGCGGACGCACCTTGCTCGCACTCAAGGCCTACGCGGACAAGCTGCCCTAGCCATGTGCCTTTTCTGTCAGTGGTCACACGCTCGGCCGCATGCTGGCTAGTTCCAGCAGCGGGGCGGCGGCGTGATGCGCAGCAGGCCGGCCGCCCCGATGCCGAACAGCTGGCGTGAGCGCGGGTCCGCCGCCAGGATCTGGTAGACGAGCTGGGCCTGCGGAACCCGCTCCATCGCGCGGACGCCTCCAGTCAGCGGATTGAGGCAGGCCACGATGCCGACCTGGTTCGCCAGCCACAATGCGCCGCCCGCGTAGCTGGTCGTGGTGTACATCGGCCAGTGGAAGATGCTGTCGGCCGGCTGCCCGGCCACCGTAGCCGGGTGGCGGGGGGCGAGCACCGCGAGGTCGCGCTGGCGCAGCACCATGGTGAGCCCGAGCATCCCGGTCCGGAAGGAGACCCAGACTCCTCCCGGCACGGCGGTCAGCTGCGCTCCGGCCACCGAGTCAGCGATGAGGCGGCTGACCGCGCTGGCCAGGTGACGCCCGGAGCTGGCGTCATATTCGGCCACGGCGGCGCCCTCGATGCCTCCGGCAACCAGGTGGGCCAGGGAGACGTAGAGATACTGGCCCGCCGGGTCCACCGACATGCCGCTGAGCGCGAGGCCGGCCGACAACCTTACCCGCGCCAGCACCGTGCCGGTCGCGGTGCTCACCCGCAGCATGGTCTGGAAGGCACCGATCCACACCGAACCACCTGGTCCGGCCGCGATGGCTACCGGCGGCTGGCCGTGGCGCGTCGGAACCGCGGGCAGCCTGATCGACCGGATCGGCGCCAGGCTCAGCGGGCTGACCTGGCGGACGAGCGGCTGGCCCGGCGGCCCGTAGAGCCACAGGTACCCGGCTGCGACGGCGACGCTGGCTTGCCGGAACACCCGGCCCTGGGCGACCGCGCCGGTCCGCAGCGTGCTGCAGTCCAGGACGTACGGCCCGCGGGCCGGTCCGCGCGTCCGGGAGACCAGGGCATAGGCCACGCCGGTCGCCGTGTCGACGACCTGATCCGATACTGACGCGGCCGGGTTCTGGTGCTGTAGCACACGATGCGGCCAGGAAGCTGGCCCAGCGGACCCCGCCGGCCCGGCCGACCCGGCAGGCCCGGCCGTGGCGAGGGCCGCTGAACCGCACCGGACCCGGGATGACGCGGCTGTGCTGGCCGCCGGGTGCGCGGCCGGTGTCTGGGCCGCGCATGCGGTGGCCAGCAGGGCCAGGAGCGCCGTGCCGACCGTCAGAGCCCTCGTCGCGTTCATCAGGACCTGCCCTTCGCCACCGCGCCCGGCGCGCCGGCGTCCACTTACCCAGACGCCGCCGCTCGCGGTTGCGTTGGGCAGGCAAGCATGATCACGGTGCTTTTTCAGTCACCGCGACTGAGAAAGCACCGTGATCATGAAAAGGGCCGGCGGACCGGCCGGCACCGGCCCGGGTCAGGCCACTTCGCGGAGCTTGCCGGTGGCTACGTCAAAGACGAAACCGCGGACGGAGTCCGTGCGCGGGATGAACGGGCTCGCTTTGATCCGCGCGATCGACTGGCGAACGTCCTCGTCGAGGTCGGGGAAGGCCTCGGCGGCCCACGCGGGCTTGATGCCGGTCTCCTTCTGGATGCTCGCCTTGAAGTCGTCGTCGGTGAACGTGAGCATCCCGCAGTCGGTGTGGTGGATGAGGATGACCTCACGGGTGCCGAGCAGGCGCTGGCTGATGGCCAGCGAGCGGATCTCGTCGTCGGTGATGACGCCCCCCGCGTTGCGGATGACGTGCGCTTCGCCTTCGGCGAGCCCGAGGATGCCGTAGACGTTGAGCCTGGCGTCCATGCACGCGACCACGGCCACGCCCTTGCCCGGGGGAAGCGGCAGCGGGCCGTCGAAGTTCGCGGCGTAGCGTTCGTTGTTGGCGAGCAGTTCGTCAGTAGCGGTCATCGCCAGTCCTCCTTGAGTGGTTCGACTCCATCCGGGACCCGTGCGGGCCGTGCATCCTCGCCGGGCGAGCATGTCCGCCCATATCCCTATAATCCCATCGGAATAACCAAGAACTTACCAGGCCCGGGCCATGTTGTACCCACGCCCAGCCCAGGTCAGCCCCCGATCCGCCCGCGGGCCGCCGGAAACCGCGATCATGGGAGTGAACCGCAGGGCGAGCATCTGGGGGGTGCGGCCATGAGCCGATCGATCGCGCGGGAATGCCTGGCGCCCGGCACCACCGTGCCGCCCGGCGAGGTGCTGGTGGCGACCGAGATCGGGGATCCGTCGGCCGGCCTGCTGGCGTGCCCGGCGGCACCACTGGTCGGCGGGACGCTGCGGCGCAGGGGAATCCGGGTCCGCTACGCGCCCGTGCCGCGATGCGGCGACGCGTCACCGTCGGACAGCGGGGCCACTTTCTTCGTCACCTCGGCGCTGGGGCGGGACGGCACTGCCACCGCGATCGGCGCCGGGGCCAGCCGGTCGAATGGTGTGGCGCTCGCCGCGGCCCGCGCCGCTGTCGAGGAATGGGCGGCCGTCGTCGGTACCCGCCGCCTGCTGGACGCGGTGAGCCCGTGGTGCCCGGGCGCGGTGCAGGCTTTGCGCCAGGCCCGGCAGGCGCTGGCGGCCGCCGGGACGCTGTACATCTACGGGCGCCTCGCCGCGAGCCCCGAGGTCTGCGCCGAGCTTGAGAAAGCGGGGGCGGTATTCGCCGGCTCCCTCACTGACATACCGCACGGGGCTGCGGTGCTGATCCCGGCGCACGGTGCCGCGCCGCAACTGCGGGACGAGGCCGCCGAGCGCGGACTGGACATCATCGATGCGACCTGCTCACTGGTGGCGGGGGCGCAGGCGGAGGCGAGACGGTTCGCCGACCGCGGCGACCAGGTCGTCCTCATCGGCCAGGCCGGCCACGCGGTGGTGGCCGGGATCCTCGGCCAGGCACCTGAGCGCTCGATCATCGCGGGCAGCCAGGCCAGCGCGGGCGCGGTCAGCGTCGCTGATCCCCGGCGCATCTCCTACCTGCCGCAGCCTGGCATCCCGGTCGAGGACACGACGCTCGTCACGGCCGCGCTGCGGTCCCGGTTCCCGGGCGCACGCGGCCCGGACCCGGACACTTTCTGCTACGCCGCGTCCGACCGGACAGAAACGATCCGCACCGTCGCCGCCTCCTGCGACGTGGTACTGGTGCTCGGCGCCGAGGACGACGCGGACACCCGCCATCTGGCCGACCTGGCCCGGTCCTGCCACGCCAAGGCGCATGTCATCGCGGAGGTGACCGAGATCGCGGCGGCCTGGCTGGCGGGCACGTCCGCGATCGGCCTGGCCGAGTCCACCTCGGCCAGCCCGCTGCTGGCCGCCCAGGTCAGGCAGGCGCTGTCCGGGCTCGGCCCGCTGAGCGTGACCCGGCGCCAGGTCACCACCGAGATCCAGGGCAGGCGCAGGCCAGCCAAGCGCAAGCCAGTCACCCGCAAACCAGTCACGCGCCGGTCGGCTGAGCACTGAGCCGCTGAGCACCGTGCGGCCCTGCTGGAAATCGCCGATGAGGTGCTGCGCCTGAAAGACGGCCAGCTCCCCCGCCTGAAATGACCGGAGGTTACAAACCAAGATCAGACAGGACCTGCCCCAGGGACAAATTAGCGGCACCCGCCACAGGGGTCGTGCTCGTGTCGGTGGGCGTCGGTGAAGTCGTATCGGTGGGCGTCGGGGTCGGGGTCGGTGTGGGCGTCGGGGTCGGCTTCGGGGAAGGCGACTTGGACCTCGACTTCGTCGGCGACGCCTTGACTGTCTTCTTCGTGGCGCTGGGGGTGACTACCCCGGCGAACGTCGGCGCGAAGCCCGCCTGCGACGCCCCGCCCGATTTCGCGTGCGGCTTCTTGGACGGCGTGGGCGTCGCGGCGGCGGGCGCGGGGGTCGCCGACGGCAGCCCGGTCGTCTGGGCGCCAGGGGCCGCCGCCACCACGGTGGAGGGTCCCGAGTGGTGCGTGACGTCCGCCGCGAACATGACGCCGCCGCCGAGGACCGCGAGAGCAGCGACAACAGCTCCGGCGGCCGGGGCGAACGTGCCTGGCCCGCGGACCGGGGTGAGCGGGTCGAGTGGCACGGGGAACCCGGAGCGGGCGAACGGGTCCGCTTCGTGCACCACCTCGCCGCGGTAGGCCGCCGCGTCCGGGGTGCTGTCGGCGACCAGCCGGAGGACCTTCTCCCGCAGGCTGGCCGGGAGCACCGCCAGCGGCAGCATGTCGAGCAGCGCGGCCGGACTCAGCTCACGGCGCCTGCGCTCGCTGCACACCCCGCAGCGCTGGATGTGCCGTTTGATCCGCTTGCGGAACAGCACGGTCATCTGACCGTTCCAGCCGTCCAGCACGTCGGCCAGCTCGGGGCAGGACTCCTGCCCCGAGCGCGCCACGAGCAGCGCCCCGAGCGACGTCTCGAACTGGGCCCGCGCCCGCGACGCCATGGCGTGCGCCTGGTTGAGCGGCACCCCCAGCGCGTCCGCGAGATCGGCGCCGTAGAACTCGTGGCGCAGGCTCAACTCGATGATTTCCCGCTGGCCCGGGTTCAGCCCGGCCAGCGCCGCCCGCACGGTCTCCCGCAGTTCCGCCTGCTCAAGAGCGGTACCGAAATCCGCGGTCTCGTCCTCCACCTCGTCGGCTTCGTCCAGCTCGACCGGCGAGGACCGGCCGCGCAGCCACCGCCGGCACTCGTTGCGGGCCACCGCGTACAGCCACGGCCGCAGCCGGTCCGGGTCACGCAGGCCTTTGAGCTTCGCCGAGGCGACGATGAACGTGTCCTGGACCGCGTCGGCGGCATCCGCAGGCTCAGTGAGCAGCGAACGGCAGTATGAGTAGAGAGCCGGAGCGTAGTGATCGTAGGCAGCCGCCAGCCCGGCGGGATCGCCCGCCACGATCGCCGCCACCATCTCCCCATCCCGCATGCGATCACGGTAGTCGCATTTTGCCCGCAATCCACCCTGAACTCGGGGCTGTGCACCTAGAAGACATCATCTGGCCTGCAATGCCAGCGCAGAGTAATCGCCCGTGTCGGATAGATCACAAGAATCCCGGTGCAGGTGGGGCAGCCGTTCCGGGCTGCGCGGCCGCGATGCGTCTGGCATCGTGTCGGCATGCTCTTTCCCACGTCTTTGGTCGGCAGTTACCCGCAGCCGGACTGGCTGATCGACCGTGAGCGGCTGCGGCACCGCTTCCCGCCGCGCGTCCGGGCCACCGAGCTGTGGCGGGTGCCACCCGATCATCTGGATGAGGCCCAGCGGGACGCGACGATCGTCGCCATCCGGGCGCAGGAACTGGCGGGCCTGGACATCGTGACCGACGGCGAGATCCGCCGGGAGAGTTATTCCAACCGGTTCGCGACTGCGCTGGACGGCGTCGACATCGACAACCCGGGCACGGCGCTGGACCGCAGCGGCCACCCGAATCCGGTGCCGCGGGTGACCGGGCCCATCCGGCGGCGCCACCCGGTCGAGGTGGCGGATGTGACCTTCCTGCGGGCGAACACGAGCCGGACCATCAAGATCACTGTGCCGGGGCCGTTCACGATGGCCCAGCAGGCGCAGAACGACTTCTACGGCAGTACCGAGGAACTTGCGTTTGGCTATGCGGAGGCTGTCAACGAGGAGGTCCGGGACCTTTTCGCGGCCGGCGCGGACATTGTCCAGCTCGATGAGCCCTACCTGCAGGCCCGGGCGGAGGAGGCGCGCAAGTACGGCGTGGCCGTCGTCAACCGGGCGCTGGAGGGAATCACCGGGACGACCGCGGTGCACCTGTGCTTCGGGTACGCGGCGATCATCCATGAGCGCCCGGAGGGCTACTCGTTCCTCCCCGAGCTGGCCGCCTGCAGCTGCGACATGGTGTCGATCGAGACCGCGCAGTCCGGACTGGACTGCAGCGTGCTCACGGGGCTGGACGGCAAGACCATCATCCTGGGCGTGCTCAACCTGGACGACGTGACGGTGGAGACCCCAGACCAGGTGATCGCCCGGGTCCGGCGGGCCCTGCCGTATGTGCCGGCCGAGCGCCTGATGCTCGCGCCGGACTGCGGGATGAAATACCTGCCCCGTGACGTGGCTTTCGGCAAGCTCAACGCGCTGACCAGCGCCGCCGCTCAGTTGCGCGGCGAAGCGCAGCCGTAGCCACAGGGGCGGACGCAGGCCGTACGGGGGGCGCAGGCTGGGCGGACGCTGAGCCGGGGGGTCCCATCGCAGGAAAGAGGCACCGGTCAGAGCCCGAGCGGGGCCACCGGGAGCGGCAGCACGACGATCCTGATCGGCCCGGGATCGACGGTCAGGGTCACATTGGTGGCCAGCGCCTGCCCCACGGCAACGCGCACCGCCACGGTCACGCTCTGCCCAGCCTTCAGCGAGCCGGACGATGAACTCACGGCCAGCGCCGCGGGAACCGCGATGCGGTAAGTGACCGGGCCGCCCTCGGCGGTCAGCGTGATGGTCAGGCCCACCTGCACCTGGGCCGGCGAGACCAGGAGCATGCCCGGTACCGGCGCGGACGCGGACACCGATACCGACGGCTGGCTGGCCGGGCTGGCTGGCTGGGGCGCGGGTAGCAGGGGCGCGGGTGGCAGGGCGACGCCCGGCCGGGTCGGCGCGGGATGGGCCGCCGCGGCGGCAATACCCGAGTGCGGCGACGATGAGCCCGCACCTGGCTGGCCGGCCGGCGGCCCGGAAGCCCGCCCTGACGCGGAGGGGTGCGGTCCCGCTCCGGCTGCTCCGGGCGCCCCCGGCGGCCGGCCGGCCACCGCTGGCGGCCGGGTGTGCTGTGGCAGCAGCCACAGGGCGCCGCCCAGCACGGCGGCCGCGGCCGCGGCGGCCCCGGCCGTCCGGCCGGGATGGCCGCGCCAGCGCACCGATGGTGGCACGTTGACCTGCGGCGGGAACCCGGAATGCGCGAAGGGCTCCGCGCGCCGCGCAACGCTGCCGCGGTAGGCCACCGAGCCCGGCGTGACGTCGGCGAGAAGCTGGCCGACCTGTTCCCGGAGGCTCACCGGGAGCAGGGCCACCGGGACCAGGCCGAGCAGCATCGCCGGGCTGAGCTCGCGGCGCCTGCGCTCGCCGCAGACCTCGCAGCGCTCGATGTGCCGGTTGACCCGCTTGCGGATCAGCGCGGTCAGCTCCCCGTCCCAGCCGTCCAGCATGGCGGCGAGCTCCGGGCAGTGCTCACGGCCGGACCGGGCCACCAGCAGCACGCCCAGTGACGTCCCGAACTGGGACCGGGCCCGTGACGCCAGCGCGTGCGCCTGGTTACGCGGCACGCCCAGCGTGTCCGCCAGGTCATTACCGTCGATCTCGTGGCTCAGGTTCAGCTCGATGATCTCGCGCTCACCTGGGTTCAGCCCGGACAGGGCGGCCCGCACCAGGGCGCGGAGTTCCGCCTGCGCCGCGTTCGTTACCGGGTCCTGCGCCGCGCCGGTTGCCTCTGCTGCTTCATCGAGCGGCGCGGACGAGGCGCGGGCCCGCAGCCGCCGGTGGCACTCGTTGCGGGCCACCGCGTACAGCCACGGCCGCAGCCGGTCAGGTTCACGCAGCCCTGAGACCTTGGATGAGGCGACGATGAAGGTGTCCTGGACAGCGTCGGCCGCGTCGGCAGGCTCGGTGAGCAGGGCCTGGCAGTAGGCATACAGCGCCTGGGCGTACCTGTCGTACGCCGCGGCCAGGCCGACCGGTTCGCCGGCCACGATCGCGGCCACAATCTCGCGATCGTGCATGCCCCAACGCTAGGCCGGTCAGGGACCTTCCGGGCCACAGACGGCGAAAGAGTCCGGACAGATAAGTCCGCTCACCCCGGCGAAAACCAGCGCAGGTTACCCCAGCAGTGTGCCCAGGATGTCGATGACGACGGTAAGGGGCGGCGGAGCCGTCGTCGCCGTGTCCGTGATCGTGGGCGTGTCCGAAGCCGAAGCCGAGTCCGAAGCCGAAGCCGAACCCGAGTCCGAAGCCGAGGCCGAACCCGAGTCCGAAGCCGAGGCCGAGGCCGAAGCCGAGGCCGAACCTGAAGCCGAACCCGAGGCGGAACCCGAAGCCGAACCTGAGGCGGAACCCGAAGCCGAGGACGTCGGCTTGGTTGTCGTCTTGGTGGGCTTGGGCGTCGGCTTGGGCGTGGTCTTCGGGGTGGGCTTGGGCAGGACCGGGGCCGGGGATGAGGCCGCGGTACTGGGGACCGGGGCCAGGAAGAGCGGCGCGGTGAAGGCCGGCTTCTTCTTCTTGGGTGGCGACGGCGTGGGCGTTGACACCGGAGCCGCCGCCGACGGGGAGGCGACGAGGGCTCCGACGCCCCCGGCCGGCCCGGGGAGTGCCTCCGGATTCCCGACGGCCGCCGGGCTGCCGCCGCCGATCAGCAGGAAGAGGATGCCGCCGACCAGGACGAGCGCGGCCGCACCGGCTGACCCGGCCACCACATAGCTGCTCTGCGAGCGCGGCACCGGCGGGGAGATGAGCTGCACCGGGAAGCCCGAGCTGCTGAATGGCCCGGCGCGGTGCGCCACCTGATCGCAGTAGGTCTCCGCGTCCGGCGAGATGTCCGCGACGAGGTGCATGATCTCCTCCCGCAGGCCCGAGGGGAGCATGGCCACCGGGAGCAGGCTGAGCAGCATCGCCGGGCTGAGCTCGCGGCGTTTGCGCTCACCGCAGACCTCGCAGCGCTCGATGTGCCGGTTGACCCGCTTGCGGATCAGCGCGGTCAGCTCCCCGTCCCAGCCATCCAGCATGGCGGCGAGTTCCGGGCAGTACTCGCGGCCGGACCGGGCCACCAGCAGCACGCCCAGTGACGTCTCGAACTGGGACCGGGCGCGTGACGCCAGCGCGTGCGCCTGATTGCGCGGCACGCCCAGGGTGTCCGCCAGGTCATTACCGTCGATCTCGTGGCGCAGGTTCAGCTCGATGATCTCGCGATCGCCCGGGTTCAGCCCGGACAGGGCGGCCCACACCAGAGTGCGCAGGTCCGCCTGCTCGGCCTCGATGCCAACGTCGCCCACGTCCTCTACCATCTCGGCCGACTCATCGAGTGGCGCTGACGTGGCGCTGGCCCGCAGCCGCCGGTGGCACTCGTTGCGGGCCACCGCGTACAGCCACGACCGTAGCCGCTCGGGTTCGCGGAGCCCCGAGACCTTGGATGAGGCGATGATGAAGGTATCGTGCACAGCGTCGGCCGCGTCGGCAGGCTCAGCAAGCAGGGAACGGCAGTAGGAGTACAGGCCCCGGGCGTACTGGTCGTAGGCCGCGGCCAGGCCGGCCGGGTCCCCCTCGACGATGGAGGCCACAATTTCGCGGTCGAACATGGGGATACGGTAGGTCTTCGCGGCGATTTGTGATAGTGAAACGGGGCGATAATCCCGTCACACATGACGCCTGATCGCCCGCGCTGACGGCCAGTAAGCGGCTGCACCGGTGCTCTCCCCCGTGGCCAGGCGGTCAGGATGAGCCGCAGTCGGAGTCGAGTGGCACTTCGTTTGACCAGCGCCTGGACACCGTGTCGTAAGCGATGGCGTAATCGTTCGCGCTGGTACCGGGCACATCGGAGCAATCATCGGCGGGGGTCTGCGCGTACAGCGCACCGCCGGCGAACCCGGGGTAGGAGGTGGCGGCGGCCATTGCCGACCACAGCACGGTCCCGTCGTTGCTCCGGATCTGCAGGAGGACCGGGCCCACATTGAAATGGTCCCCGTTGATCTGGAAATTTGCGCCGTCCCGGCCGCCACCGGCAGCAGAGCAGTCCCCTCCGGAGCAGCTCTGCCGGGCCGGTGGCGTCCAGTCGCTGAGCCACAGGCTCAGCAGGGCCACGCGGTTGTTCGCCTGGGCGTTATCGGCCGCGGCCTGCGCGCGGGTACCAGGGGTGACACATACGTAGTCGGTGGGCACCACCTGACGCCAGACGTAACCGTGCTGGCAGGCATAGCCGCCGCTGGCGACCCGGCTGGCGGCCGCCGCGTTGTCGATGGCGGCCTGGGCCCGGGTGCCGGGGGTGACACACACATAGTCGCCCGGGTAGGCCCGGCGCCACACGTAGCCCTGCAGGCATCGCACGCCGGGATCACCGATGGTGCCGGCCGGGCCGGACCGCGCGCCGGCTGACGGCAGGTGCAGCGAGCGCGGCGGGACCGCCGGCCTGATCGATCCGGCCGAGAGCGCATCCCGGCCTCCGGTGGAGTGGGAGCCGGCCTGCCCGGCGTCCAGTGCGGACGGGCTGCCGGTGCCGCTGACGGTGAGCCCGCGGCCCGCTGAGCCACGTCCCGCGGGGGCGATGGCGCGCGACGTCACGGTTGCATCGCCGGTTGAGCTGCCGACGGAACCGCCGGCCGTGCCGCCCGGGATTTCCAGCCGGGCATGTCCTGGCAACAGCAGCATGACGGTGGCTGTTGCCGCAGTCAGCGCGCTGACAGCGATCCCTGACGCCCGGGCGAGCCTGTTCATCTCGTTCTCCTCCCGCGGCACCCGGTCGTCTGGATGCGAGGTGCGCCGGTTGCCGCCGTGACACAGGTAGGAGTCCTGGGGCCGGTGATGGCCAACAACTTTTCCGGGCACACTTTCCTGGGGAGGCTCCAGCCGCGAGACTCCCCTTCACAGCTACGGGGCGCGGGGGTGGCCAGTTCACGCTGGCCGCCAATCGGGGTCGGCAGGTGCCGGTGGGTCCCAGGTGACGTCACCGTGGCCCGGACGGCGGCCTGCGCAGCGCTACGGACACCAGGCCGGGGATAATCCCGCCGACTGTGCGCGCGCCGACGCGCGCGAGCATTCCAGCCAGGTTTTTCAATACCCCTCCGGGGTTTTAGCCAATACCCCCTGCGGGTTTATTAAACGCTTACCGATGGCTTCTTTAATACCCCCGGGAGGGTCTGCCTTCTGCGCCGCGGGATTCTGCATACCCGCAGGTCCGGTGGGTTATGCTACAGAAACACATTCCCCGTGTGACCCTCTTGCACAGCCACTATCTGCCCCATACCCTTTCATTACTGCTCATCATCAGATGAGCAGACGCGGTCCGAGGCACTCGCCGGCGGCACCATTCCAGCAATGCAGCCGACACGAAAGTCCCGGGAGCCAGCGATGAGCGATATGGCGGTCACCGGAAGCCGCGCCGGCCGGCCGCGGACGGCCACGGCGGCGTGGGCCGCGCCGGACGCCCGGCGGGCACTGCAGATGTGCCTGGGCGCCGGGTGGCTGCTCGACGCCATCTTGCAGTACCAGTCCTGGATGTTCACCAAGGCGTTCGGGCAGATGCTCGCCGGATCCGCCGCGGGCAACCCGGCCGTCATCGCGCACCCGATCACCTGGTCGGCCGGCCTCATCGAGCATCATCCGGGGCCGGCCAATGCCGTGTTCGCGACCGTCCAGTTGCTGCTGGCCCTTGGGATCGCCTGGCGGCCGACCCTCAGGATCGCTCTTGGCGCCTCGATCGCCTGGTCGCTCGCTGTCTGGTGGCTGGGTGAAGGCCTCGGCTCCGTGCTGGCCGGCCGGGCCAGCCCGGTCAACGGCGCCCCGGGCGCGGCCCTCATCTACGCCCTGCTCGCCGTGCTCCTCTGGCCCGCGGACCGCGGCGGGCGGGCTGGCTCCTTCGTGGCGGCACGGCCGCTGGGGGCGCGTGCCGCGCGCGCCCTCTGGCTCGTGCTGTGGGGCAGCCTGGCCTACCTCACCCTGCTCCCCGGCAACCGCACGGCTCGCGGCCTGCCCGACATGATCTCCGGCATGGCCGCTGGCGAGCCTGGCTGGCTCGGCTCGCTCGACGCGAGCACGGCTGCGCTGCTCGGCCGCCAGGGCCTGACGGCCTCGATCATCCTCGCGGCCGTGCTCGCCGTCACCGCGGTCGGCATCTACCTGCCAGCACCCGCGGCCCGCGCGATCCTTGTCCTGGCCATCGTCACGGCCGGCGCCATCTGGGTCTTCGGCCAGGCGCTCGGTGAGATCCTGACCGGCACCGCCACCGACCCCAACTCGGGCCCGCTGCTGGCGCTGCTGGCGATCGCCTACTGGCCCGCCCGGACCACCACCGGCACCGCTCATGCTGAAACCGCTGCGGCGGCCCGTCCCGGTGAACGCCATCCCGGGCCGGCGGGAGGGCGGTGACGTGGCCGGACCCTCCTGGCTCAATGATTTCCTCGCGGCGATCATGATCGTGACCGCGGTCTACTGCGCGGGCCGGCTGGTCATCGCCGCAGCGCGGCACCGGGCCACCGAGCACGACGTGGACCTGGTGCACGTGGTCATGGGCGTGGCCATGGCCGGCATGCTGGTGCCGCGGATCAACCCGGGATGGAGCAGCGGCTGGGCCGTGCTGTTCGGTGCGGCCACGGCCTGGTTCGGCTGGCGGGCATTCCGGGGCTACCGCTCGGCCAGCGCGGACCGGTTCCGGCCCGCGCACCACGTGCCGCACCTCGTCATGTCCGGCGCCATGGTCTACATGCTCGTCGCGGTCTCAAAGTCCGGCGCTGGTTCCGGCCCGGCGGGCCCGGTCGCGGCGATGGGCGGCGCGGCGGGCAGCGTGGCGCGGTTCCCGATCGCGGCCCTCGTGCTGGCGCTGTTCATGATCGGTTACGTGATGTGGGTCGCCGACCGGCTGCCCGCCCTGGCCACGGTCCGGGCCTACCTCGCGGTCCCGGAACTCGCGGCAGGCCTGCCCGCCGCGGTCGGCCTCGGTGCCGCTGACCAGGTCGCAGCCGGTCTGGACGATTCTGCCGGCCGGGCCGGCCACGACTTCACCGCCACCCCGATCGCGGCGGATACCTCCATTGCGGCCGCGGAGGCCAGCACGGGCCGTCCGGCCCGTGCGGGCCGGACG
>Ga0265338_10007200_pt1 | contig 13907 bp, 15 predicted proteins | sample 42126metaG_FD_193579 | JGI IMG/M metagenome (GOLD analysis project Ga0265338, IMG submission 193579) | Rhizosphere microbial communities from Carex aquatilis grown in University of Washington, Seatle, WA, United States - 4-21-26 metaG | ecosystem: Host-associated > Plants > Roots > Rhizosphere... | reverse complement strand
TTGAATTAATTGTGAAGCCCTCGAGCGGCGGGATTAATCCTCGCCTGATCGTCGGCGGGTGGCGACGCGTCGCCCCGTCGGACGCAGCCACGCAACGGTAACCACCGCCGAGTTCGGAAGTGGCGGCGCCCTGAGTCGCGCGCCGCGTGCGTCTCCAAACCGCGTGAGTTGTGGTTTCGCCCCGCGGCGGCGCTCACATCTCCGGTTTGACCTTGATTGGCGCGGTGACCGGCGCCGGTCCGGCGCGTTTCGCCTCACCCTTCCACGAAATCAAAAACAACAATCCAACCCCGGTGCAAATGGCGGTATCGGCTAAATTGAACGCCGGAAACCAAAGCTGCCCGCCCCCGCGCCGGTCCATGTAAAAATAAATAAAATCGATCACGTGCCGGCGCCCCGTCACGACCCGATCGATCAAATTTCCCGAAATCCCGCCGAACATAAGCCCCAGCGCGAGCTGTCCCACCGCCGTATGCGAATCGAAATGCCGCCGGCTCAAAAACAGGATGATTAAGGCGAACAACGACACGATGGCCAGCAAATCATTGCGATCGGTGAACAAACTCCACGCCGCGCCCGTGTTCCCCCAATGGACGAATTTGAAAAACCCGGGAATCACCACCCGCTCCTGGGCGTAACCGAGGTACTTGAGCACCAGCGCCTTCGTGCACTGGTCCAGCGTCACGACGGTCAACGCCGTCGCCGCCATCCGTTTATTTTCCCGCGTAATCATTCAAGTGGTCGTCTGCGCTTCCCACAACATAACCTCGAACTCCCGCCAGAACCAAGAAAAGAACGCCGGGCCGCGCGGTCCGTCCTTTTTCGTCCGAATTTTGTCCTTAACGCATCACCCGGTTCGTCATAAGGTTACGAACAAAACAAATCATTGAACCCCAAACCATGAACCCGACCACCTCGCCCCGCCTCGTCCAACCTTACCTCTTCTTCGACGGTCGCTGTGAAGAGGCCCTCGAATTTTACCGCCGTGCCCTCGGCGCCGAATTGATAATGTTGATGCGCTTCAAGGACAGCCCGGAACCGCCCCAACCCGACATGTGCGCCCCCGGGTCGGAGAATAAAGTGATGCACGCGAGCTTTCGCATCGGCGAAACGACCATGATGGCGTCCGACGGACGCTGTGGAGGCAAGCCAAACTTCCAGGGCTTTGCCCTCTCGCTCACCGCGGCGACGGCGGCGGAGGCGGAGAGTCTCTTTGCCGCGATTTCCGACGGCGGACAGGTCCAGATGCCGCTGACCAAGACCTTCTTCTCCGAGCGTTTCGGCATGGCCGCCGACCGCTTCGGCGTCACCTGGATGGTCCTCGTGCGCCCGGCCGCCGCGACCTAAACGCGGCCGCTTCCCCGCCGCCACAAGTCCGGCAAAAACGACACGGAAAAACTGGCGCGCGGAGAAATTGAACAGTTGCACGGATCGGGTGATTTTGGTACAAGAATAGCGGCGATCCACGCGGGTGTGGTTCAATGGTAGAATGTGGCCTTCCCAAGGCTGAGACGAGGGTTCGATTCCCTTCACCCGCTCCATTGATTATCAAGGACTTACGAAGAGTGTAGCTAAAATGTAGCTCAAAATGGGGTTCTGGTTTGGAAGCAATTTTCCCTCTTTCTTCGTATATTTCGTCGGCTTCATTCGAGATTGGGTCATCTTATCCAAGCGTTCAAATGATTCACTCAACTTGCCTGATGCTGCCGCTTCAACCGCGCTCCGATACTGCCGTATTTGTGCCCGTTCATTCCCCAACGCCCTCCTTCGCAGTCTGAACAATTTCCCATTCACGCAGCAAAACCTCGCGCAAGGTCAATTCACCCGGACGCGTTTCGTCGCGGATGTAGTCACGCCGTCGGGTGAAATCAATCAATTCAGACATTGAAAAGCATTCACCTCGCGCACGGCCCAAAGCCTCCTGCCACACCTGACACTCCAGCGCGACGGAGTTTCGGTCGAACAGGTGTTCCTCTGCCCATTGGACTGCCTCGCCGACAGTGATCCCCGGTTCTCGCATTTTCTCATCGCCGGGGAGTTTTGTGAGCCGATTCAGAAGCTCGCGTTCATCCTGACTCAACTGAGCGTTCCAAAGTTTCCTCAATTCATCCCGATCCAAGTTTTTCTGCTTCCGGGACCGTTCCGTCGCGGCCAATTGTTCGCGTAAATCCTGAAAATTGCCGCCTGCCAGTTCCGGTTTTTCCGCAAGCAGTTTGGCCAACGCCTCTTCAATCTGTGCATGGCGCTTCGAAAAGCGCGTGCAGAGTTCTTCGGAAACCCCTTCAATCTGAAAATCTCCGCGTTGCCGATTCCGAATCTGATACCCGAATCCCCGCAATTCGCGGGCAAGCTCGTGATAGTAGGCGTTTTCAGCAAACTTCCGGGCGCGCAGAAGCTGATAATTCTCCAGCGCCTTCCAGCGGTTTTCGACTGGATCAAAAGTGACGTTGAAAACGATGCAGTGCGTGTGCAAATGCGGATCGAGCGAACGCGAGGTTTCGTGCTGAAACAAAGCCGTCACGAAATTGCCTGTCACCTTCCTAAAACTCCTTTATTACAACCATGCCCTCCGCCGATTTGACAAATCCAAGGCCGACCGCGCAAAGAACAACCTTCTCATCCTTTGGGCCGACGAAGCCCAACGGTTCATGACCGCCAGCGAAGACGGCACCAGTGATTACAATTGCGTGGACGTGATCCGCGAAGCTGGCGCAACGGTTGTTGCCGCCGCACAAAGCACAACTTCGCTCGTGCCGCCCCTCGGCAACGACAAATCAAAAGTGCTCACGCTGAATCTCCGCAACCGCCTCATCTTCCGCTCGGCCGACGAAGCTGACGCGGTTCAAGCCGCCGACTTCATCGGCAAGAAGCGGATCATAAAACGCTCTTGGGGCTACAGCATGGGCAAACGCAACGTCAACTACTCCGAAACCGAGGAGCACAAAATTAAACCGTACAAGCTCCGCAATCTCCGCGACCACGAGTGCGTCCTTGTTCATTGCGAACGTGGTTTTCGACAGGTAAAGCTCCTGCCGTTGGAATCAAATGGCAAAATATCACCGTGGTACAAAAGGCATTGGTTCTGACCTTCGCGCCCAACAGGACTCGGTCAATTCCTCTCAATCGCACCGCTTTCGCCACGCCCGCTTCTTCGCGATCACCACTGGGCATCAAATCGCTCCCAAAACAAAGCATGGTTGGGATCGCGCCCGTATTTCCCTCAAAACGCTCCAATCCGGTTGAATTGGTTTGATTTGGTTTTTCCCTCGCTTTCTTGGACGTTTCGCTTAAAATTCGAGTCCCGAATTCGCGCTTTCAGGGGCACGAAGACGTGCCGGTTCAATTCGGGATTGAAAGTTTGCTTATGCAAGAACGTTGGCTATCCGTCGAGGAAATTGCAGCGCACTTGGGCGTCAATCCGGACACGATCTACAAATGGATCGACCGGAAGACAATGCCTGCCCATAAGCTTGGGCGGCTTTGGAAATTCCTTGCTTCCGAAGTTGACCAGTGGGTCAAGGCTGGCCGCGCGGGCGCGGACGTTATTTCTGATACGCCTCGAACCGCGAGCAAACGAAAGAGACCTACACACTGAACTCCACCGCTGTGAATAAAAACTTGCAACATGAAGGCCATCGTGTGCGGCTCCGCGAGAAATTTCTTGCCGAGGAGCCTGCTTTGCTCCCCGACGAGGACCTCTTGGAACTACTGTTAACTTACGCGATTCCAAGGAAAAACGTGCAGTCACTCGCAAAAATATTATTGGCCGAATTTGGAAGCTTGGGAAACGTCCTCGCCGCGGACCTCGCCGACCTCTGCCAAATTGAGGGTATAAAGCAAAACTCGGCTATTCTCTTGAAGCTGGCCGCAGCGATTCAAAGCCGGAATTATGTCACAGCACCGATCACCGGCCAGCAGCCTAAACAAACGCCCGCCACCGAGGTTCTTCAAACTGGCGAACAGCCCGTCTTGGCCCCACTCTTTAAATTCACCAGTCCAGCCAAATTAGCCTCGGCGCTCAAAGGCCACCGCAAACCGGTCGCCCGATACGGCTCTGAACTTTTTGGCAAAGCCGTTCTCAAGGAGGCAATTGAAATGCTTCCAAAATTACCGGACTCAGAAAACATTGATGACATCCGGGCCTTCCTCCGCAAGAATCTCCACTTTAGCGCCGAAGAAACCAGGAAACGTTACGCCGCCTATATCACCCGCAGGATGTTCCCTGATGGCGTTGCCGATGCCCCTCTCCGCCAGTTCGCTCGCGAATTCCCCGCCACGACCGAACTCCGCGATGTCTGCTATTATCGTTTCTGCAAGGCGGAACCGCTCATGCCTGATGTGATTTCCAACGTTTTTTTGCCGGTTCTGGGCCTGGGTCGCATGAGGCGCGAACGCATTACTCACTACCTCCAACAAAAATTTCCCGAATCCAAGAATGTGAGTGATTGTGTCCAGTCCATTGTTGACGCCCTCGTCGCTGGCGGTATTGCCTCGACCGACCGGAAGCAAATCACCTTTTCAGTTCGTCCGATTCGTATCGCTTCGTTTGCATATATCCTGCAGAGTGAATTCCCTGAGCCGGGGATGTATGAGATTTCCAAGGCGGAATCGAATCGCCTTTTTGCGAGTTTGCTTTGGACCCCAGAACAAATTTTGGCCGCCCTTTATGAGCTTCGCAATCTGGGCATCATCAGCAAAATCTCTGAAATTGATTCCTTTCGTCAATTCACCACAAAATTTGAACTCCCTGAAGTCGTTAGGCGCTTGGTGCGCGATGCAAAACCGTCATGACCCACACCGAAATTCTAGAATCTTTGCGCGCCCGGCTCGCCCCTTTGAGAATGAAACGGGACTGGTATTGAGAGCGTGAAAGCCTGTAGAGAAGACGTTCCGTGCAATAACGCTCCAGCAAGTCTTGCAACGAAAGTTTTGAGTTGCGGGAAAGCTGCAATAGTTTTGCCTGAACCGAGGCGGCCACGTTTCTGCCCTTTTTGTTCATTCCAAAATTCCTTCTAGGTACGGGCGCATCACATTAAGGACGCGGCAAACGCGGGCGAAATGGTAAATGTTTTCCGTCTTCGCTTTCCGCTTTTTCCACGCGTCCTTCAGGGCCTCCACCGCGAGTGAAGTGCTGATCTGGTTTCTGAATTTGAAACAGTCAGCCAGGGTTTTTTCGACGGAATAGATTTTTACCGGCACACCGGCGATTATATGCGTTTCGATCCCCTCACGATACGAGGCTCCCGAGAAATAATGGACCTTGAGCTTGAGCGACTCGATGCGTGGTGGTCGTGAGTGGTTTTCCACGGCGATCCAGACAGAACCTGGACTTTCCGTGGTAAGTTCATGGAAGCGCAGCGCGGAGAGAAGGCAGATCACCGCATCTTCCTTTCTCGCGGCGACCAGAGCAAGATCCTCGTGGGATTCCAGCGGTGCATCGGCCACGCGGTAAATCCCCCGCCCAAGCTGGACCAAATTTCCTTCACGGGCGAGCTTCCGAATGCCGACCCGGTTCCACGCGATGGCGCACCGGGCCACACTGCATGAAGATGATCGGATGGTGTCCGTCCTTCCGAGCCACCGTGGCGGATAACCCGGTGATGAACTTCGCTTTGGCGCGACGGACGACAAGTTCAAAACCGCGGGCGGAAACGTGATGGCATTCGTCCACGATCAGGTGTCCATAATTGGCGACGCGATCATCCACGACTTCTTTGCGAACAAGACTCTGCATAAGAGCCACGTCCAGAATGCCCGTTAGTTTATTGCGTCCACCACCGAGACGTCCGATGGAATTGGCCGGCACACCAAGAAATGAGGCCAGCCGTTCGATCCATTGTTCCAGCAGTTGCCGCCGATGAACCAAGACCAGGGTGTTGACCCCGCGCTGGGCGATGAGCCAGGCGGCAACCACCGTTTTGCCAAAGGCGGTCGTCGCGGCCAGCACCCCTGTATCATGCCGAAGCAGCGCCGCCGCGGCCACCTGTTGATCGGCCCGGAGGATGCCGCGAAAAGAAACGTCCAGAGCGGCGCCACCGAATCGTTCGTCGCGAAGGAGGGGCTGGATTTTAAGCGCCCGCAGCGTTTCCAACACGTCATCCAAGCAGCCCCGGGGAAGGGCAAAGTGTTTCGGATGATTTTCGGCGCACGCGATGATCCGGGGCTTTTCGTAGGTCGGGAGGCGCATGGCTTGCGCGCGATAGAATTCGGGGTTTTGAAACGCGGCCAAATGGAGCAGCCGGTTGCGCAAGCCGGGAACGAGGTTTTCCTCGGCGACGTAGATTTGATCTCCGAGAACGAGTTCAAGGCTCTCTGGCAATGGTCCCGGAATCGGAGGATCCTTCCGTCGGCGTGAGGGTGGCGCCGTCCATGGATTGTCGTCGTTTTCTTCCGGGGCGGCAACGCGCGCGCCGATGACCCGTCCCCTGGATTCCGCGTTACGTACCAGGGCTTCCACTTCGGAGCGGCTTATTTTCCGGATCGAGGCTAGAAACGCCCACTGATCAGCGTGAGGAATGAGATTTTCGTCGAGGAAAAGAGTGTTCCCTCTTGATCGAGCCCTTTTTTGGAGGGGCAACGCGATAAGATTGCCGAACCCGCCTTTCGGCAGAGTGTCTTGGTTGGGAAACAGCCGGTCGTAAGAATCGAAACCGATTTCGGGACACTGTTCCATCGTCTCCGTCAAAATGTACGAGCCGAGTTTCCGGGCCAGGCCGGCGGGAATGGCTTCGGCAAAGAAAAGCCAGACATGGCCGCCGGCGCCGGATCGCGAGCGCTCCAGAGCCGCGGGCGCCTCCAGTCGCCGACAAGTTTCGAGAAAGGCGACCACGTCCCGCTGCCACTCTTCGCCATCGAAGTCCACCGCCAGAAAGAAGCAGGTTTCGTCCTGCATCATCGCATAGACGCCCATGACGAAATCAAGGCCGCGGGCGTCATGACCAGAAAGATGCCAGCCGATCACCTCGTCGGTGATCGGGAAAAAGCGGCGATTCGGGCAATCCGTGCATTTGATGCGCGGCTTTTCGCAGACGCCGGGAACCCATTCATTGGCGCACGCTGGCGCGTAACCGGCCTTGCCTGTCTTTCGACTCTCGAAACGGCGGGGATAGACATCATCCCGGCCCCGGAAGAGGGAGCGAAACAACTCGATCTTCGCGGTGGGCGAGGACTGGTTTGTGACAGTGGGGCCGGGGGAATCCAGAATGTCCGCTTGCTTCGCCGGAGGCTGGGCTTTGTCGCCATCGCTTTGGATGATCGTCGCCATGTCGCAGCGATTCAAAACTCTCCGCGAAGTTGAAGTTGCGCCGGTTCCTCCAAGATGTCGAGCAATGCCGTGGCACAATATACCCGGTCGCGCGTGGCGCCGCTGATTTCTTTGACGATGCCTCGCTTTTGCAACAGCCCAATCACGCGCATCACTGTGTTGAAGGCGACGCCCAGCTTTTTTTCGACTCCGCGGGCGGTGATAAACGGATTTGCGACCACGATGTCCTCCATTTGAAACGCGACCTTTGCGCCTGTGTCTCCGGCAAGGCTGGCTCGTTTCAACGTGAACGCGCGGAGACGCAGAGTTGAACCATGCGCGATGCGCAATCTCCAATCAAAAAAGCGAACGGATTTCCGTTCGCATTCGTTTAAAAAACCGGTCAAGCGGCCAGCTTGCGGGGGGCCTGCGCGCCCTTGCGAGCGCCCTTGCCGTCGGCGCTCCGACGGCGCATGAACGCCATATACGACTTGGAAAGTCTCAAACCATGCCGGGCGGCGAAAGCCGAGGGGCTAGGCCCGCACACGCCGGTAAACTTTTCCTCCAGCGTCATCAGCTCTTCGATCGAGCGGATACGACGGCTTATCAACTTCATTTTCACGGCATCAATCTCCTACCTCGCTGCCCGGCGCGCAAGCATTTCCTTCTGGGCCAGGTGCATTTCCTTCAGGCAGTGCGCCATCACCTGGTCTTCGATGAAGAAGTGGTCGCGTACCTCTTCGATGGCCAAATGCTTCTGATACCACTCAAACGAATTCTCCGTCGCCTCGCCCCAGATACAGGGAGCGGCGATTTGTTCAGCCAGTGCGACGATTTGATGAAGCATGGCATCGCCGACGCCGCGGATTTGTTCGTGCCGCCGGACAATCACTTGCGGATGCGTGGCGAAGAATTCCAAAAACAGATGATTGCACCAAGTCCGCCGCAGGTAAGCGATCCCTAGTGTCGGGATTCGCGAATCCCACGCTGGTCGCGCTATCATAACCATCGCCACTTCTGCGCTGGGACGCTCATGAATGGTTTGGTTCAACCCGTCCATGCTTTTCACCGTGGCATGTTGCCTGTGATAATACTGCCAGCGATTCGAGGCGAGCCGCGCGAACTCTACCGCGTCAAAAATCTTTTGCGCCACATCAAGGTCTCGGGGCAGGAGCCGGGGAATCCGCCAATACGCGAGCCGCTTCACCTCTCGACGCGAAGCAAAGCTGATTTCGACTTCACGCCACTCACCGTCAACATTGACCGGAAACCTTCCACTCATGGATCGGGCAAAGAATGCGCGAAAGTGACAGCGAACGCCAGCGATTATGCCTTCCTTGACATTTCTTTTGTTGAGTCCGTTCGAACAAAATCACGACAGATCTGGCGATGCCTCGCGTGACAGCGTCATCATTGTCCGCTAAATTGGATCCAACACTTTGGCACACGACAGGACCCGCGAGTTTCTGAACGGGATTTGGCTTCTCCGACCGCCGCGGGTCAGGTATCGTCGGCGAGGCTCGGTAAAGAAAACTTCTATTAGTGACTATGAGAAACGCGATTTGGATTTTCCTCTTGAGCATGGGCCACGCCTCATTAGCGGCAACGATCAATTGGCCGCAATTCCGCGGCCCGAATTCAAGCGGCGTGGCCGACGATGCGGCACCCGTTACCTGGAACATTGAGACGGGCGAAAATATCCGCTGGCGGACCCCGATCCCCGGGCTTGGTCACGCGTGCCCGATCGTCTGGGAAGATAAACTCTTTGTGGCGACGGCGGTGCGGCCGGGAGCGAAATCTGAGTTGCGGGTGGGTTTGTATGGCGACATTGGTTCGTACAAGGAAACCGAGCCACAACAGTGGCGACTGCTGTGCCTCGACAAAGTCTCCGGCAGGATTCTCTGGGACAAATTGGTCCTGGAAGCCGTGCCCCGCTCGCAGCGCCATACGAAAGCAACCCACTGCAATTCAACCCCGGCGACTGATGGGCGCCACATCGTGGCTTTGTTCGGCTCCGAAGGATTGTTCTGCTTCGATCTCGAGGGCCGCCAGCTTTGGCGGAAAGACCTCGGCGCGTTGGATGCAGGATATTATGCCATTACCAATACCGCCTGGGGTTTTGGCAGCTCGCCCATCCTGCGCGACGGCAAGGTGATCGTTCAATGCGACGTGTTGAGCGGACAATTCCTGGCGGCGTTCGACGCCGCGGACGGTCACGAGCTTTGGCGCACCGTCCGCCACGATGTGCCCACGTGGTCCACGCCAGTGATTGCGACCTCGGGTAACCGGACCCAAGTCATCGCGAACGGCTGGAAATTGATTGGCGGGTATGATTTCGAGACCGGCAAGGAGCTCTGGCGCCTGAAAGACGGCGGCGACATCCCGGTTGCCTCGCCGATTATCGCGGGCGACCTTGCTATTATAACGAGCGCGCATGGTCGATACCGGCCGATGCGGGCGGTTCGGCTCAGCGCGACGGGCGACATCACCCCGGAGGATATCGCCGGCACGAATCAGGCGATCGCCTGGTCCCATCCGCGCCGGGGGAATTATCTCCTCACCCCGATCGCGGTGGGAGACTTGCTGTGGGGAAACCAGGATGGCGTGCTTACGTGCTTTGACGTCCACACCGGGAAGGTCGTTTACGACGCGAGGATCGGCGGCGGCAACCAGGGCTTCACGGCTTCGCCGGTCGCGGCGCGGGACAACCTCTATTTTACGGGCGAGCAAGGCGAAGTGTTTGTCGTGCCCGCGACGAATCAGTTCTCGGTCCTGGCCACCAACAAACTCGGCGGCATTTGCCTGGCCACGCCGGCGATCTCCGAAGGCACGATCTACTTCCGCACAGTGGAGAACATCGTAGCCGTGGGCACGACGAAACGGTGAGCCGCTATTTATAAGACATTACACCAAGCGCTTGTGTTCTCCGAGGGGGTTCAGACGCGCGCTGGAGTGCGACATCGAGTGGTTGCAGTTTTTGGCATCGTAGGTCGAGGGGAACGGCGAACGGTCCCGGTCTTACAGACCGGAAGAATTACAAAAGGGGACGATTTCCTGGGATTTCGCTTCGCTCTATCCCAGGCTATCCCATTGTGGGCTTCCAGCCCGTTCCGACCTGAGGCTTCGGAGCGTACCGACCCAAAACGTAAACAACTCGAAGTTACGCGCGTCGGGGCGCATCTCATTTTTTTTGACAGGTCGATAATTTGGGAGGGAGGCGGGAAGAGGGGAAATCAGCGTCGGTTGCGCCAAATCCGCAATAGACCGACAAAAAAATGAGATGCGCCCCGCGCGTCGGTTTCCGCATGGTTTTGCTTGCATTTTCGGCCATCCTTGAGTAGGCTGCCGAATGTATGCGAAGGGGTTCGAAGCAAGGGCGCATGACGGAGGTGGAGAGCGGGTTCGGCCCAAGGTCGCTCGGCCACGGTTTCACCCTCATTGAGCCGCCCGTCGGCGGGCCATTCCTGTCGAAACAGCAAGATCCATGTTTTCTTAACGGGCTGCCAAGACAAAAACCTCGAAAATAATACAATGTCGAACTTCACGAATAACCCGGTCTCATGCGGCGCAAGATTCCATCGATTGCTCTTCGCGACGCTACTCTGCCTTTTGACGCCTTTGGCCCAAGGGCAAACGCTCTCGCCAAAAGTCTTCCCGGTCTCAGAATCCGTCCTCGTCGGCGACCCTGTGTCTTTTACGGCGTTCCCTTGGAACGGTCTGGCGACGGCGCCGCCGGGGGAGCCGACTTTTCAATGGCAATTGAATGGCGTGGACCTCCCCGGAGAAACGGGCTTAGCCTTGATTTCACCTGGCGTCCAGCTTTCCGACTCCGGAACCTACACGGTGGTCGTTAGTTACGCGGGCAATTCATTTGTCAGCTCCCCCGCGACGCTGACGGTGCATCCGGCGGACTATGTCTATCCCGGCGATCCCTTGGCCAATTGGACGGTCCAGACCTCGGGGACTGGCGCCGCGCTCCGAAGCGTAACCTACGGCGCCGGCCTTTTTGGAGCCGTGGGTGACGCGGGAACCATCCTGACCTCAACGGATGGGGCCACTTGGACCGCGCGCGATTCCGGCACGAGCGCTCCGCTGTACGGCATCGCCTATGGCGCCGGAACCTGGATCGCCGTCGGCGACGCGGGCGCCATCCTGACTTCGAGCAACGCCGTCAGTTGGACCGGGCGCACCGCGACCACGAGCGCCCCGCTCCGCGGCGTCGCGTTCGGCAATGGCGCGTTTGTCGCCGTGGGTGATGGCGGAACCATCCAGACTTTTATCGACGGAGTTGGCTGGATAGCGATCACCTCTCCGATGCCAACCGCTCTGAACCACGTCACCTACGCCAACGGCCTCTTCGTGGCGGTGGGCGCGGGTGGGACGATCGTGACTTCGCCCGACGGGCTGGGTTGGAACCGGCGCAATTCCTCGACGACCCTCGATATGTTTGGCATTACTTATGGCGCGGGAGAATTTGTGATGACGGGCCTCTCGGGCGCGATCCTAACCTCGACCAATGGCCTCAGTAACTGGGTCGGCCACAGCGGCCCCTCGCATAATCTCTTCGATGTCACGTTTGCCAATGGAGCCTTTGTGGCGGTGTGCGACGCCGGCGCGTACTACACCTCGACCGATGGAATCAACTGGCAATCCCGAAATCCCCGAACGCAAGCCGATCTTCATGGCGTGGCGTTCGGCGCCGGCACATTTGTGGCGGTTGGCGACGCGGGCGCCATCCTTCAATCGCAGACCTATCCGTTCGTGGCGCCCTCAATCGCTTTCACGCGCTCAGCCAACCGCGTGGTTCTATCCTGGCCGGTGAACTTCACGTTGCAGTCCTCTCCCGACCTTTCCGCGGCGAACAATTGGATCGACGTCACCAGTTCACCGACAATCAACAACAATCAAAACACCCTCCCGATTGACGCTTCCAGCGGAAGCCAGTTCTTTCGGCTGATCGCGCGCTAACCGCTCATGAATTGGCGCCGTAGAGTCGCGCTCCTCGGCCGTTCTCTTTCACCTTGCATGACACTATCGGACCCGTCCCGATTCCTTCCATAATTAGACAAGATGCATTGGATCATTGGATTGCATGTGTGGGAGCACAAGCTGCGAGGATACCTTCGAGAGCATCCTCTACTGCTTTGCGGATTGCTAGGAATTGTTTTGATGCTTGACGGAAGAATTGATTATTCCGTAAAATGGCGTCTGGTCGGCTGTTTGAAGTGGTTCTTCGGAGGTGGTTTGGGAGTTGCCGCCTTGGCAAGTGGCTCCGTGGAGTACCTTTTGTTCCTTGGCCCCTTCCGCTGGCCTGTTGCTTTATTCATTTTAGGCGGTGGGACGTACGCAATTTGGCGGTTCAGACCAGAAGCGGCCGACCGAGTTGAGGATTGTTCCACTCGCGGCCTCTCAAAATAATGTTTCGTATGAAAACGTGTCACTTCGTGGAACCCGTTCCGAGAGACCGTGAAACGTCGCCCCCGACTCGAACGACTAGGCAAAAGAGTTTTAGGCCTTATCTAAGCGCCATTGAGACACTTGTAAGAACTTGTATGCAAAGCGCAGCGTAACGGAATCACCGATGGATCAATCACTCCCTATCTCTCAAAGCGGCTCTCGCCGGCTCCACAGAACGTTTTACGATCTGTGTTGTTGCGCTCCGAGGCGCTCGGTGGGCTCGGGTATCGAAATGATTGACTGCGATCTAACAAACTTTGACCATCTTTCGGACACCGAGGCACGAAGACTGGGCGTACTTCCTGCCAACGTCTGCGTAACGGTTAGGCACCCTCCGGGGCGACCAGTTCGGGGCGCAGTAATTGTCAATTCTTTGGGCTGGAGCATTGTAGGATCTGAGCTAGCCGCCTGCGTCCAGCAAAAATGTGGCGATGACGTGGAATTGGTTGAGATCCCCATTTACACGCAAGAGGGGCTGCCGCTCGCGAAGAGATTTTTCATTATCAATCCCTTGAGGGCGTTAGATGTAATATCTGAAACGAAAACAGTTCGGGCGCGAACTCTTATTGGTAGTAGCAGACCCGTACTGAGATTGGCAATTATTGCGTCCAAGGTCCCGGAAGATGTTCATATTTTTCGAGTTCTCGGTTGGAGATTTGCACTTCTGATCGATGATGTAATCAAGAACGCGCTCTCAAAGTTTTCACGCGATGGACTGACGTTCCTTCCGGTCGAGCAAGAGTGATCCAAACGAATTCAACGCGGCACGCACCGACTCGGTCGCCGGCAAGGCGAACTTCGCCTACCTGCGCAGTTCCTCGCTGGTAGGGACGAAAATCGCGCCTAGATCGTTCAGTTCCTAGAAATGACAAGTATTCTCCCGCGCCGTCGGCTCCGGGACTGACTTCACGGGTTTGGCAACACGGCGCGACGTGCCCAGGGCGGGGTGGCCCAAGTGATCGGCGTCGATGACGAACTCATACTCGGGGTGACGGCGTTGGCGGGAGTTGTCGTCGCCGGCGCCGGGTTGACCTGCGGATGCGCCACGCGTTTGGACCTCGGTTCAGTGGGGCGGCGCTGAAGTTAGAGTCGGAGGTTTCGGTCGCAGGGCGAACGCATCTGAATCCTACCGTTTGAATCGTGTCCGGCCGTTGTTTGAGGAAAGCTAGTTTCCTTCCGTTTCAGGAGACGATCTGGTGAAAGAATC
>Ga0265338_10007199_pt1 | contig 13907 bp, 14 predicted proteins | sample 42126metaG_FD_193579 | JGI IMG/M metagenome (GOLD analysis project Ga0265338, IMG submission 193579) | Rhizosphere microbial communities from Carex aquatilis grown in University of Washington, Seatle, WA, United States - 4-21-26 metaG | ecosystem: Host-associated > Plants > Roots > Rhizosphere... | reverse complement strand
ACCGGTCCGGATGATGCCGACCATGATTTCCAGGGCAATGGCCACGCCTTCGAGATCAAAACCACCCTGAAGACCCCGATGTCCGTCACGATTAGCAACCTTAACCAACTCGATCAAACGCTTTTCAAACGGCTCCATCTTGTTTGCTACCGGTTGGAGAGAAACGACGATGGCCAAACGATTGTCGATGTCGTCCGTCAAGTCGAGGATATGCTGACTGGCAACGAGGGCTTCCTTGAGAAATATCTCGGGAGGCTGCAAAAGGCCGGATATTCCCGTCGGCTTGAGGAGTCGTATGAGAACTATCGGTTCAGGGTGATCGCGCCGGTGTTCTTCCACGTTGACGATAAATTCCCGAAAATCACGTCACGCAGCTTCGGAGCCCCTGTCGATAGACGGGTAAAAAACATCCGCTATTCGGTGGAGCTGGTTGGATTCAAAGTGTTGGGGATGAAAACAAAGAGCGTCGATTCGTCGTTTTCGACACTGTGCGGAAAGCCTGGAATCGCTGATGGCTAAGGACATAGTGCGAATTATTGGATCGGGTTTTAAACAGGAGTGGCCTTGAGCCTCGGGATTGGTATTCACCAATGCTTCGGTGGGCACTGCTAGCCATTGTGTAAGCCATGTAGTTGAAAATGTGTTGTGACAGTGATCGAATTTCATCATCTTGGTTGTTTCAAATGTGGCAAAATGCAATCCTAGTGAAAGTCGGTTGTTTACTACCGTGCCGTTTCTGAACTGAGGTGTCGGATGATCAAAAAAGTGGTTTTGAAAAACTTCAAGCGGTTTACTGAACAAACTTTCGATCTTCAGGATTCGGTTATTCTGGCAGGCCCAAATAATGCTGGGAAATCCACTTTGCTTCAAGCCATTGTTGTTTGGCGCCTTGGTTTAGATCGTTGGACAATGCAACGAAAGGGCGGCAGTGCGGCCAAGCGGACAGGGGTTTCAATAACACGTGCGGATTTCACGGCTGTTCCTCTACGTGAAATGAATTTATTGTGGGAGGATCGACACGTTTCGGGTGGCGGTGAAAACTCGGGGAAACCTAGATTGATTGAAGTGTTGTTGGAGGGTGAAACGAAGGGCGTGCCATGGAAATGTGGTTTGGAGTTTCAGTATGCCAACCCGGAATTGGTTTATGTTAGGCCGAAAGACGCCAAGGAATTAAAACAGGACGAGTTGCAAGCGTTTCCGGTTCTGGAAGCAACCGAACTGGATGTTGTTCATGTTCCGCCGCTTTCTGGAATTGATCGTGATGAGCCTAGGCGAGACCGAGGGATGCAAGACTTGCTGATTGGTCAAGGGAGACCGGGGGAAATTATTAGGAATTTGCTTTTGGAAATTGACCAAAAGTTTCCGGCCAGTTGGAAAGCGTTGGCGGAAAATATGAAAGATCTTTTTAATATCGAAATGCAGAGGCCGTCATATTCCGCAGCACAACCGTTTATCGTATGCGAATATAATGAACCGGGGCATGAGCGGGCTTTGGATTTGTCAAATGCAGGGAGTGGAACGCTTCAGGTTCTTTTGCTACTGGCGTTTTTATATGCGAGGCCAGCAACTTTAATTCTGTTGGATGAGCCTGATGCGCATCAACACGTAATGCTTCAAAAACAGGTCAACGAACTTATTAGAAGGGTTGCCAGTGATCATGGCGGTCAGGTCATCATTGCGACTCACTCAGAGGTTGTGCTTGATTCAACCGAGCCGTCGCGTGTCATTGGATTTTTTGGTCAAGAGCCACATGTTCTTGTTGACGAAACTGAACGGGATCGGTTGCGAGAAGCGCTTAAAAGAATATCGACGACTGACCTTTTGCTGTGTAAGCAAACCGGTTCAATACTATATGTCGAAGGAATAACTGATGAAAAGATCCTCAGTGAGTGGGCGCGGATTCTTGATCATCCTGCGCGCCAATTCCTGAATCGACCATTCGTTCATTGGCTGGGCGGAAGAAGTTTAAAGGAGGCGAAAGCTCACTTTTTTGCCATGCGAGCCGCTTCTCCAAAAATGCGAGGTCTTGTTCTCTTGGATGGTGACAATCTTGATCAGCCCGATAATGAACTCAATGCATCAGGCCTTGTCGTTCTACGTTGGCGTAGATACGAAATTGAAAACTACCTTCTGCATCCTGACGCAATAAAACGTTTCGTGGATTTTCCGTTAAATAATCATCTCGTTGATGCCGAGTTTTCTCGGCAAGTTCCCGACGGAACCGACTATTTTGGCAATCACGTTGCTTTAGAAAGGATAAAGGCCAGCGAGGAGTTTCTCGTTCCACTTCTGAAAACGGCTGGTAAAAGAACTCCTAGGAAAGATTTGTTCTTGTTGGCTGGAAAAATGCTGACTTCAGAAATGCATCCTGAAATTGTGGAGAAGCTCGATCTGATAGCTGAAAACCTTCTGGCCAAAAACGATTCGGCGGAATAACGCCGAGAGAAACGAGTGATTAGTGGCGCAGATGCGGGACTTCCTTTTGGCGCCATAAAATCAGCTACCTTTCGTCTACCTTTTCGGCATCAACGCGGTTCAAAACCATTCAAATCCGTTCAATTCATGAGTGGGGGCCATCGGTGACGGACGCACATGATTTGCCAACAAAGCGTAGACTTTGCTAGGCTTTCTCTGTGAACACCGAAACCTACGTCAACCCTTCGAGTCCCATCGCCCGCTCCATCAGTGAAACCGAGGGTCCCCGTTGAGGGAACCCTCGGTTTTTTATTTTGGGAAGGGCGATGGGGCTCGAAACCGAGGGGTCTGGGGAATAGCTGGTCCCCAGCCTGTTTCCTGGGGGCCCGCGGGGGGCCGCTTCCCCGCGAAGCGCAGCTGGTTTGACGTCCCGTCGCCAGCTCCAATATGCGCCCCAGGATCGCAGTGTTCCTGGGGTATCTTTATTCCCGCCTTGGTTTAAATCCAAACCATCTGCCATTCACGCCGCAATCACAACGCCAAAAGCAGGGAAATGAGGAACAAATCACCCGGCGATGTTGCTGGGAGAAGTCGTCGGGGAAAGCCAGGGATTCCTTCTCTCGCGATCAATTATAATTCGCTTATGGACTTGTGGTTTTCGATTAAGCTTTTCGATTACATAACTATTTATATATAATAAAAGGTATGAATAATGAACCTTTAGACATCGCCTTAAGTCTTTACGATATCGCAGGGCCAATCTGGGTGTCCTTGAAGGAGGAACTCAAGCCTGCGAGTGGGAAAGAGCGGTTCCATTCCGAAGTTAAAGAAATTACCTTTACCCAATTGCGGGTTTTACTCGCCATTGAGTACGGGATAGATCAAGTGGGAAAGCTGGCCAAAAGCGGCAAGGTCGCGCAACCAGCCATGTCCAAAATTGTTGATCTTCTAATCGGGCTTGGCTTTGTCCGCCGAGATCCACATCCAACGGATCGAAGACAAATAAAACTTAGTTTGACTCCAAAGGGAATCGCCATGACCCGGCGTGTTCGCTTAAAGGCGGTGGAGAAGTATGTGACTGCCATCGGCACTCTTTCCGTAGTTGATCGAAAAAAAATGCTTGATGGAATCGCGGTGATTTTTGATGTCATCGAAAAAACCAGGAAGGAAAATAAACAATGGAATGGTTAAATGATCTTGCCTACTTTTGGGGAGGCGCTTTTCTCTCAAATGCTATTCCGCACTTTGTGAGCGGATCAATGGGACGTCCCTTCCAAAGCCCATTCGCGAAACCTCCCGGTCAAGGGCTTTCCTCTTCCAGCGTGAACGTGGTTTGGGGATTTTTTAATATCGTGATTGGTTACCTGCTCATTGTTCGGGTCGGGAATTTTGATTTGCGTTCCGCCCAGCATATACTGGCTATGGGATCGGGTGTGCTTCTGATGTCGCTGATGAGTGCGCGTGGTTTCGGACGCTTTCACGGCGGAAACTCCCCACAAAAATGATTTAGCAGGAGAAGGTTTTCCAAAAAGGCGGGGCAGGGATGATCCGTAAAATAACAATGGAGGTGGCTCACAAGGAGCCGACCCGGCGCGACGTGTGGATCACCATGTCGGGGGTGGCGCTGGCAATGTTCATGGGCTCCCTGGACCAGACTATCGTAGCCACCGCCATGCCCCGTATCGTCCGTGAACTAAGCGGTTTCGCCAGTTACTCGGGGGTGGTAACGGCCTATTTGGTCGCTTCCACTGCGGTTATGCCCATCGTGGGCAAGCTCAGCGACGTCCATGGCCGCAAGTATTTCCTTCTCGGCGGTATCCTGTGGTTCACGGTGGCGAGCGCCCTTTGCGGCCTGGCCCAAACAATGCCCCTTCTAATTGCCGCCAGGGCGCTCCAGGGCTTGGGCGCGGGCACCATGACCTGCGCCGCTTCCACGACCATCGCGGATCTTTTTTCGCCAGCTGAGCGAGGCAAGGTAATCGGGATATTGGTTCCCATCTCGGCGATTTCATCCGTACTGGGTCCCCTATTGGGCGGCTTTTTGACCGACGGGCTGGGATGGCGGTGGGTTTTTTATGTCAACCTACCCATCGGCCTCTTGGGCTGCGCGGTTCTGGCCCGTTTCGCCCCCCACCCCAAGCCCCCGAAGCTGGGGGATTTCAGCGTCGATTACCTGGGGGTCATAGGACTCACCGCCTGGGTGGTGCCACTTTTGTTGGCGCTCAACGGCATCGACAAGGACCATCCCTGGTTTTCCCCCAAGGTGCTTGGCCTCGGGGCGGTGTCTTTGGTTTTCGTCCTGGCCTTTTTTGCGGTGGAAAGAAAGGCCGCTCACCCGATCCTGCCCCTGGAATTGTTCAAGAATTCCATTGTTGCGGTCTCGCTTATTTCCGCGGGCCTAGTCATGGCGACCTTGTTCGGCGTTACGGTTTACCTACCACTGTTTATCCAACAAGTGCTGGGGGCCAACGCCAAAACCAGCGGCGCCCTCCTTTTACCTTTTACCGTCTCCAGCATGATCATGGTAGTCGTGGCAGGACAGTTGATCAGTCGCACAGGACGCTACCGTATTTTCGCCATCCTGGGGCCGGCGATCGCGCTCCTGGGAGGAATTCTTATCGCACGGTTGGGGCCGACAACCACACATACCGAGCTCATCGTGGATATCAGCCTCATCGGCGGGGGATTGGCCCTCTGCATGCCGGTTTACAACCTCGCGACGCAGAACGCCGTGCCCCTGCACCTGTTGGGATCGGCCACTTCGATGGTCAATTTCATGAGGTCCATCGGATCTTCACTGGGGGTGGCGGTTTTCGGAAGCATCCTGACAGCCCAAACGCAAAGCGCCGGGATCGCCGTAGCCTTGGGAGATATATTTGGGCTGATCCCCTTTATCCTGGCCCTGACGGCGGTTCTCGCTTTTTTCATGAAAGAACTGCCCCTGCGGAAATCCACTTCGGCCCGGAAAGCCGTTCCGGAGGATCTGGAGTAGAAGGAGGCAATGCCGATTGTGAGCACGACACCAAAACCAGTCGTTTTTCGAGGTCATCAGGGAAATAACGGATCAACTTTTAACACGGTGACGGCCGTTTTGGTTGGTAAGGGGATCTCGCGGTTGAACTTCGGACTTGGTGATTTCGGCAACGTGGGGGACGAAGTTCTTGTACTCCGCCATTTCAGGGTTGCGGTCAACTGAACGACGGGAAACCCCTTAAATTAGACATGGGGAATAACGATGATGGGCGCAGAGGATATGTCGGTGAAGGGTAGTCTTTGCTATGCTTTCCCCGTGAGCAACGAACCCAACGTCAAGCTTTCGAGTCCCATTGCCCGCTCTTTTATCGCACTTGAAGCGGTTATATCTGGGGTACATCGGGGCAAGGCCCCGATGAGCGCTTCGCACCAAACCGGGAGGTTCGAGTGAACCTCCGGGTTTTTTTATTCCGAGCGATCTTCCCCGGTTTCCTGTCCCTTCTTTTCCTGGCTCCCCTCCCTTTGCATGCCCGCGATGGTTCCGACAATGGCCGCGACTATGGCGAAGGCCGTCTCCTCCTGGTGCCGGGAGGATGGACCTACACGGGGGATACGGCCTATGCCCCGGAGGTCCTTTCCGATTCGGACCCTTGGCGGTCCTTGGGGGGGATGGCGGCCCATCTGGCGGATTGGCCCGGGATCGGGGAACCCTCCCGGCCGGGGCTTCGCCGTTACGCGCCGGGGCTCCTGTTCGAGGAACTAGCCTGTCCGTTGCCCCAGATCGCGGGCCGATTGGCGTCGGGCGCCCCCGGTTCGGTGGAGTTCCTCAATTTCCCCGCGGGGGCATGGTGGGGGCCAAGCGCGGGGGCCGGCGCCATCCAGCTCCAGGCGCCGTCCCCCGATCCGGATCCCAAGGGCCGGGTTACCGGTTGGGGTGGGACCGGGTACGGGGGAGTGGGGGTCCAATACCGTGGAACCCATTGGGCCTCCAAGGGCGACCTCAGCCGAAGGGCCGACCCTGGGGGCGGAAATTTCTGGGACGGGGCCGCCTCCCTTTACGCCGAGTTCCCCCTGGGGGAGCAATGGGTCCTGGGGACGAATGATCTCCACGCGAACCGATCCGGGACCCGGTGGGATGTGTTCCAGGCCCTGGCAGGCTGGAACAGCGGGAATTTCCAACAGATCCGGATTGTGCCCTATCACCAGGAAGCCGTGGACCCCACCTTGGGCCAGCAATCCAAGGAGGATGGGATCCGGATCGACCACCATTTTGACCTGGCGGGTTTGTTCGAGACCCATTGGGGCGCTGGACTTTCCGAGACCGAGGCGGATTCCGTGCAACTCCTCAAACGGGAAAAGGCGGGTTATATCCGGGGTGGATTCTTCGCCGATGTCCTGGGACGGTTGAACCTCGACGGCATGGCCCGTTGGGACGCCTCCGAAGGGAAGCATCCCCTACCCTCGGTCATGATGGGACTCCGGCTGCCCCTGGACCTATGGACGATTGAGGCGGCGCTGCACCGGAGCGCTTGGCGGCGGGGATCCCTCCTGGACGGGTGGGATGACGGGAAGACCAGCGAAAACGCCTGGGGGATCCGGTTTCAACCGGGCGAGGTTTGGGTCGCGGCCCTGAGGTTGACCCGGGACATCGCGGGGCCGGAAAGGTCCTGGGGACTCCAGCCGTCTTTCACTTGGAAAAATGAGGGCCCGCGGTCCCTGGGGATCCGTTCCCTCCAATGTGATTTGACGGGGGATGACCGGTGGGCGGCGTCCCCGGATCACACCTATTCGGGGGCCGGCCAAGCCAAAGGGACCATCGGGTTCGGGCGGGGCTGGTCCCTTTGGGCCTTGGGGCGTTGGTCACCGGATCGAAGGACCCTTTCGGCGGCTGGGATCAAAATCGAGAAGGCGCAATGGACACTTCAAGCGGAAGCGGAAAACCTTTCGAACCTGGAGGTCGCATGGACAGAACCCTTGGGGGATTCCGGGCGGGTTTTTACGGTTTCGTTGGAACGGGCTTTTTGATCGGACGACTTGAACCCATCGTCCCTTAGATCGTGAACCGCGCGTGAGGCCCAGGGCCCTTTTCCCGGGAGAAAACCCAAAGGTTGGCGTGATATGATGAGGCCCATGCGAAGACTTCTTCCGGTGCTCCTCTTGGTCATTCCCTTTCCCATGGGCCTCCGGGCCGCTTCCGGTCCTGGGACGAGTGGGGCCGATCTTTTGGCCAACCCGCCGGGGGTCCGTCCGGCGGCCATGGCGGGAGCCTATGGATCCTTCGGGGATGACGTTTATGTCATCGGTTACAACCCCGCCGGATTGACCCGGATCGCCAAGTTCAGCCTGGGCCTGGACCACCTTCAGGCTTTTTCGGACGTCCAGACCGAGGCGCTGAGCCTCGCCGTCCCGACGCATCGGTATGGGGTCCTAGGGTTCCAGGTGATTTACCGGCATATGCCGGCCATCCAGAACATCCTCGCGACCGATCCTCCGGTCAACGCTTCGGACTTCCTCCTGACCGTGGCCACGGCCCACCGCTGGGGTAGGTTTTCATTGGGGGGAGCCCTGAAAACCCTGGAATCCAGCTTGGCGGAGAAGAAGGCCCTCACCAACGCCGTCGATATCGGCGTCCAATACCTTTTGGGGAGTTTTCAGACGTCGTTGGTCCTCCAAAACTTGGGGCCACCCGTGAAGTACCTCCCCAACCCACAGGATTCGGACCCATTGCCGTTGGCTTTCCGCCTGGGGATTTCCAGACCGATTTTGGCCAGCCCCAAAGCCAGTCTCTTAGCCGCCATCGAGGCGGCTCAAGTCCGGGATGAGGGCTTCCAGCAGGCGATCGGCGTGGAATATTGGCATCAAACCTTGATCGCCATCCGGGCTGGGTACCGGAACGGAAACCATGACAACCTCAGCACCGGATTCACGGCGGGAGCCGCGATCCGGAACAGCCTTGGCCGGTTGGAATACGAACTGGGGTATACCTGGCGTCCTTCCCATATCCAGACGGGATTTACGGTCAATTCGCACCTTTTTGGCCTCCTGGTATGGTATTGACCCCACCCGAGGTTCCCCAACCCTTTTCGGTACCTTGGGCGGGGGTAGGAGGGCCTTGGGTTCGCTTGACAAGTACTGGGTCCACCCCTAAAATCCCTCGTCTTTAGCCCCTTTTTGCCGGGGCCATCCTGGAGGAAAGTCATGTACGCCGTCATCAAGGCCTCGGGCCGCCAGTACCGCGTCTCCGAGGGAGACGTCATTACCGTTTATGGGTTCGAAGGGAAGCCGGGCGATCCCATCGAGTTTTCCGAAGTGATCATGGTGGAAAAGGACGGCCAAATTAAGGCCGGCGCCAAGCAGAATACCGGCGCGAAGGTCCAAGGCCGCGTCGCGGCCCATCGGAAGGGCGTCAAGCTCCGGGTCTATCGATTCCGTCGCCGCAAGAACTGGGCCCGCACCAAGGGGTTCCGCGCGCAGCTCACCTCGGTCACCATCGAGAAAATTCTGACCGCCTAAAGCGGTTTTGGAGGGTTGTCATGGGTCAGCATAAAGCCGGCGGTTCCACCAAGAACGGCCGGGATTCCAATTCCCAACGGTTGGGCTTGAAGTCCTTCGGGGGGAATTTCGTCACGGCCGGGAGCATCCTGGTCCGCCAGCGAGGGATGCGTTACCTCCCCGGGACCAATGTGGGGGTAGGCAAGGATGACACCTTGTTCGCCACGGTGTCGGGCCTCGTGGCCTTCGGTTGGGAAAAACGCGGAAAGAAGAAAATAAGCGTGGTCCCGTCCGAAGCCTGATCCGGGACGTCCACGAGTCGTCACCGACCCCGCCCGGAAACGGGCGGGGTTTTTGTTTTTGGGGACAAGGCGTCGTCTCCCCGGTGGGGCCCGGTGAATCGGGCCGCCGAGGACGAAAGGCATTTCCATGTTGGTGGACCAGGCGAAAATAGAGGTGGAGGCCGGATCGGGCGGGAAGGGCTGCCTAAGTTTCCGCCGCGAGAAATTCATCCCCTTCGGGGGCCCTGACGGCGGCGACGGGGGCCGGGGTGGGGACGTGATCCTGGTCGCCACCTCGGACGCGCGCACCCTCGTGGATTTCTCCTACCAGCCGCTCTACCGGGCCCATCACGGGGAACATGGCCGGGGCAAGAACCAACATGGCCGGGACTCCGCGAACATCACCGTGAAGGTTCCCGTGGGGACCGTGGTCTGGGACCAGAACGGCGTGATCCTCGCGGACCTGTCCCAGGAAGGTCAGCAGTTTTTGGCGGCCCGCGGCGGCCGGGGGGGGCGGGGCAATTCCTCCTTCACCACCGCCACCCGGCAGGCCCCCCGCCTTGCGGAAAAGGGCGAGCCGGGCGAAAAGAAGGAACTCCGCCTGGAACTCAAGCTGTTGGCCGATGTGGGACTGGTGGGATTCCCCAACGCGGGCAAATCCACCCTGCTGTCCCGCGTGACGGCCGCCCGGCCGAAAATCGCCGATTATCCATTCACCACCTTGGAACCCCAATTGGGGGTCGTCAAGCTTTCGGGTGAACGAAGTTTCGTCATCGCGGACGTCCCCGGACTCATCGAGGGGGCCAGCGAGGGCAAGGGCCTTGGCCTCCAGTTCCTCCGTCACCTGGAGCGGACCAGGGTCCTCCTCCACCTCGTGGAGGTGGCCGAAACGGGCACCCTGGGCGAATTGGAGAAGGGGATCAAGGTCATCGAGCGGGAATTGTCCCGTTACCCGGAACACCTTGAACAGCTTCCGAGGATCCTGGTCCTGACCAAGCTCGACGCCTGCCCGGACCGGGCGAAGATCGAACGATGGGTCGAGAGCCTCCGGAAAAAAGGATGGTTGGTCGCGGCCATCTCCGCGGTGGCGGGGGAGGGCCTGAACGAACTCATGGAAATGGCCTGGACCAAGATCATCGAACTGCCGGTGGCCCCCAAGGCGCCGGTGGTCCAGGAAGAGCACAAGGTGTACCGTCCCGAGGCTCGGTTCTCGATCCGGATCGAGGATGGGGTCTACCTCGTCGAGGGGCCGGAGATCCATAAATGGACCTCCATGACCGACTTCGGGACCCGCGGAGGGATCGAGCGCTACCATAACATCCTGCGCCGGATGGGGGTCCTGTCCGAGCTGAAGAAACGCGGGGTCCAGGACGGGGACAAGGTCCTCTGCGACGATCACGAACTGATCTGGGAGGACCAACCGACGTGGGAAAGGAAAGGTCCGGGATGATCCAGAAACGGCTCGCGGCCCTTCGCGGGGTCAAGCGCGTGGTGATCAAGATCGGGTCCAGCCTTTTGACGGGTTCCGCGGCCCAAGGCCTCCGGATGAGGTTTTTGGGATCCCTGGCCCGCCAATTGAAGGTCCTTTCGGACCGCGGCATCACCCCCCTGGTGGTGACTTCCGGGGCCATCGCCGCTGGGCTCCATGAAATGGGAATGAGCCGTAAGCCCAAGGAGATCCCCAAACTCCAGGCTTTGGCCGCGGTGGGCCAAAGCAACCTCATGCAGGCCTACGACAAGGCCTTCGCCCGTCGGGGGTTGAAGGTGGCCCAACTCCTCTTGACCCGGGAGGATTTGGCCCATAAGGCCCGGTACGCGAACGCCCGCAACACCCTGGCGGAGCTCCTCAAGAACGGAATCGTGCCGGTCATCAACGAGAACGACACGGTGGCGGTCGAAGAGATTAAGTTTGGGGACAATGACACCCTCTCGGGCCTGGTGACCCACCTGGCGGACGCCGACCTGCTGGTGATCCTCACGGATTTGGACGGCTTGTACGACCGGGATCCACGGAAGGACAGAAACGCCTTGCTGATCCGGGATGTCCTCGAATGGGACGCTTCCCTGGAGGCGGCCGCCGGGGGTTCCCAAAGCATGGTGGGGACCGGGGGAATGGCGTCCAAGGTCCGCACGGCGAGGCGCATGTGCCGTTCGGGCCATCCCATGGTGATCCTGGGCGGGGACCGGAAAAACTCAATCTTGAGGCTGTTCAACGGCGAGGAGGTGGGGACGTTCTTCCACGCCGGCGCCAAGCGGATGCACGCCCAAGACCGTTGGCTGACCTGGGGCGCTGAGCCTAAGGCCGGGGTGGTCGTGGATGAGGGCGCCCAAAAGGCGCTATTGGAAGGGGGGAAGAGCCTCCTGGCCAGCGGGGTGAGGTCCGTGATAGGGCATTGGGACGCCGGAGACGTCATCCGGATCGAGAACGCCTCCGGCCGTGAGATCGCCCGGGGAGTCTGCGGCTATACCTCGTCTGAGACCGACCGCATCAAAGGTTTGAAGTCCCCCGAGGCCTCGGCAGTCTTGGGCCGCAAGGCCCCGGAACTGGTGCACCGGGACCATTTGGTGTTGATGGAGGACCTATGAGCCTGCGGGATGACGTGCGCGGACAGCTCGAGCGGGCCAAAACGGCCTCGCGGGACCTGGCGCTGGCCTCAACCCTGGTGAAGAACCGGGCGTTGAGGGCGATGGGGGAGGGCCTGTTGGGAGCCGAGGCGAAACTGCTCCAAGCCAACGGCGAGGACCTGAAGGCCGCCCGGGATGCCGGGTTGCCGGGCCCCTTGTTGAAGCGCCTTGAGCTCAGCCCGGCGAAGATTCGGGACATGGCCGAGGGGATCGCCGTGGTGGAGGCCCTGGAGGACCCCGTCGGAAAAATCCTGTCCGGTTGGACGCGCCCCAACGGCCTGAGGATCGCTAAAACGCGGGTCCCCTTGGGTGTGGTGGCGGTGGTTTATGAGTCCAGGCCCAATGTCACCTCCGACGTGGCGGCCTTGAGCCTCAAATCCGGCAACGCGATCATCCTTCGGGGCGGCAAGGAAGCCCTTCGGACCAACCGGGAAACGGTGGCGATCCTGCGCTCCGCGCTCGTCTCCGCCGGGATTTCGGCGGAGGTCCTGCAGTTCATCGACCAACCGGATCGGGAAGCCGTCACGCACCTGCTCCAGGCGCGGGACCTAGTGGATGTGGTGATTCCCCGGGGAGGGGAGTCGTTGATCCAAACCGTCGTGGAGCAATCCCGGGTGCCGGTCATTTTCCAGACCAAGGGGGTTTGCCACACCTACGTGGACGAGACCGCCGACCAAGCCATGGCCTTGGCCATAACGGTCAACGCGAAGACGACCAACCCTGCGGTCTGCAACGCCATGGAGTGCCTCTTGGTCCATGAGAAACTGGCGGACTCCTTCCTGCCGGGATTGGCCCAGGCGATGACGGGGAAGGGTGTGGAGATCCGGGGAGACAAAGGAACCCTTCGCCGGATCCCCGGGGCTACGCCGGCCCAGCCGGAGGATTGGGGCCGGGAATTCCTCGACCTGATCCTCGCGGTCAAGGTGGTTCCCTCGTTCGAAGCCGCCTTGGAGCATATCGCACGTTACGGGTCGGGACATTCCGAGGCCATCGTCACCAACGACCAGGGCCACGCCGAGGCGTTCCAACAGCGGGTGGACGCAGCCTGCGTTTACGTCAACGCCTCCACCCGGTTCACCGATGGGGCCGAATTCGGGTTTGGGGCTGAGGTGGGGATCAGCACCCAAAAACTCCATGCCCGGGGTCCCATGGGCTTGGAAGAACTGACTACGGTCAAGTATGTGATCAATGGCCAGGGGCAGATCCGTTGAGAATTGCGCCAAAAAAGCCCCTCAAGGTTTACCGTTTTCCGTTAAAATGGGGTAAATCAGTTAAACCCCAAACGGCGACCCATGGCGCTTAAAAACTACTACGAAATTTTCCAGCTTTTCCCCCCCGTGGAGCCCCGACAGCTCCAGGACGCCTATAAACGCCTCATTTTCGAGTTCCACCCGGACCGGAACCCGGGACGGGAAGAGTGGGCCATTGAACGCACCATGGAGATCGTGGAGGCTTATAACGTCCTCTCGGACCCAATCAAACGAGACCTGTACACCTTTCGGGTCCGGAACCAGGTCCGGCAGGAACCCGGGGAGATGTTCGGCCTGAAGAAGGGATTTTTGTCCTTCGGGAAGTCCAAGGAAGAGACCGCCGCCGAGGAGGCCTTCCAGCGGGGCCTGAAGTATTTCTTCGAGGAAAAGGACCACTGGAACCAGGCCCAGCATGAATGGTTGAGCGCCTTGAAGATCGTTCCGGGTTTCGCGAACGCCCATTACAACCTGGGGATCCTTTGTGGGTACCAGGGCAATTTCAAGGACGCCTGCGCCTGCTTCGAGCGCGTCATCAAGTTAAACTCGGGGGACATCGAGGCCAAGAAGGTCCTCTCCATGGCCATGGGTTACGTCTACGGAAAGAAGGCCTGAGATGGCGAAGGAACAACCCAAATTCGTGGTCGGGATCGACCTCGGGACCACGTTCAGCTGCGTGGCGTTCCTGAACGGGGGGGATCCCCAGGTCATTCCCAACCTAGAGGGCGAGCGCACCACGCCTTCCATAGTGGCCCTGACCCCCGAGGGAAATTGGTTGGTCGGGTTGGATGCCAGCCACCAAGCGGTCCTGAACACCCACGGCACCGTGTCCTCCATCAAGCGTTTCATCGGGAAGAAGTTCGACGACCCCGAA
>Ga0265338_10007198_pt1 | contig 13909 bp, 8 predicted proteins | sample 42126metaG_FD_193579 | JGI IMG/M metagenome (GOLD analysis project Ga0265338, IMG submission 193579) | Rhizosphere microbial communities from Carex aquatilis grown in University of Washington, Seatle, WA, United States - 4-21-26 metaG | ecosystem: Host-associated > Plants > Roots > Rhizosphere >... | reverse complement strand
CACGTCGTTGCGCGCTGCGGGCGCCGGGGCCAGGGGCGGCGGGGCCAGGGGCGCCGGAGCCAGGGGCGCCGGAGCCAGGGGCGCCGGGGCCAAAGGCAGCGGGGCCGGGGGCAGCGGGGCCGGGGGGTGGGCCGCCAGCCCAGAGGCGGGAGTCATGCCCGCTGGAGTTGCCTCGCCGACCAGCGCTCCGGCGGCCCCCGCGGGCGACCGTGGGGCCATGGGCGGGGCCAGCGGCAGGGCCTCGGCGGCGCAGGCAGCCAGTTCCGCGGTGACCGCGCCCATCACAGGCCTATTGACGGGATCGGGGCTCATCATGTCGACGAGCAGTTCCGCGAACCGTCGGGGAATGTCGCCGCGCGGGATCGGTGGCAGCCCGCCACGCAGCGCCCGCTGGTACAGCGCCTCGCGGCCGAGCTGCGCCTCGGCCGCGAAGGCTGCCTGCCCGGCGAGCATCATGTACATGGTCGACCCGAGCCCGTACACGTCCGCCGCGGGACCTGCGGGTCCCCGGCCGAACAGTTCCCCCGCAGCGTGGACCAACTCCCTGGGAGACAGTTCCACTTGCCCTATCACGGCCACTGCGCGGGTAACCCCGAAATTCGTCAGGAGCGGCCCGGCCGATTCGGTGTGCACCACGTTCTCCGGCCGCACGTCCAGGTGCAGGATGCCTCGGCCGTGCGCGGTGAGCAGGGTCTGCGACAGCGCAATCCCGACCTGTGCCACGTATCGCACGGGTGCGGCCCCGTGCACGGCCAGCCGCTGGGCCAGCGATCCGTGCGGGAACCCGGTCACCAGGTACGGATGCTGGTCCGAGGTGAAATCCACCTCGAAGAGCTCGAGCACACCCGGATCGCCGGCCAGGTCAGCCGCAGCCAGGCACGAGTTGCGAAACTGGCGGCGGCTCGGGCGGCCGGGCACGGTCAGGTCGAGGATCCGGACGGCCACATCACGTCCGGGGTCCGGCTGCCAGGCCCGGTACATGGTGCCGTGCTCATCCGAGATAACAGGCTGCGGGTTCTCGAACCCCGTCGGCATAGTGGTCACAACATCGCCCCCTCCGCCGGGCTAGTCTGTCAAATTCCCGGACACCTAGGGATATGACCTGGTTGTTCGGTGGACTGTCAGGCTTGTTACCGACGCCACCGAGTCGTCCTGGGAACTGGGTCCCGGTGCCGGGGCGGCCCGCCGCGCGACGTGCCTGCTGATCCGCCGCTGACTGTCCGTGTCGCCCCTTCCTTGCCCGAGCGGGACGCCTCGTGCGACGATCGCTATAGGTTGCCGCCTCGGCGGAGGCCGGATGGCTGAACCGGACGGGCCCGCCGTCCGTAAACCAGGATGACCTCGCCGCACCAGGGGGGAGCCACCCGTTGGACTGGTCGACAGCCCGGTGACCGCCGCCCCCGCCCAGGATGACCGCCTACGCGGCGACCCGGTGGCGCGCAGCGTCTTCACTGGTCTTCCTGCCCGCTACGACCGGCTCGCCTACCTCCTGTCGTTCGGCCAGGACCGGCGGTGGCGCCGCGCGGTGGTCGAGCACACGGCGGCCGCTGGCCCGCACCGTGTCCTGGACGTCGCGACCGGGCCGGCTGGCATCGCCTTGGCGGTGGCCGGGCGAACCGGCGCGGATGTGGTCGGGATCGATCTCAACGAGCCGATGCTGCGGGCCGGGGTGGCCAATGCCCGGCGGCCCGGCCGCCGCGGCCGGGTCCGGCTGGCTGTCGCCCGTGCGGATGACCTGCCGTTCCCGGATGGCACCTTCGACGCGGTGACCTTCTCCTACTTGCTGCGCTATGTGGACGATCCGGTCGCGACCATCGCCGAGATGGCTCGCTGCCTGCGCCCCGGGGGCACGCTGGCCAGCCTGGAGTTCCATGTGCCGCCCCAGCCGGGCTGGCGGGTGTCGTGGTGGCTGTACACCCGGCTGGTCCTGCCGGTCCTCGGCGGGATCACCGGCGGCGGGGCCTGGTACCGGGTGGGCCGGTTCCTCGGCCCCAGCATCTCGGTGCACTACCAGCAGCACCCGCTCGATGAGCACATCGCGGCCTGGCAGGCAGCGGGCCTGACCGACGTCGGGGTCAGCCTGATGAGCCTCGGCGGCGGGCTGGTCATGTGGGGTCGCAAAGGACCTGCCCCCGCGGAGCCCGCCCGGTGAGCACCCGGGCCGACAAGACCGCGTTCTACGCGGTGGGCCGGGGCACCGGAGGGTTCCGCGACTGGCTCACGCTGCTGCACCCGCCCTACACGCTCTGGCACCTGTCCTACGTCGCGATCGGTGCCGCGGTCATGCCGCACCTGGTGCTCTGGCGGCTCGGTGGCACGCTGCTCGCGTTCTTCCTGGCGGTGGGCATCGGCGCGCATGCCCTGGATGAACTGCACGGGCGGCCCTTGGGCACCGGCATCGGCAGTGGTGTCCTCACGGCCACGGCCGTGCTCAGCATCGCGGCCGCGATGGCGATGGGGATCGTGGACGGTGGCTGGCGCCTGCTGCCGTTCGTGGTCATCGGCACGGTGCTGGTGTGGGGGTACAACCTGGAACTGCTCGGCGGCATACTGCACAGCGACCTGTGGTTCGGCGTCGCCTGGGGTGCGTTTCCCGCGCTGGTCGGCGCGTATGCCCAGCACTGGACCTTGTCGGTGGCAGCCGGGATCGCGTCCGTGGCGGCCTTCTTCCTGTCCATGGGCCAGCGGGCGCTCAGCACCCCGGCCCGGGCGCTGCGCCGCCGGATCGGCTCGGTCTCCGGGCAGATCACCTGGCGCGACGGCCGCCAGCAGGAGCTGGACCGGACTGATCTGCTGACGCCACTGGAACGGGCCCTGCGCTACTTCGCCTGGGCGACTCCCACGCTGGCGGTCGCGCTCGTGCTGGCCCGATGAGCCGGGCGCCCGCGACCATGAGCCCAGCAGCATGAGCCCAGCAGCATGAGCACAGCAGCATGAGCACCGGACGCTGGGACGCGGTCGTGGTGGGTGCGGGCCCAGGTGGCAGCATCGCCGCGCTCGTGCTGGCCCGGGCCGGTGCCCGCGTCGCCCTGGTCGATAAGGCGGCCTTCCCCCGCGACAAAGCATGCGGCGACCTGGTCGGCCCCCGCGGCGTGCGCGTCCTCGAAGAACTGGGGGTCCGGGTACCCGACGCGGGCCATGGTGCCGACCTGCTCGTGGTGGGGCCGTCCGGGCACCGCTCCCGGCTGCCGGCATTTCCCGGGCGCAGCTACGCCGGGCACGGGATCGTCGTGCCGCGGCTGGCTTTCGATGACGCGCTGCGCAGCGCCGCGATCGAAGCGGGCGCGCAGCCGGTGCGGGCCCGGATCACCGCGGTGGACCAGGACTCCGGCGGGCCGGTGCGGGCGCTCATCGCCGGAGACGGCCAGCGTTTCGCCGCTGACGTGGTCATCGGCGCCGACGGGGCACTGAGCCCGGTCGCCCGCCTCACCGGGATGCTCGACTCCGGCGCGGCGCTCTGGGGATTCGCGATCCGTGCCTACGTGCCGGCCGAGGTCCCGCTGCCCCTGCTGGTCCTGCTGGACGCCGAGCGCCGGCGAATCTTCCCCGGGTACGGCTGGCTCTTCCCGGGCGCGGACGGGGCGGCGAACGTGGGCATCGGCGTCGGGCTGGGCAATCAACGGCGGCAGGCCCAGCTCCGGGACGACCTGAGCCGCTTCTGCTCGCTGCTGCGCGGGGCCGGCGATCTCGCGCGGAACGCTCAGCCGGGGCCGGTCATCGGCGGCTGGCTCCGGATGGGCGGCACCGGCACACCGCCGGCCGCGGGCAACGTGCTGCTCGTCGGTGACGCGGCCGGGCTGGTGAACCCGTTGCAGGGGGAGGGGATCGCGCCGGCCATGGTGAGCGCGCGGCTGGCCGCCCTGGCCGTGCTGGCGGATCCGGCGCAGGCGGGCCGGTTGTATGCCGAGGCGATGAGCGACGAATTCGGCCGGTACATGCCAGGCGCTGCCGCGCTGCAAGTGGCCATGCTGCGGCGGCCGCGCGCCGCGTCGGCCGGTGTCCGGCTGCTCACCGCCCCGGGGGTGCGCCGCCTGGTGGCGGGCACTTGGTCGCTGTACTGGAACGGCCTGGTGAATGGGGCCCGCCCGCGCCCGGCGGCCTGGGCCGCGGGCCTGGTCCAGTCCGTCGCGGGCCGGCTGGCCGCCAGGCAGTGACACCCGGCTCACCGGCCGGCTGGCCGCCAGGCAGTGGCCGCTCACCGGCCGGCTGGCCGCCAGGCAGTGGCCGCTCACTGGCCGGCTGGCCGCCACGTGGTGACCGCTCACCGCCGGCCGGCCCGACACGGCTAGCCATTACCCGTTGAGGCCGCTGCCCCTGCCCCCTGCGCCGGCCGGAGGCAGAACTAAGCCAATTAGGCTGCCTTGGCAGTAACAGAAAGCGCATAGGCAACCAAGGTTGCGTAACCTTTGTGGTCATGCCACAGTGAGCGCGTGGATGCGGACGGCTTCGGGCCTGATGACGAGGCGCTTGCCTGCCTATCCGACCTCGCGGCGTCATCGGGCGAGCTTTATCACCAGCTCAGCCAGTTCAGCCAGCGTCTCGCCACCACGAAAGGCCGCCACCGGCCCGAGGCGTCGTATGCCCAGATGATGCCGCTGGAGAACCGGCTGGCGATGATGGAGCAGATCTCCACGGCGATCAAGGCACTGGTCCGTGAGGGGAGCCGGTTCCGGCGCCTGGAAGCGCGGGCCCTGTACGCCGAGGGGCTGACTATGGCCCAGCTGGCCACCGTATTCGGCGTGAGTCGTCAGCGGGTTTCCGCCTTACTGCGTGACACCGAAGATCCGCCCGAGACCGCCACCCGGTACGGCAGCGGACCGGCCGGCCGGGCGAAGACCTGACCGGTCCCTGACACCCGGCTCCCTGACACCCCGGCTCCCTGACACCTGGCCCGGACGCTTACACGGCGGCCGTCCGCTCCGCGTTGGCATCGTTCATCACCAGGATCACGCCCTGAGCCGAGCCATCCTCGTCCCGCAGCAGCGTGCAGTCCATCTGCATCTCGAGCGGCCGACCACGCCGGTTCACTGCCTTGATGACGGCCGCGTCACCGTGTGACGTCCCGGCGAGCATGCCCCGGAGATGCGGTACCAGGCTGGTGACGGGCAAGCCGATATCCAATGATGGCAGCGGCTTGCCCTCGGCCTCGTCAGCGCGCAACCCCCACAGTTCTTCGCCCCCGGGACTCCAGACCTTCACCGTCAGGTCGGTATCCACCACGATCACAGCGCTGCCCAGGCTGCGCAGCACGGTCGCGAGGAACGTGTTAACCGCGTCGAGTTCCGCGCTCCGCAGCCGCAGGATGTCGTTGATCGCCTGGAGTTCGTCGTTGGTGGACTGCAGCTCCTCGTTCATGGTCTCGAGTTCTTCGTTGGTGGACTGCAGTTCCTCGTTGGTGGTCTCGAGTTCTTCGTTGGTGGACTGCAGTTCCTCGTTGGTGGTCTCAAGCTCTTCGTTGAGCGACTGCAACTCTTCGTAGGCGCGCTCAAGTTCCCGGTTAGCGCGTTCGAGTTCGTCGCGCAGACTGCGGTAACGGGTCACGTCAAGGAAGCTGATCCCGACGCCGATGAGTTCCAGGGTCGCGCGGAAGAGCGGGACCACGCTCACGTCGTAGATGCTGGGTTCCGCGCCGGGGATCCGGTGCCAGACAACATCCGTCAGATCGACCGGGCGCTGGTCCTGGGTGACGTGCTCTATGACCGATCGCAATTCGACCGGCCGGTAGGACACTTCCAGATCCTGGAAGGGCTGGCCCACGTTGCGCGGCCGGATGTTGAATAAGGTCTCGGCCAGTATGTTGGCCGCGGCCAGGCGGCCTGAGCCGTCCACAACAAGATGGGCGATCGGGCCGGCGGCCAGCGCGGCGGCCTCCAGTTCGGCGGACGGGGCGCCGAGGCCCTGATGCAGCTGGCCTCGGCCCGGCCGCGGCGGGTCAGCCGGGCCGCCGGTGTCGATCTTGCGAAAGAGCCGTTTGCGCAGATCGACAGGCTCAAACTGATCGCCGTGGTTGAGCAGCATCTCCGCCTTGCCGAGGAAGAGGAAGCCGGGATCGGCGAGGGCGAAATGAAACCTGCGGATAATGCTGGCCTGCGCCTCGGCAGTGAAATACATCAGGGTGTTCCGGGCGACGAGCAGGTCGACCCGTGAGATCGGGGCGTCGTGGGTCAGGTCGTTGTGCCCGAAGATAATCTGCCGCCGCAGATCGCGGCGGAAGGTGTACTTCGATCCGGTGGGCTCAAGGTAGTTCTGCCGCAGGTCGTCTTCGACCCCGGCGATCTGCCGCTCGGTATAGACGCCGGCCCGGGCTACTTGCAGCGCGTTCTCGTCGAGGTCGGTCGCGTAGATCTTCACACGGTTCGTAAAGGCCTCGGTGCCCAGTTCTTCGGCGAGGACGATGGCCAGGGTGTAGGCCTCCTCGCCGGTCGCGCAGCCGGCGCTCCACACCCGGATGGGGCGGCTTGGGCCCTTGGCGGACAAGAGCTCGGGAAGGACTGTGCCGCGCAGTGCCTGCCAGGCCGGCGGATCGCGGAAGAAGCCGGTGACGTTGATGAGCAGGCTGTCGAAGAGCCGCAGAAATTCGTCCGGTTCCAGCTCCAGGTAATCGCGGTACTCGCTGATTGACACGAGGCCGCGTGCATCCATCCGGCGGCGGACACGCCGCATAAGTGTCGAGCGCTTGTAGCCAATAAAATCGAATCCGCGAGTCTCCTTCAGCATGAGGAGCAACTCGTCGAATTCCGGGTCCGCATTATCCATTACCACAAGTTCCAGCCTACTCTGAGCAGGCCACCCCGCCGGATGAACTCGATCCCAGGCCGCCGGGTAAATCAGAGCCGCCGGATCAGTCGGCGCGCGATCAGGTTTGGCCGCTGTTATCCGGCCCTGGGATGCGTGCCCGGTGGCCCCACTCAGCAGCTTCAGGATTATCACAGTGGCATCGTGGGACGTCACAGCCGTCGACCGGAAGCCCTTCGCCGAGATCGGAGGGCCCTGGGTCTCCGTGGCATCCGCCAGCACACGGCACAGCCGGGCTCGCTCCTCCAGCCGGAATACGGCTGCCCAGAGAGCCCGCACGATCACGGCAGCTTGTGCTTCCATAAGGCTCTCGGCCGACCAGGTGTGCCCGGCCGGGCACACGAACTGTAACGACTGGTCATTCTCCTGATTCAGCGGCCGAGCACATTCGGGGCAGGTCACGCTGCCCCTGGCCGCCGGACCTGGGGCGGCCGGGGCGGCCGGTTTAAGTAGCTGGGCCGGGTCAGGGAAATGATCCGGGTCCAGGAAGATACCCAATTGCCGTTCCAGTCCGGGCGAGGATTCCCAGCCGGGTGCCTGGGCCGCGCCGGGCGTCTGGGCCGCGCCGGGCGTCTGGGCCGGGCTTGGGACGGCCCGCGGGCCGTGCGCCGGATTCCGGCTTTGCGCAACGATGCGGGCAGCTATCTCGCGCAGTGGGAGCACGATCGGGTGGCGGGTAGCGGCAATAGCGGCCTTGGGCATGCCGTCATAGGCGCTCTCCGCGGGGTCCTGGACCAAGACCACGCCCCCGCGGTCCTCTACCGCGATGGCGCCGGCGGCGCCATCGCTGAGCGTGCCGCTGAGCACCACCGCGATCGTCCGGGATCCCGCTGTCAGGGCTGCGCTGAAGAACAGCGGATCGGCGGCGGGCCGGTGGCCCTGATGCCGGGGCCCCTTGGAAAGCCGGATCGTGCCGCCGATGACGAGCAGGTGGTGATCAGGTGGCGCGACATAGACGTGGCCAGGATGCATCGGCTCCCCGTCCACAGCGGCTGAGGCGGACAGCTGTCCGGCCCGATCAAGGATCATGGGCAATGCCGTGCCGCCGGCCGCGGGCACGTGCAGGACCACCAGGATCGTGGCGGGAAGATCAGCCGGGAAGAACTGCAGCAGCGCCCGTAACGCTTCCACTCCGCCAGCCGAGGCGGCGATAACCACGACGTCCCGACCTGCCCCGTCTCGACCTGCCCCACCGTTCATGTTGGGGCTTCTCCCGCCTGCAGGCCCGCTGCCCTACGGGCACCTCACTATGAACCGTGGGTGAGATTATTGTGTGCCAGCCCGGTTTGACGCCAGCACGCCAGCTACGGCGCGGTCGGCGTCAGCCAGCCGACGGTGCTCCTGTGCACGCGCACGGTGCCCGCCGTTATTGGTGGAATCCACGTCGGCCAGCAGGTCATGTGCGATGGCGGCACGCTCGTGGACCGCTGCCGCGCGCTCGTGTGTGGCCAAGGCCCGCCGGTACACGTCGTCCGCCCGCTGCTGTGCCTCCTCGGCACGCTCCAGCGCTTGGCTGACCTGCTGCGCAGTTGAGCCTGACCCTGGTCCGCGTTTCTCGAGTTGCCCATTGCGTTCATGCAGCTCAAGGCACCTGCTGTCGAGTTCCGCACGGCGGCGCGTTATCCGTCCTAGCATGCCGTCGGCGTCTTCCATACTCCAATTTATCCTCCCTGGATGTCCGCTATGCCAGGGCCATGGGTCTGCTGGTTTCCGCGCCCTGCGCTTCAGGGCCAGCTTGTCCATGGCGCGGGGGCCCGGCGTTTCGTTACGCTTCGTCGGATGTCGGCGGAATGGCCCCTGATCGGCCGGGACGAGGAGATCGCCCGAGCGGAGAGCAGGCTGGCCCGCGGCATCGGCACCGTGATCGTCGGTACGGCAGGCGTCGGGAAGACCGCACTCGCCCGGCAGGTGGGTGCGCGGGTGCGGGCCAGCGGAGGCAGGGTCGAGTGGATCGCTGGCCGGGCCGCCCGCAGCGTCTTTCCCTTTGAGGCGTTCGCGGCCATGCTCGATGAGCGGCCACTGCCGCTCGGCGCGTCGGCGGTGGCGGCCCGCCTCGGCCTCGCCGCCACGTCCGGCGGCCCGGCTCAGGGCAGTCCGGCTCAGGGCAGTCCGGCTCAGGGCAGTCCGGCTCAGGGCAGCATGGCCCAGGGTGGCCCGGCCCGCAGCGGTTCGTCCGGGACGGGGACCCCGCGCCCGGTGTTCGTGGTCGATGACGCCCACCTGCTGGACCAGGCATCGGCGGATGTGCTGCTGTATCTGGCCGCGGCCGGGGCGGTCCAGGTCATCGCCTCTGTGCTGGCCGGTGAGCCCGCGCCAGATTCAGTTCCCCGGCTGTGGATGGATGGCAGCTGCGAGCGGCTGGACCTGGCCGCTCTCAGCCCCTCGGATACCCATGCCCTGATGGAGGCGGTGCTGGGCGGGCAGCTTGACCAGCGCTCGTCGGCGACGCTCATCCGGGCGGCCGGCGGCAACCTGCTGTTCCTGCGGGAGCTCGTGGAAGCGGCGGTCAAGGACCGCACCCTGACCGAGTCGGGAGGAGTCTGGCAGTTGCGCGGTGAACCAGCCGCGACCCAGAGCCTGCGGGACCTGATCGAGGGCCATCTGGCGGGACTTACGGCGGAGCAGCGGTCGGCCGCCGAGCTCGTGGCGGCCGGGGAGCCGCTGCCCGCCGCCGTGATGGGGGCGATCGCCGAAGAGCAGACGATCGACGAACTGGCCGAGAGCGGGCTGATCCGGGTGACCGGAGATCTCGGTGGACCGGTGATCACCATGGCGCACCCGCTGTACGGGACGGCGTTGCGGGACCGGCTGACCCCGCTGCGGTCGCGCCGGATCCGCCTGGAACTGGCCCGTGCGTTTGAGCAGTGGGCTGATCCGGGGGAGCAGGCCGATCGCGGGGTTCCAGATGCTGGTGATCAGCCCGGCGCCCTGATGAGTGCCGCTCGGGTGCGCGCCGCGCTCTGGCGGCTGGAAGCGGGCGACCCGGCCGATCCCGGCGGCCTGCTCAGCGCGGCCAGTGCCGCCCGGACCTTCAGCCTCGCCACGGCCGAGCGGCTGGCCCGGGCCGCGGTGGCCGCGCGTGGCTCCATCGGCGCCATCCTGTTGCTCGCCGAGATCCTCACCCACCGGGGGCGCAGCGAGGAGGCGACGGCGCTGACCGCGGGCCTGCCGCCGGAGGGGCTGCGGCCCGAAGACCGTGAGGCGATCGTCTACTTCCAGGTGATGGGCCGCAATGTGGGCCTGGGTGACCTGGCCGGCGGACTGGCCGCCCTGGGATCGGCCGGTGATGTGGCGGCGGACTCGCCGCGGCTCCAATCGCTGCACGCCCTGCTGCTCCTCCTGGACGGCAGGCTGGCGGAATCTCTGCGTGTCGGTACAGCACTCATGGCCGATGCGACGGCGCCGCCCGGGGCACGTGTGGCCGCGGCCACCGCCGTCTGCCCGGCCTTGCTGGCCGCCGGGCAGTACCAGGCGTGCGTCAGCGCGCACGAGTCGGTCTCGCCCATGGCCACAGCGGTCAGGGACAGCCTGCCGTTCGGCGTGGGCGCGCTCACGGCCGCGGTTTCGCTGGCTCACCTGGAGAACGGGTCGTTCGACCGGGCCGGGAAACTCGCCACGGCGGCGCACGAGCGGGCCATCGCGGCCGGCGACGCGATGACCCGGGTCAGGTGCGCGCAGGCACTGGGCCGGATCGCGATGCTCCGCGGCCAGGTCCGGACCGCCCAGCGCTGGTTCCGCGAGACGATCGCCGTTCTGGACGAATTCGACCAGGTGTTCCTCGGCTGGAACGTGTCCTTCCTGGCCCGTGCGGCCGCGGCGGCCGGATCGGCCGAGGATGCCAGGTCCGCGGTGGAGCAAGCGGCCGGCGCGCCGCGGATGGGCCTGTTCGAGGCCGAGGGGCAGCTCGCCCGGGCGGCGGTGAGCGCGGCAGAAGGGAAGCTGACCGACGCCGCCGAATCCGCCGGGTGGGCGGCGGAACTGGCGGCGGCTCGCGGGCAATGGGCGACCGCCCTGACCGCGGGGCACGACGCCGCCCGCTGGGGCGGCGCGGCCGCGGCGGCGGCCCTGGTCCAGGACGCGGCCGCACGGGTCGACGGTCCCCTGGCCGAGTGCTACGCCGAGCACACGGTGGCGCTGCTACGCCAGGATCCGGGCAGGCTGGCCGAGGTCAGCAGCCGGTTCGAGGCCCTCGGCGCGCTGCTGCACGCGGGAGAGGCGGCGGCCGCGGCGGCCCGGGCCAGCCTCGGCGTCGGCCGGCGCAGGCAGGCCGCCGGGTTCGCGGCCCGGGCCAGTGCCCTGCTGGCCCGGTGTGAGGCTCCTAGCGTGCCCTGGCTGGCCGGTGCGGGCAGCAGTTCGCCGCTCACCGGCCGGGAGCAGGAGGTGGCGGTCCAGGCCGCGGCCGGCCACTCCGACGCGCAGATCGCCGGCCGCCTGGGCATCTCCGCCCGTACCGTGCAGACCCACCTCGCCCGGGCTTACGCCAAGCTCGGCATTCATGACCGGCGTGATCTTCCGCACGCGCTTTCCATGGACGGGCTGCCCGCCCAGGGAAAGCGGTGACTACTGCCGAGCGGTGATCACCCGCGAGCGGTGACTACTGCCGAGCGGTGATCACCCGCGAGTGGTGACTACTGCTGAGCGGTGATCACTGTGATGCGGCGTTGTCCGGCTTCGATGACTCCAGCGGCGCGGCTGCGGCCACCGCGGGCAGCGTCGAGGGGTCCACGAAGGTGCTGCCGGAAGGCCCGGCCTGCACTGCCTCGTTCAGGGCGCTCCCCTTCAGCAGTTGCTTCCAGCTGAGGAACCACACCGTCCACCCGTCGTCCCACTTGCCGGCGGCCGGGCTTCCGGTGATGGTGACCGGATCGCCGGGGACGGCCATGTTGTAGTAGATCTCGGAGTGAGCCGGAGAGACGTTCACGCATCCGTGGCTGACGTTGATATGCCCTTGCTGGAGCACTGACCAGTACGCGTCGTGGATGTAGTTCCCGCTGTAGGTGAACCGCACCGCGAAGGGCACCAGCTCGTTGTAGCCGTTCCCCTTCATCCTGGTCGGGTTGGCTTTCTCGATGGTCACGTAGGTGCCGTTGGCCGTGTCGTTGCCCGGATCCCCCGTGCTGATCGGCCATTTGGCGTACAGACTCCCGCCGACATACAAGTGCATGTAGTGCGTTCTCGTGCTCGCGGTCACGATCACCGACTGCCCGATGTCGAATGACTGGGTCAGGTCGGCCGTGCCGTACACGCCGGGCGAGGTCTCCACCCCGTCGAAGTGCCCGGTGAAGCTCACCTGGGTGTGCGCGGGCCAGTAGGTCTCCGGCCGGAAGTACAGGGTCTGGTTACCGTCCCAGTACCAGGCGCCCACCACCGGGTTGGACGACTTCACCTCAAGGGCGCTCTCTACGGCAGTCTTGTTGGTGACCGGCGTGGCGAACTGGATGATGATCGGCATGCCGACCCCGTACGTCTGGTGGTAGCCCTCGAAAATCGAGGGCTGCTGCGACTGGGCCGGGGTCAGCGTGCGGAACGAACTCGTCGCGGCTACCTTCGCCCCGGCCGGATTCACCGCCGTCGCGGTGACCTTGTACCTGAGCGACGGGTGCAGGGCCCACTGGCTGTGCCAGACCGTGCCCGCCGTGTTGAGGGTGCCGGTCACTGACTCGCTTCCTGCGGTCACGGTGACGTCCTGGATCTTGCCGCCCTTCGCGGTGACCGTGACCCCGTCGCTCGGGTTGACGGTCTTGCTGCCCGTTCCCGGCGTGATCGAAAGCTGTGCGGCGGGCGCCGCAGGCGACCCTTTCACCTGGGGCGCCGTGGCCTGGCCCGGCTGAGAGCCGCTCTGGCAGGCGGCGATGAACAAGCATCCCGCGCCGGCGATTGCCGTGATGGCCAGCCGGCCCCGGCGGCTGGCCGCGCCCCGCTGAGTCCCGAACCGACCCTGGCGGCCGGAGAGTCCACCCCGCCTTCCGCCTGCTCCCGCACTATCCCGCACTCTCGTCCTCCACTGCTGGTCCGAATTCACAGGGCCGTTCTTGGGGCACGTTCGCTCCCGCCAGAAGGTTCATCTGTCCGCCCAGGCCCAGGGGGCCCGGTTCCGGTGCGAGCCGGGGTTCCGGGGGCGGTATCGCTGCCGGACGGAACTCCCACTATGGAGACGGATCGGGCACGCCGGTGGTTGCCTTCCAACAGTATCTCTATGGGGCGATAGGGACGACCTGCCTGTAGCAGGGCGATAACGGCGGCAAGCAGGGCGATTGCGGTGGCCGTCCAGGGGACGTAGTCGCCCAGCCGGTCATACGGGGTGCGTGCCGTGGCCGGCGGGAGCTTGAGCGTCACCACCCGGACCCCGCGGCTCTGTGACGTCATCGAGATCAGCAGCCTGCCCTGGGAGTCGTAGGCCACCGTGTCCCCGGTCAGCGCGGCCTGCACCACCGGCCGCCCGGTTTCCGCCGCGCGCAGCGCACCCAGCGAGGCATGCTGGGCCGGCTGCCAGCTTTGCTGGAATGTGGAATCGGAAGTCTGGTAGACGATCAGCTGGGCGCCGTGATCCGTGTCCACCCGCGACATGTCAGGGAACGCTGACTCGAAGCAGATCAGCACGCCGAGCGGCAGCGGGCGCCCGGCCCGGTCCACCGCCTGGACCAGGTGGGCGCCGGTTCCGGGTACCCGGTTGGCGGCCGCAGCCTTGCTGATCTTGGCTATCCAGCCGAGCGCGCCGCGGAATGGGATGTACTCGCCGAACGGAACCAGCCGGCTCTTGACGTAGGAGCCGTCGATGCCGTCCGGTCCCACCAGGAGCGCGACCTTGGAGATTGCGCCATTGGCCCGCGTGGCGTCCTGGTTGAGCAGGATCTGGGCGCCGTCCCGGGCTGACAGCGCCTCGATCTGGCTCAGCAGCGGGTGATCCTGCTGGAGGTTGTAACCGACACTGCTCTCGCCCCAGGCGATCAGGTCGGGATGATCGGCGCCCAGCCCGGCGGACAGCCGTTGGCTGGCCCCCACCCGGCTGCCGCGGCTGTGCTCGATGCCCGGCTGGACCAGCGCCACCCGGACCGAGCGGGCCGTCGGCCCCGCGGCGGCGAGCGCGAACGCGACCGGCCCCGCGGCCACCGCG
>Ga0265338_10007197_pt1 | contig 13912 bp, 11 predicted proteins | sample 42126metaG_FD_193579 | JGI IMG/M metagenome (GOLD analysis project Ga0265338, IMG submission 193579) | Rhizosphere microbial communities from Carex aquatilis grown in University of Washington, Seatle, WA, United States - 4-21-26 metaG | ecosystem: Host-associated > Plants > Roots > Rhizosphere... | reverse complement strand
AACAAATCGCCAAAGATCCCTCCAAAGTTTACGACTACACGACGAAGGGAAATCTCGTCGCCGTCATCACCAACGGAACCGCCGTCTTGGGCCTTGGCAACATCGGTCCCGAAGCCGGCAAGCCCGTGATGGAAGGTAAAGGCGTTTTGTTTAAACAGTTCGCCGGCATCAACGTCTTCGACCTTGAACTCAATGCCCAGAGCACCGACCAGTTCATCTCAGCCGTGAAGGCCCTCGAGCCGACTTTTGGCGGAATCAACCTCGAAGACATCGCCTCTCCGGAGTGCTTCGTCATCGAAGAGACGCTCAAGAAGGAAATGAACATTCCCGTCTTCCATGACGACCAGCATGGCACCGCGATCATCTCAGGTGCGGCGCTCTTGAATGCCTGCTTAATCACCAAGCGCAAGATGAACGAAATGCGCGTCGTGTTCAACGGCGCTGGAGCCGCCGCCATAAGCTGCGCGCGCATTTTCAAAGCGCTCGGGGTGAAAAAAGAAAATATTATGATGTGCGACTCGCAAGGTGTCGTCTATGTCGGCCGCACGAAGGGCATGAATAAGTACAAGGAAGAATTCCTGGTGCAAACCGAAGCCCGCACGCTCACCGAAGCACTCCGCGGCGCCGACGTCTTTATCGGCCTCTCGGTCGCGAACGCCCTTACCGGCGAAATGCTCAAAGGCATGAACAAGAACCCGATCGTGTTCGCGATGGCCAATCCCGATCCCGAAATCGACCCGAATGTCGCAAAGCAAGTGCGCCCCGATGTGATCATCGCCACCGGCCGCTCCGACTACCCGAACCAAGTGAACAACGTTTTGGGCTTCCCGTCGATTTTCCGCGGCGCCCTCGATACCCGCGCCAAGCAGATCAACGAAGAGATGAAACTAGCCGCCGTCCACGCGCTGGCGGAACTCGCGCGCGAGGATGTGCCAGACAGCGTCTCGGCCGCTTATGCGAATCGCGTGTTCCACTTCGGCCCCGAGTACATTATTCCGAAGCCCTTCGACAGCCGCGTGCTGCTAAAAGTGGCACCCGCCGTCGCCAAAGCGGCAATGAATTCCGGCGTCGCCCAAAAGCCGATCGCCGATTTGCAGGCGTATACCCATCAACTCGAGATGCAGCAGAGCCGCACGCGTGGCTTTATCCGCACGCTCATGAATCGCGTCAAGGCCAAAGCCGTCGCCGACAAAGCGCCGCTGCCCGTGATTTACTTCCCTGAAGGCCGCTCGAGCAAGGTGCTGAAGGCACTGAACTCGATTCTCGGCGAAAAAATCTGCACGCCGGTCCTCCTCGGCGACATTGAGCGCGTTAAGGGCAAGATCAAAGAGCTCGAACTCGAGCATCTCGATGATGTCAAAATTATCGCGCCTTCCAAGGATCCGAACTTCAAGCGTTACGTGAGCCTTCTCTTCGAAGCCCGTAAACGCAAAGGCATCACACTCGCCGAAGCCGAGCGCTTGATGTACGACTCGAACTATTTCGCGTCGATGGCAGTGCAAGTCGGAGATGCGGATGCCATGGTCACCGGCGCGACCATGAACTATGCGGATTGCGTACGTCCCATTCTCGAGATCATCGGTTCCGGCCGCAGCCGTGTGGCTTCCGGCCTGAACTTGGTTCTGATCAAAGAAAAGATGCTTCTCTTTGCCGACACCACCATGAACATCGATCCCACGGCCGAGCAACTGGCGAGCATCGCCATCCACGCCTCGAAAGTGGCCAAATATTTCGGATTGGTTCCCAAAATCGCAATGCTCAGCTATAGCAACTTCTCCGGTAAGGGCACCAATCCACGCAAAATGCGCGAGGCCGCCCAGCTCGTAAAAGGCCGCCACCCGGATTTGGTCGTCGATGGAGAAATGCAGGCCGATACTGCCGTGAACCCCGAGATCATAGAGCGCATTTTCAACTTCAGCGATATCAAAGGCGGCGCCAATATCCTGATTTTCCCCACCTTGGATGCGGGCAATATCTCCTACAAGTTGGTGCAACAGCTCGGCGGCGGCGAGGTCTTAGGCCCGTTTATCATGGGTATTAAGAAACCTGCGAACGTCCTCCAGAGAACTTGCACCTCTGACGACATAGTGAATACAATCGTTATGACGGCCCTGGAGGCCCAGGCCTATAAAGAATAGGTGAATTGGCCGAAAAGGTAGTATAATTGGTTTAGTGAACGCTCCGGCCAGACTGGGGCGTTTCAGAAGGAGACTTCGAAACTGGTCACCACTCGCCCGAATAAACCACGCGCCATCGTTGTCGGCATCGGACTTAAATCAGACTCATTTCTTGAGATCAAAGAAAGTTTAGCGGAACTCGAAGACCTTGTGACTGCCTGGGGCGGTGAGGTCGTTGGCAACGTCGTGCAGATTCTCCCTCAGTACAATCCCGCCACTCTCGCGGGCTCGGGCAAAGTCGATGAAATCAAAGCGATGGTGGAAGAGAGCGCGGCTACGGTCGTTGTTGTCGACCATCAGTTAACCGGCGTACAAGGCCGTAACTTACAAGAGCAAATCGGTGTGACGGTCATGGACCGCAACCAAGTGATCGTGGATATTTTCGCCCAACGCGCAAAAACGCATGAAGGAAAACTGCAGGTCGAACTCGCCCAGATGCTCGATCAGTTACCCCGCATGGTCGGCGCGTGGATGGGATCCTTGTCCCGCCAAGGCGGCGGTATCGGTACCCGGGGCCCTGGTGAGACCGCACTTGAAAATGACCGCCGGCGTATCCGCGAACGCGTGAAGGCGATCCGCAAGCAACTCGAAGGTGTGCGTAGGCATCGCCAACAGCATCGGGCCTTGCGCAAGCGCATGAACATTCCGACGTTCGCATTGATCGGCTATACGAACAGCGGCAAATCGACTTTGCTGAATGCGCTGACCAATTCGCACGTGGAAGTGAAAGACCAAGTCTTCGCAACTTTGGATCCGACCACACGCAAAGTGTTCTTGCCCGAAGTCGGCGATGCTCTTGTCACCGATACCGTGGGATTTATCCGCAAGTTGCCGGCGCACTTGATCGAAGCCTTTAAAGCGACGTTGGAAGAAAGCAGCGAGGCTGAAGTTCTGCTCCACGTGATCGACATGTCGTCGCCGAACATGGAACACCAAGTCCGGGTGGTCGATGACCTCATCCGCGAATTCGGCTGGGAAAAGAAGCCAATCATTTACGTCTATAACAAACTAGATAAAGCACCGGTCGACCGGCAATTCCAGCTCAAAGCCTTCCCGCGCGTGTTAGTGAGCGCTTTGAAGGGCGAGGGCATCGACAAACTCCGCAAGCAGATGATCGTGGTCGCGCAAACGTTTAACGAACAGGTTGAGCTCTACTTCTCAAAGGAAGAAGAGCACAAGATCTTCGACCTCGCCCGCGAATCGCAAATCGTCAAAAAAGAACCGGCAAGCACCGGCACAATTTGCTACGCCTCGCTCACCCCGGCCCAAGTCAGCCGCTGGAGCGAGTACATGGTCGCAAACAAAAAGTACTAAAAGGTTCCATCTTCTTTTTTTGCGACCCATAGAGTCTATCCGAAATACGGATTTGTTTTGCCGCCTTTGTGACGATAGTACGTTTTCAGCCGATCAATTGAATTGCAAAGTCCGCAATCATGGCGCGCATTACAACGGTTCATCAGAGCAATTTTCCGTATCACGTAGCGGGTAGATGTATAAATCAAGATTGGTTTAAAATTCCCATGATTGATGTTTGGGAAATATTCAGCGAACAGCTTCACTTTATCCGACATGCCTATAACATCAGAATTTTGGCATTCGTTCTCATGAACAATCACTATCACCTGTTGGTTCGCACGCCGGATGCGAATTTGGCTGAAGGAATGGGCTGGTTCAACCGGGAATGTAGCCGAACGCTGACACGACATGGGAACCGAATCAATCAGACCTACGGTGCACGATACTTTCGGTGCTTGATCGCCACAAATCACTATTATTTGAATGCTTACAAATACATTTATCGCAACCCGGTCACTGCGGGCGTTTGCGATTCCGTCGAGTCATATCCATTTTCATCTTTGAATGGCCTATTGGGAGGATCCAAGCTCACTATTCCAATTGAGGAAGACCTCACACTATTCGACGACGTTGAAGGGACTTTAAATTGGCTCAACCAAGCACCGTCACTGGAGAATTGGGAAGCTGTTCGAAAGGCATTGCGTCGCAGAGAATTTCGACTTGGGAAAGTGAATCGTAAGCCCCACCCATTGGAAGTTGACACTTTGTGACGCAAAAAAAGAAGATGGAACCTTTTTGCTTCCCTCGCCGGGCCCGGCCGTTGCACATTTGCTCCCGTTGAGGCCACTACAATGTATATCGCTGATTTGACTCGAAAAACGGGCAGTTTTTTGGCTTGCGCGTGCCTATTTTTGGCAGTCGCTGTGGCCATTGCACCCGTTGCTCACGCACGTGACAGCGCCGCCTCCCCGTCCGCCCTCGAATGCGATCTGCGCTTCACCAAACATGATCTCGCAAAATTCCAAAAACAGCTCGAGCAATATCTGCGCTGGAACGAACAAGCCAACGGCAAAGCGTGGCTTGAAACTACCGATTTCATTTCTCTTCAAGCCGCAGCGATTCCCGTTTCGACTCTAAATGTGCAAATGGCGCCCGATCTCAATCTCGACATCGCCCAAGCCCTCGGCCTGGGCACGAACACTTGGCTTATTCCCAAACATCCGTACAACACCGACGCCAAAGTCGCCTTCAGCAACCATCCCGCAGTCGCCACGCTCCGCGCGCGCTTTATGGCTTCGCGCTCGCTAATCATTTGGCCGGAGGGCCACACACCCTTCTCCATTAAAGTCGGCACGAACTTTCCCCACCGCACGGACCAGCAAGACTATAAAGCACTGATGGAAAAAGACATCCGCGTCGGCATTCCCTTTAGCCAGATGGTCGCGCAACTGGATGCCTCCATGAAACCTGCGGAACACATTAAAATCTTGCGCGAAGTTCTCGCTCTCAGCGATCCGAAGACCGGCGAAGGCGCAATGGTTCGCGATCTCTCGCCACTGCTCGATGGCCACTACTATCTTCCCGCCTTCTCTATCCCCTACGTCGGACAAGAAATTGCCGCCAAATTCGGGCAGCCGTTCAAAATTTTCTGGAAAGAGCATTACGCCAAAGCGCTCGGCCGCGCGAAGGCTGAATTGCTCCTCCGCTACGGCCTCCAGTTCGACGAAGCCAATGCGCAAAACATAGTCGCGCAGCTTGATGAGAATATGATGCCGACAGGGCGCTTCGTGTTCTTTGATCTCTCGGGCATGACCCAGGTGGAGCAGTTTTTCCGCACTCCAGAGATGCGTGTCTTCGTCTCCCGTTCCGTAAAAGACATGACGCCTTTTTTGAAACCCGATTCGCACAACTCGGTCTGGCAAATGGATGAAGGCGGAGTTCCCGTCGACGTCACCCTCGAGTGGCAGCGCGCGCACGATGAAGCGTATGTGGCCGCGCTCAGAGCCGCGCTTCCCCAGATTCCGGCTCTGAAACCGCCCGGCCAAACGGTCGCCGGCCCGCCGCCATCATTCGATAGCGCTGGGGAAGCACGTGCGATTGGAGAATTCTTAAGCACGGCCGGTGGTCAAAGCGCACTCGCAAAATATCGCGCGGATAATTTGCAAAGGAAGGGCGCATGAAATTGAAACTCGCCCTCGTGATCCTCCTCATGGCCGCCAACGCCTCCGCCGAACTTCTGAACTCGGACCAGCACTTCTTCGCCGACGGCCAACAACCGGCCGCTTTTTGCAATTACCGGATGTCGTACAGCAAGGGCCGATATACGCGCGCAGGTTCCCTCATGCCCGGAGCGATGGCGATGATGCGCGCTTTTCACAAACCGCTGCAAGAGGCTGTTCAACAGTATCTCCCCGCAGACGCCTCGCTGGTGCTCGAAGTGGGCCCGCTGTATAGCCCGATGCTCAACGCAACCGAGTCGCGCAAAGTCGTTTATTGGGAGAAAGATCTCGAAGCTCTACGCACGCTCGAGTCGACCGCTAGCGAAAACGCACGCACCAATGTGGTCGGCATGCAAATCGACTTCAACGACACGACGCCCGAGTACGAAAAAAGTTTTATGGAGTGGAACCGGAGAGTCTTGGCGGCCGATCCTCACGGCAAATTCCGCGCGGCGATACTCTCCCAAGTTTTGAACTACGTCGACTACCGCAAAATGCTCGACCGAGTCGCAAGCCTGCAAGGCCCCGGAGATCTGATGTTCGTTCTCAATGGAGTCGGCATCGGCGAATCCGGAATATTTCCGGGAGATCTTATTCCAAAAGGCGATGACGACGTTGAGAACTACCTGAAAGGCCTCGGTTACGAAATCATCCACAAAGACGTAAAGGTGAATGAGAGGCATAACCCCTCAATCACCCTTGTCGCCCGAAAGCTCTGATTAATTCTGTTGAACTTGTTGTTGTTGCTGCTGCTCGCCCGTTTGCGAGAGAAGCAACGGAGCGCCTGTCGGCTGAATGCGCGCACCCTGAACCGAGAACCACACGTTCGCCGGACCCGCCGCACGAACGATCGGGTTGATTACAGCGGCCTTGGTCGGATCGATCCGCACGCAACCGTGCGAAGCGGGACGGCCCAATGCGCCGATCGACGGAGTTCCGTGAATCGCGAAACCGCCGTAGTAGAACATGGCATAGGGCATATCGCCCAAACCGTGCCAGCTAGCGCCCGGAAATTTCTTCGACATGTAGTAACCGGAATAGAACGGACCGTTCGGGTGAGCATCCCATTTCTTCGTCGCATAGCCGGGACCAGCCGACGACGCGAGCAAAGTGTAAGTCAATTTGCCATCGATATAAACATAAGCGTGTTGCGGGCGCTCATTCATCGCCACATCGATCCACACTTTGCAGGTCTCGCGCTGGCAGCCCGAGATATCGGCCACTTGGCTGAACATGTTTTGTGACTGAGTGTCTTCTCCAGTTGCCATTTGGTAAGCTTGGTCGAAGGCGGCCAGAGTTTCGAGAGCGCCCGGAGCTTCCGGTTCAAACTCTTCCGGCTCTTGCGCAGTTTCATTGTTCATCAAAATCGGCTGGATCGGAGTGATCGTCGCCGGAGAGACCGGCTTGTCGCCGTTCTTACGTTGCATGATCGGATCGAGAGATCCTGCCCATGCCGAAATGCTGATTAAACCGACCAGTGCGCTGACCGCTAGCTGTTTCATAACCCTGTTTCCCCTTGCCCTTTTATTTGTGTTTGTGTGTCCCTTGACGGTGAGCGTTATAGCTGGGGCTGTTATCGTTTTCAATAAGTTTTGTGTGGTCAGCCTCGCATTCCGGCTGATCTTGAAGAAAGTACCTGCCCGTCTCATTTTGAGACGTACGAGATCTTGAGCAATCGTGCCGAAATTGCGCCACGCCCGCGCCACGAGTCCGTATTTTCCGCGAGAGACGTGGCATCCGTTGCAAATCATGGAAATTAGGGAGGCTCGCATGATTAAGCTGAGCGCTATTCTTATCCTTGTAACCGCCGCCGGAGTCGCGCGGGCGGAGACCGATGCCCACTCCACCTCGAACGCGCCAGCCCCGGCTCTGAGTTCTGAAGATTCCGCGTGCAGTGCCCTGAGTGCCATGGGCGCCAGCCTCACCTCCTCCGATCCAACCGAAGATATCGTCACAAAAGCCAACGCCTTGGCCGAAACCTGTGGAACGACCATCAGCCCGAAGTGCCAGACCGCATTCCGCACTTGGAAATTGAAAGCCCCTGACACCAAGTTCTTCGCGCTCGACGGCTGCCAAGACGTGTCTTCGCTCAATCTCGGAGCGGCTTGCGCGCAGACGGTTTCGCAGACCTTATTCACTGATAAACAGATTGCCAATGAGCGCAAAGAACTCGGCGTTCTGGCCGACAAACTTCAAGCCAAGGGAAGCATTCTTATTGCCAAGAAAAAGGGCTGCCCCGAAGCGTACTATCGCCTACGCATTCAAGACCTCCGCACCTCTCTCCAAGACCTCCATAAGGAATTGTCCGAAACTCAAGCCATGCACGACCGCTACGCCACTGGTTTCTTTAGAACTCCCCGCTATATTAAAGATACGGTCGTTTACGATTCGGAAAGTCTCTACAGCGCCGTCTTTAAAGGCGTGGGACCCGGCCCCTACTTGGAGACCAGAAAGCGTATGGTCTCTGACATTCAAAGTCGAATTGATGTCATAGAAGCGGCGATTCTCAAAGAACAACTTGGCATCGGCTTAGCGAATAAACAAGCCGTGCATGCTAGCAGCGCCTCCGTGGAAGATATGCAGGCCGATCGTGATGAAGCTTTCGCCGCTTATTTCAAGCAGAGGGAAGTGGTGCGCAGACTCATGCAACAGCAACTGCAAGTGATCGACTCCGACACGACTTGCTCTGAAACCGAGCGATCAAAAATCCGCGACGAAGAATTCGACCGCGTCAGCGGCATCGGCGGGATCCCGGCGCTCGACAAAGAAAATCTCGAAATTGAAATGCGCGATCTCGAGGTTCCGGTGAAAGCCGATCGATATGCGCAAACCATCGCAAGTGAAGGGTGCGCGGCGTCCCGCTAGTCTTTGACAATAACGGAATCGGGCAGCTCGTTGGCTTTCGGACCACGCGCTGGAAAGTGCTCGGCCAAATAGCTTCCGGCCTCGCGGATTGCATCCTCGAGTTGGGCCGCCCAACCCTTCTTGTGACCTGCCAGGACCTTGGCGATCACCTTGTCCCACGCGTGAACCGGCACTTTATCGGCGATGCCCTTATCGGCCAGCACCACAGCCATACGTTCCATCCGCGATAAAAAGATCAGGACGCCGGTGTGAGCGGCAGTGCCGTTCAGGCCTTCGCGGTGAAATTCGACTTCGGCGCGCGAGAGCACCTGATGATGCAGATCGTGAGTCGGCGTAAACCAACGCTGTACAAGCTTCACGCGCGCAAGGCCCGCGGCCGCCAAATAGCAACCGACGACAACCTCTGGCCAGAACCACCAACGCACGAAAAAAATCAAATCGTGGCGCTCAAACCACACCGAGACAAAAGTGATCGCGAGCAAGAACAGCCAAACCGCGTTCGTCACGTGGCCGGTCATGCTCGACCGGTTCACGATCATCAAACGGATTTCGCCAATCGTCTTTTTTTCGACTTCGCCGATGACGTCGGCCAGAGTCTTCAATTCTTTTTGCGAGAGAAATGCTTTTTTCATCACCAACTCCCTGATGAGCCGCCGCCACTGAAGCCACCGCCGCCACCGGACCAACCGCCCCCACCGCCGCCGCCGAAACCACCACCGCCCCAGCCGCCGCCTCCGCCCCAACCCGGGCCGCCGAAAAACCCGCCCGAAAACAGGGCCCGGCGCCAACCGCGCGAGAAAATCGGCAGAATAAAAAAGCCGGTGAACAAAATAAACCAAATCCAGAAATTAATGTTGCTGAACGCATCGCCGTTGTTCGCCGCGTGCGGGCGCGATTGCTCCGCGCTCTCGACCAGATTGGGATCCGTGTAGTGGGCAATGGCCATCACACCGTCAATTACCGCGCGGTCAGGGGACCCTTGGCGCATTTTCGGCGCGATCACTTCACGGATAATCCGATTAGCGATGACGTCGGGTACGTCGCCTTCAAGCCCTTGCCCCACTTCAATGCGAATCTTGTGTTCATTCACTCCGATGGTGAGCAAAATCCCGCGATCTTCTTTCTTTTTTCCGAGCTTCCAGGCATCGGTAATTTTTATGGAAGCTTCCTCGATGGAAAGACCGCCGAGATCCGGCACCGCCGCCACTTGAATCTGCGCGCCGCCCTTATCGTGGAGATTGCGCAGGAAATCGCTAAGCTGTTCTTTGGTGTTTTCGTGCAGCAGCCCCGCTGTATCGACCACGGGACCGGTCAACGCCGGAACGCTGAAGTCGGCGAAGACGGATTGCGAAACTAGTAAGAGCGCAAAGACGAAGAGGCGCATTAGAATTTAACGTCGGGAGCCTTCTCCGCGGCTTTCTTCTCGTCAGCCTCCATCTCCCACTGCGCTTTCTTCTCTTTGTGCAAGATGATTGACGCTGTCAAATTGGTCGGAAACACCGTCACCAAGTTGTTGTAATCGCGGATACTCGCGATCAAACGATTGCGCGCCACTGTGATGCGGTTCTCAGTGCCTTCGATCTGCGCCGAAAGATCGCGGAAATTCGCGTCGGCTTTCAAATCGGGATATTTCTCGCTGACGACCATCAAGCGGCCGAGCGCTTGCGACAGTTGTCCTTGAGCCTGTTGATATTTGGCGACTTGATCGGGAGTGGCTTTGCTGATGTCGATATTCATAGAAGTCGCTTTCGCGCGCGCTTCGGTCACGCCTTCAAGAGTCTCCTTTTCGTGAGACGCATAGCCTTTCACGACGTTGACGAGATTCGGGATCAAGTCGGCGCGGCGTTTGTACTGGTTGCTGACTTCACTGCTGGCCGCATCTACGTCGTTTTCGGCACGAGGGATGGACTGAATCCCGCAGCCACTTAGGACCACTAGGGCGAGCGCAAGCAGTATCGGTTTGGCATAAGTCATGAGACCTCCTAAAAGGTACCTGGTTCTTTTTCCGGGGCACACCGCACCATAAAACCCTACCAATTTCCCGGCCCTTGGTCGAGAGAAAGGCGGCGGGCTAAAAGCCGCCCCGGGTCGTGCCGATACGCCTACTATGAGCCCTAAATTCATTATTTCCCATCTCGATGAGCAATCCGGCCCGTATGACGAAGCCGAGTTAAAAGGCAAATGGGTCAAGGGCGAAATATTACCCATTGACTACGTCTACGACGAAGCCAAGTCAGACTGGGTGCTCCTTGCCGAGCGCTTCCCGTGGGCTTCCAGCAAAGCCGAAACCGAAACGCCGCCGCCATTGAAAGAGATCACCATGGTCCGCAAGCCGGTTCCGTCGGTTGAGGCAAAGCCTATGAGCGAGTCGTCTTACAACAAGCAAACGCAGCTCACGCAAATTCACATGCAGTCCGAGTTGCAGACTCAAACTCAGATTCCAATTCCGCCCCTGGCTCCTGTATCGGCCCCCGCTCCGGCGCCTACACCCATTATTATTGCGGCTCCGGCTCCGGCACCAAAGCTTCCCGAGGTGAAGGCCGAAGCTCCCAAGGCCCCCGCACCCGAGGCCACCACTAAAGTCACCGCCGCCACACCGGCGCCCACCCCGGCAGCCGCTGTGCAACCGGCCAAAGTCAAATTGACCGATGGCCAAGGCGAAGTCTACTTGTCGCCCCTCCAACCGGGCAACGTGCAACTCGTTTTACAAGACCAATCCGCAGGAAACTTGAAACTCGAAACGCCCCTCAAGATTCACGTGAAACCGGCGGAGCCAGTCGCAATTGAATGGTCGCTGGTGCAGACCCAGACTGTCGGTCAAGATCTCGAAGTTCATATTCAAGCTCTCGACGGCTCCGGCAAGCCGTGCAAGCATTACGACGATAAGTTCACAATTCGCGTCAACGGCGGGGACAACAAGCAAATCCCCGTCGATATGCGCGATGGCCAAGCCTTGATTAAAATCCAGCACACCAAAGCCGAAACCTGGCGCATGACCTTCCATTATAACGGAACCCGCGTTTTAAAAATGCCCGAGGATCGTCAACTAGAATGGCAACCGGGACCCGCGACTAAACTGATTTTGGATGGGCCGCAGGAATACGTTGCGGGGCATCCTTTGAAGGTGCATGTCAGAGCGGTCGATAATTTTGGTAATCTCGCCAAGACTTTTCAAGGCACTGTTGTTCTCGAGGTCAAAGCTTCGTAGTCACTCCTGAAATAGATTCACCACGCCCTCCGCTAAATGGCACCAATTTCCCTCTGGCATGGCACAATTCGTGTAATTCACCTCTCTCGTAAATATAAACTATTTCCCCCTTTTGGAGGTTTCATGGATTGGAAACTACTCGTACTGGCACCCGTGTGCTTAGTGTTTTTAGCAGGATGCGGCGGTCACTCTGACGACGACTCTCATCCCCACTCTCCCTATGCTGGTCTTTGGGTCAACGAAGATTCAGTTGGCGTTCTTAACGAATGCGAAGGCGGCGCTTTTCATAACCGCGGCCGCGTGAATTTCGACGCCTTTCGCGTACGCGAAGACGGTCAGGTCAACCGCTACGCCTTCGGCAATAGCCCGCGTGCCGATGAGAATCTCGGCCTCGGTTCTGTCGGCAATGATGGCGCCTTTACGCGCAGATATTCCTCGCCTGGAGCTTCGAGCTACGGCTTTAATTACATTCCGACTCAAGAAGAGGGAATCGCATCCGCACTTCAAGACGGCGTTGTGTTTATGAAAGACGGCAACGACAAATTGCTCGTCCTCGACAACAACGGCGGCAGCCGTGCTTACATCCGCGGGTCCGACGACGACTTGCGCTCGCGCCGCGCTTCGCTGTTGACTTGTTTGGGACGTTACAACGTGCAGTACGGCCAGTATCAGCCCAGCACGTATCCGCAACGCTTCTCGCAGAATGGTCAGGACCCGCGTTTGAACCGCGCCCCCGTTCCTGCACCGACCGCGCAGCAGCCATACACGCAGCAAGGCGAGCCATACTACGCGTACCCGCCGCCCGCGGGCGCCACCCCGGCGCCGACGGCGCAGGAGTTGCCCGCAGCTCCTCCCGGGCAATATCAACAGTATCAGCGCTAAGTGACTGGGAGGGTGCGAACCCTCCCGTCTCATTTTGAGACATTTGTCTACGTCCTGACAAAATACGCCACCACCCGTTTAAACACTGACAGTCATATTCATTAGAGGACATCGCCATAGGTGCCAAGCTTGCAAATTGAGCCCTCCATACGCGAGGTCTTTCTATGCGCTTAGCCCACGGACTTGTCCGTTCATCTATTATTTCTTCCATTGCCCAGGCGGCTACCCACTACCTGAATCCGACTTTACCTAAGGATGGATTATTTATGAAACTCTCACTTCTATTCTTGATCTTCTCGGCGGCGCCTCTCATCCATGCCGACGTCTTAGACGACAAAGCCGATGCCGGTGGGCAACTGCTCTATAAGTGGGGAAAGACCATCGAAGAGCAAGCCGCTGTCAAAGGGCGCTTCTCGTGTTCAGACGTTCCCGGCTATCCTAACCACTGCACGCCTCAAGAGTCGGCTCTGCACCAGAAAGCCGAAAGCCTGTACAAGCAAGCCGAGGCTCTTGCACCCGCGAAGACCGGGCTCAATTTCACTAAAGACCAAATGTCACTTTCTACGGATGACCTGATGTGGGAGCTGATCGACCGCAGGCAACATCAGCTAGAGAGCAAAGAGGAACTCGAGAACTGCCGGAAGTACGTCGTTAAGGCTAGCAGCTGCACGAAGGAGCAAACCGATGTCGACTTTTACAATCAAACTTACGCCGAAGCGAAGGCCAACCTTATAAGAAAGGCCGGGGCCGACGCCTTGTCTGAAAAAATCCATGAGCCAGCGACGCTGGCTGAGATCAAAGGCAGGACCGTGTCATTCGCAAAGGGAAGTGACTTTGCCGTGACCGACAAAGGCGACACCGATTTCACCGAGTATCAGGCGTTAGGCAACTGCATGGCGACGGTAAAATTCACCGACTTCAAGAGCTATGCGGGAATGTACACCGGCGAGGAGGCGTCGCCGTCTTGGACGGTCGGCAACTACCTCCCGTCCTATTCCATCGACAGTCACCTTGAAGGCGCGACAAAAATGTGTGCTGCGCTTGACGGACAAAAAACCCAAGCCGCGTGCTACAATTCTCTGCGCCAAGGCATTTCCTACCACGTCCCCGATTCTGTGGTTCTAAGCGCAACTGACGGCACGAGCCGGATGACCATTTACTCGTCCGACGAAACTAAAAACGACAAGGGCGTTTTTGATTGTGTAAAGGCCGAAAACTTTAAGGGGCTCGAGGGATCCCCGGTCAAACAAGTGGCCGGCGATACC
>Ga0265338_10007196_pt1 | contig 13912 bp, 17 predicted proteins | sample 42126metaG_FD_193579 | JGI IMG/M metagenome (GOLD analysis project Ga0265338, IMG submission 193579) | Rhizosphere microbial communities from Carex aquatilis grown in University of Washington, Seatle, WA, United States - 4-21-26 metaG | ecosystem: Host-associated > Plants > Roots > Rhizosphere... | reverse complement strand
AGCCGCTCCCCGGCCCGTCGCAGTATCTCGCGGAGGCGGAACTGGACGGCGGAACGTACGCGTCCGCGGAGGAGGTCGTGCAGCAGCGGCTCGCGTCGAGTCAGCTGACGCCGCGCGCGGACGTCGAGCGCGACATCGAGCAGCACTTCGAGGTGCTACCGGACGGCAGCGTCCGTCGCCGCTCGTGCCGGCCGGCGGTCGTGTCGATCTACGGCGAGCTCGTCGCGGCGCCGCCGTCGCCGGAGACGCTGCGCGGAATCCCGACCCTGCTCGTCTATGCGCCCGACTTCGGCCTCGTCCGCGAGGAACAGGTCGCCGCGTACCGGGATGCGCTCGGCGACCGCCTCGAAGTGCTCGCCGTTCCCGGCATGCACATGGTCATGTGGGACGCGTTCGACGAGACCGCCGCCGCGGTCGACGCGTTCCTCCGCTAGAGGATCCGCGCGCCCAGCGCCGACAACACGAGCTCGACGGCAAGCTCTCCCGTCGCGTTCTCGCGGTCGAGGATCGGATTCACCTCGACGACGTCGAGCGAGTCGGCGAGCCCCGACTCGGCGACGATCTCCATCGCGAGATGCGCCTCGCGGTACGACAGCCCGCCGCGCACGGGCGTGCCGACCCCCGGCGCCGAGTCCGGATCGACCACGTCCATGTCGAAGCTGACGTGGATAAAGGCGGCGCCGGCGGCGTGGGCGAGCGCCTCGCGCATGCACACCTCGATCCCGCGGCGGTCGACCTCGCTCATCGTGAACACCTTCGCCTCGAGCTCGCCGACCAGCTTGCGCTCGCCCTCGTCGAGCGAGCGGACGCCGACGAGCGCGATCCGGCCCGCCTCGACCGCGGGAAGCGTCCAGCCGTCGCGCGCGAACGCCGGCCCGTTGAGTCCGAGCGCCGCCGACAGCACCATCCCGTGGACGTTGCCGGTCGGCGAGGTCTCCGGAGTGTTCAGGTCGCCGTGCGCGTCGACCCAGATGACGCCGCCCGGTCCCTCGATCGACGCCATGCCGACGAGCGACCCAAGGGCGACGGAGTGGTCGCCGCCGAGCACGAGCGGTAGACGCCCCGCCTGGCGCGATGCGCGCACGAGACGCGCGACTTCCTCGCAGAGATCGAGGATCTGCGACAGGAACCGCGCGCGCTCGTCACCGACCATCATCGACTCGGCGACCGGCGCCGCGATGTTGCCGAGGTCGTGGACGCGCGCGCCGAGCTTCTCGACAAGCTCCTGCTCGAGCCCCGCGTAACGGATCGCCGACGGGCCCATGTCGACCCCGCGCCGGCCCGCTCCGAGATCGAGCGGCGCACCGATCACGGCGACTTCGCGTGGCACCTGTTGCACGCTCATCGCCGCAAGGCTAACGTCCCGGCCTTGATGGACCAGCCGGATGGGCCTGCGGCCACACCCGCCCGTGTCCTGCTCGTCGACGACGACGCGACCTTTCTCGAGGCGCTTCGCCCGCTGATCGAGCAGCAACCGGCGCTGACCGTCGTCGGTGCGGCCCACGACGGGCTGGCCGCGATCGAGCTGGCCGACACCCTGCTTCCCGATGCCGTCGTGATCGATCTGCACATGCCGATCGTGGACGGTGTCGCCGCCGTCGCCCGCCTGCGCAAGGACCATCCGAGCCTCTGCCTGCTCGCACTCACCGGCGATCCGGATCTCCAACTGCACGAGGCGGTGACCGAGGCCGGTGCGGACGCGGTCGTGCTCAAGGAGGACCTCATCGGCAGCCTCCTCGAACGGCTCGCCGCAGTGCGGGACAGCGCCGAACCGGGACGCCGCTAGACTTCCGTCCGCACCTGGCGAGGTAGCTCAGCTGGTAGAGCACTCGGCTGAAAACCGGGGTGTCGCCGGTTCGAGTCCGGCCCTCGCCATGCCGCTTTGCGCCCCGAGAACCGGGGCGCTCGCTTAACGGGGGAAACCAGGTTTCCCCCGTTTGCCCCCTTCTTCGTCCGAGGGTCATGCGCCTGTGTGCCGCGCCCGCGCGTGTCGGGCGCGGCGGCGAAGGGTTATTCGGCGCGAGCCAGCTCTGGACTGACCGGGTCTTCGGCGCTCCAGGGGAAGGTGATCCACCGGTCGGTGCGCCGCCAGACGTACTCGCACTTGACCGTGCTGCGCGGTTTCTCGTAGAGGACGGCACAGCGGACTTCCGCGACCTTGCCCTCGCAGAACTCCTTGACGAGGGCGAGCGTCGCGCCGGTGTCGGCGACGTCGTCGGCGATGAGAACGCGCGTCGCGTGGAAGTCGACGAGGTCGGGGACCGGCGGCAGGATCATCGGCATCTCCAGCCGGGAGTCGATGCCGGTGTAGAACTCGACGTTCATCGTGAACGTGTTCTTCACGCCGAGCGCGTACCCGAGCGCAGCAGCGACGAGCATGCCGCCGCGCGCGATCGCGAGCACCATGTCGGGCCGGTAGCCGTCGTCGTAGATGGACTGCGCGAGCTCGCGAGAGCCCAGGCCGAGGTCGTCCCAGGTCATCAGCTCGCGCGGGTCGTCCACGCGCCGACTCTAAACGAGCCGCGAACGAAGTGAGGCCCCGAGAGCGCGCGAGCGTTCTCGGAGCCTCCAGGTGTCCGGACCGGTGCGACCGTGTCGCGAACGCCCGTGCCCGAGACCCTAGCGCCTCCGTGCGAGGAGAGCCGTCGCCGGACCGGCGGAGAAGTCCGCAAATTGCGCGAAACCTCTGCGGCCGAGCTCCCGCCGGAGCCGCTCCGGCCGCACGTAGATCGGCGTCTCGGCACCCCGGGAGAACGAGAAGACGATCGCGCCGGCCGGCGCCGTCACGCGGGCGAGCTCGTCGAAGAACGGGATCATGTTCGCGAGCGTGACGAGCTCGAAGACGCCGTCGTCGAAGGGAAGCTCCGCCGCGTCCCCGACCTGGAAGCCGACGCGCGCGGCGAGCTCCGGCGGCAGCTTCGCCTCCGCCTGCGCGATCATCGCCGGCGCGAGGTCGACACCGACGACCTGCGCGCCTTCGAATCGTCTGGCCACGGTCTGCGCCGCCACGCCGGTGCCCGTGCCGAGATCGAGCACACGGGCCGGCGGCGACAGCTCCGCGAGTGCGAGCGACAGCGCGGCGACGTGATCGGGCCCGATCCGCGTCTCCCACGTCGGCGCGATGTCGTCGAACATGTCGCGGGTCCGGCCGCGCAGGAGCCGCCAGAGAACGGGACGGCGAACGACAGCGTCGGTGACGAGCCGCGCTGCGCGTGCGGTATTCACGGACCGTTGACCTGGATCAGGATCTCGCTGCCCTCCTCGATCCCGAGCAGGTCGGCCGCGCTGCCGCGGGAGACGGCGACGGCGAGGTTGCGGTAGCTGTCCTCGTAGAGGATGAGGTCGCCCGCGCCTGCGTCGCCGAACGTGCGCGCGGCGACCGCGTAGTAGCGCTCGCCGCGCGCGGACAGCTCGACCCGCGTTCCCGGCACGATCGACGCGCGGTCGAGGTGGTCACGCGTGAGGTTGAGCGAGATGTTGCCGAAGCGATCGACGCCGAGAATCGTGGCGCGGATGCGGCTCAGGCCGACCTCGGGTTCGGGAATGTCGAGCCGGACGAGCGCCTCCGGATCGATCGGCGGCCCGAGCTCCGCGAGCGGAACGCCGAGCGAGAGGTGCGCCGCGGCGGGAGAGAAGAGGTCGCGGCCGTGGAAGGTGCGCGAGACCGACGCGAGCGCGTACGCGGGATTCGCCAGCTCGTGCGCCTCGACGACGCCGCCGTTGCGCTCTGCCGCCGGGAGCAGCAGCCCGTTGTCCGGCCCGACGTACTGTCGCCCCTCGGCGTCGCGAAGCGCGAGCGGCCGCCGCCCGCCGCCGACCCCGGGATCGACCACCGCAAGATGCACGCCGACGGGCATGTACGGCAGCGTGTTGGCGAGCACGAGTGCCCCCTGGAGGACCCGTCCCGGACGGATTCCGTGCGTGACGTCGATGATCTCGGTCTCCGGCGCTATCCGCTTGATCACGCCGTGACAGGTGCCGACGAAGTCGTCCTGCAGCCCGAAGTCGGTCAGGAACGTGATGAACATCTGCCTAATCTAGGCTTCCGAGCGCCGCGATGAGCCCGTCCTCGTCGTGCGTCTCCGCCTCGGCGGCGATCTCGATGCCGAGTCCGCGCGCCGCCGCCGCGGTCTCCGGGCCGATGACGACAGCGGCGATGCGTGCGCCCGTCGCCGCGAGCGCGCGTGCAGCAGACGGCGACGCGAGCAGGACGATGTCCCCGTCCGGCGGCTCCGGCGGCGACAGCTCGACGGTGCGGTAGAGCGCGAGGAAGTCGGCGCCGAGCTCGTCGGCGAGCAGGCGGCGGGCACCCTCGGCGGCGGCGACGAGGACGCGGCCGGCCGGGCGCGGCAGCTCCGCCAGCAGTCCCTCCTGCGTCGACACCGCGGGAACGAGCTGCGGGTCGAGCCCGTGCTTGCGGAGCTCCGCCGCCGTACCGGGGCCGATCGCCGCAAGGCGCCCCGGCGGTACCGAGAGCCGCCGCGCCAACTCGGCCGCCCCGTTCGGGCTCGTGACCACGACCCAGTCGTACGGCGCCGGGTCGATCGGATCGTCCCCGAGCGGCTCGATCTCGATCAGCGGGCAGAGGACGACGTCGTATCCGAGCGCCTCGAGCCGGCCGGCGAGCGGCGCCGCCCGGCCCTCCGCGCGCGTGACGACGACCCGGGGCCTGCGATGCGGTGGTCGCTGCGAATCCTGACCCATCCCTAACCCCCACCCACCCGAGGGGGTCCCGGGGGAGCTGCCGCCGACGCTACCACTGCACCTGTCACGGGAGAGTGTCGGCTTCGTACCAACATGCGCATCCGCGGGATGGAGTCAGCCGCCCGCCGCGTCGGCGATGCGGGCGAGCTCACGGCCCAGCTCCGCCGCGTCCTCGCCGCTCCGCCGCTCCAGCCACGATCCGTCCTCCGCGGCGACGAGTCCGGTCAGCACCGTCCCGTCGTGAAACGCGGCGACCGGAGCGAGGCAGCCGCCGCCGACCGCGGCCACGACCGCGCGCTCGGCCTCGACGCGCCGCCGCGTCTCCGCATCATCAGCCGCACCGACGAGATGCTCCTCGCCCGCGCGCACCTGCAGCGCGAGCGCGCCCTGCGCCGCCTCCGGCAGCATCTCTTCCGGGTCGAAGCGATGCCCGATCTCGCGGCCGAGCCCGAGCCGGTCGAGGCCGCACGCGGCGAGGACGACCGCATCGAGTCCGCGCTCTCCGCGCTTCCGCAGCCGTGTATCGATGTTGCCGCGCAACGGCTCGATCGACAGCGACGGCTCGAGCGCGAGCAGCTGCGCGCGCCGGCGAACCGACGCGGTGCCGATGCGCATGCCCGGCCGCACCGCGTCCGCGCCGCAGAGGGCGTCACGCGGATCGTCCCGGAGGAGATACGCGCCGACGACGAGGCCGTCCGGATCGGACGCAGTCATGTCCTTCGCCGAGTGCACCGCGACGTCGATGCGGCCGTCGAGCAGCGCCTCCTCGAGCTCCTTCACGAAGACGCCGCGCGAGCCGATCTCGCCAAACGGCTTCGTGCGATCCCGGTCGCCCGCGGTCGTGATCGGAACGAGCGCGATGTCGACACCGGGCCCGCGCACGCGTGACGCGGCGAGCTCGGCCTGCGTGAGCGCGAGCCTACTGCCGCGGCTGCCGACGCGGATCAGCACAGCGCGAGGGCCTCCGCACCGGCTGGCCGCAGAGTGTGACGCCGCGCGGCCGGACACGCACGAACGCGGTCGGCACTTGCAGCGGCAACGGCCGCCCCGTCAGCTTCGCGACCTTCAGCGCTCGTCCTCACCGAGTCCGAACAGATGCCGCACCGCCTCAGCATAGACCACCCCATCGGCTGCCGCCGCCGCCTGCTTCATCCGCACCGTGGGGAGGTGCAGGAGCTTGTTCACGATCTGCGCCGTGATCGACTCGACTGCGCGGCGCTGGCTCTCGTCGAGCCGGCCGAGCACCCCGTCCGCCTTGCGCAGCTCTGCCTCGCGGATCTCTTCCGCGCGCGCGCGCAGCGACGCAATCGCCGGCACGACGTCGAGCGACGCATGCCATTCGTGGAACTTCGCTGCCTCCGCGGCGACCATCGACTCCGCCCGCTCCGCCTCCCGGCGGCGACCGACGAGCGTCTCCGCGACGATCGCCTCGAGATCGTCGATGTCGTAGAGGTAGCAGCCGTCGAGGTCGTGGATCGCGGGATCGAGATCGCGCGGCACGGCTAGGTCGATGAGCAGGAGCTGGCGGCCGCGGCGCCGGCCGAGTGCTGCAGCAACGGTCGCGGCGTCGAGCACGAACCCGGGCGAGCTCGTGGACGAGACGACGAGGTCGGCGGTGACGAGTTCTTCCCCGAGCTGCTCGAGCGGGAGCGGCTCGGCGCCGAAGCGCGACGCGAGCTCGTTCGCCCGGTCGAGCGTCCGGTTGGCGACGAACGCGATGTTCGCCCGACGCGAGGCGAGGTTGCGCGCGGCGAGTTCGCTGATCTTGCCGGCGCCGACGAGGAGGATCGACCGTCCCTCGAGGTCGCCGAAGACCTGCTCTGCGAGAGCCGCTGCCGCGGACGAGACCGACGCCGGACTCTCGGCGATCGCCGTCTGTGCGCGCACCTTGCGTCCGACGTGGAGCGCCTGGCGGAACAACCGGTCGAGCAGCATCCCGGTCGTGCCGGTCTCGTAGGCGGCCCGCACCTGGCCGAGGATCTCGCCCTCGCCCGGGACGAGCGAGTCGAGCCCGGCCGCCACGCGGAAGAGGTGCAGCCCGGCGGCCTGGTCGCGCAACCGGTACAGCGCCTGCTCGACCGCAGGCTCGAGCTCGGCGAGCGCCGCGACGGCGGCCCGCTCGGCCGACTCCGGATCGGCACAGGCGACGTACAGCTCGGTGCGGTTGCACGTCGACAGGCACACCGCCTCGCACCCGCCCTCTGCGAGCCGCGCCGCGAGCGCCGCCGACTGCTCGCGGTCGAGCGCGACCCGCTCCCGCAGCTCGACGGGCGCGTGATGGTGCGAGGTGCCGACGAGGACGAGGCGCATCAGGCGAAGTGGGTGGCCGGAAGGGCGAGACGGACGACGATCACGAGCAGGAAGCCGGCAAGTGCGAGATAGGCGGCGCGGCGTCCCGTCCAGCCGCCGACCGAGCGGAGCACGAGGTACGCCGCCCACACGACCCACGTGACGACGGTCGCGGCGACGAGCGCGTCGATGCGGTCGCCGTCCGCAATCAACCGGACGATGCCGACGGCGATCCCGAGCGTCAGCGCAGGCACCGAAACCCAGACGGTGCGCAGCGCGAGACGGTCGAGCGTCGCGAGCGACGGCGCCGGCCGCCGCAGGATCGTCGTCTCGCGCCGCTTCAGCCGCCGCTCCTGCCAGAGGTACAGCGCCGACAGCCCGGCGGCGAGCGTGAAGCCCGCGAACGCGACGAGCACGAGACCGACATGGAGCACGAGGAAGAGGTTCGAGTACTGGCTGCGCGAGCCGGTGCCGGTGCCGCCGCCCGCGCGCGCGACGACGAGCAGCGCGACGGCGAACGGCATCACCGTCAACCCGAGCAGCCGGAAGGACCGGCGGCAGCCCCAGATCAGATACGCGGTGACGACGAGCCAGACGAAGAGGTTGAGCGAGCCGGCCCATGTGCCCCACGGGAAGCCGCCCTCCCGCGTCGCCTGGTAGACGAGCAGCGCCGTCTGTGCGAGCCAGCCGAGGCGGACGCCCCACGTCGCGGCGCGCCCGGCAGTTCCCGGATGGCGCGCCTCTCCGAGGTAGCCGACCGCCGCCTCGCCGTAGAACAGCAGCGCGGGCCAGAAGAAGAGCTCAGCCAACGACCGCCGCCTCCCGGCTCTCTTCCGGCTCCTCCTCGCGCGTGGCCGCGCGACCCGCCAGCTCGTCCACCTCGCGCTCGAGCCGCTGCAGCTTCAGCGCGATGATCAAGACGTAGACAAGGACGATCGCGAACACGGCGCAGTAGGCGGCCGTGACGTACTTCTCGGCGGTGCTCACGCGAGCACCTCCCTCAGCTCGCGCAGCCGAACGTCGATCCGCTTGCCGGCGAGCTCGACGCGGTAGAGCGTGTACGCGAGGACGAGCATGGCGATCTGCGCGACGCAGTACGTGACGAGGATCCAGCCGCCGAACTGCGGCCCGTGCCGCGTGAACACGACGGGATGGATCGCCTGCTTCGCCAGGCGGATCGCCATGAAGCTGACGGGGATGAGCACGACGCCGAACAGTGCGTAGACGGCGCTGAGGTTCTCCCGCTGCGGGCCGGGGTCGACCGAGAAGCGGAGCATGAAGTACGCGGCGTAGAAGAGGAACAGCACGAGGAAGAGCACGAGCTGGTCTTCGCTCCACAGCCACCAGTGTCCCCACGAGATCTTCGCCCAGATCGAGCCGGTGATGAGCACGAGCGAGCCGAAGATGACGCCCTGGTGGATGGCGACGTAGCTCTCGAGGTCGGCGCGCGGGTCGCGTTTCCACAGGTGCAGGAACGCCTTCCACGCGCCGAGCCCGAAGCACGCATACGCGGTGATCGCGATCGAGACGTGGAAGTAGAAGATGCGCTGCGAGAAGCCCTGGTTCGCGTCGTTCGGCGCGACGTAGAAGACGAGGACGAGTGCGAGCACGACCAGCCCGAGCGAGGCGGCCGCGAGCGCCGAGAGCGGTATCCGGGTCCTGCGAGCCACCGGGGTCAATTGTGCCCTGTCCGGGCTCACTCGGTCACGACGTACTCGAAGGAGGCCCAGCAGACGAGGACGAAGACCGCGTCGTAGAGGGCCAGGAAGGCAAGATAGCGGCCCGGGGAGTCGACGACGGAGGCGCCGACGCCGCCGATCACGATCGGGATGGCGAGCGGCAGGAAGAGCAGCGGCAGCAGCAGGTCGCGGGCCCGCGTGGCCACCGCCATCGCTCCGAGGAAGGTGCCGACGGCGCAGATGCCGAGGTCGGCGAGCACGACAGCCGCGACGGTCGCCGCGCTCAGACCGTGGAAGAAGAGCGCGAAGACGGGCAGCGCCACCACCTCCGCGGCGCCGAGGAACGCGAGCGTCGCGATCCCCTTCCCCAGCCAGATCGCGCTGCGGTCGCACGGCGCGAGGACGAGCCCGTCCAGCACGCGCTGCTCTCGTTCCGGGACGAACGCGCGTCCCAGCCCGAGCAGCGCGGTGAAGACGATCGCGACCCAGAGCAGTCCGCTCGCCGCGAGATCGGACGATCCGGCGGGCAGCGCGAAGTGGAAGACGACGAAGGTTGCGACGACGAACAGCAGCATCGCCGGCAGCGTGTCGCGCGCGCGAAGCTCGAGCAGGAGATCCTTGCGCGCGAGCGTGCCGACGTCGCGCAGGTAGTTCATGCGAGCGCCAGCCGTCCGGTCGCGAGCGGCGCGAGACGGTCGGGATCGTGCGTCGAGACGAGCAGCGTGCGCTCGCCGCGAAGCTCCGCGAGCTGCGCGTCGAGCAGCTCCGCGCCGGCCTCGTCGAGCGCGGTGAACGGCTCGTCGAGCACAAGCAGTGCCGGCTCGTGCAGCAGCACGCGGCAGAGCGCGAGCCGCTGCGTCATCCCGCGCGAGTACGAGGCGACGCGATCGTGGCGGACATCCCAGAGGCCGAACCGCTCGAGCAGCATCCCGATCCGCTCGCGGCGCTCCGGCACGCGGTAGAGCTTCCCGTACAGCTCGAGGTTCTCGAGCGCCGTCAGCTCCCGGTAGACGAGCGGCTCGTGGCCGAGATAGCCGATCTCACGACGGGTCGCTGCGACGGACAGCTCTCCCTCGCTGGGGATGGCGAGCCCGGCGCAGATGCGGAGAAGCGTCGTCTTTCCCGACCCGTTCGGGCCCGTGACGACGAGACAGCCGCCGCGGCCGAGGTCGAAGTCGACGCCGCGCAGCACGCGCTTCTCGCCGAAACGCCTGCCGAGCTTCCTGGCCCGGATCATGCGGCCAGTCTAGTTCCGCGCGGACTTACACAGCTTTTACGCGCCCCGTACCCGGCCGTGTGCGATCGGACGTCTTGATGGGACGGCGGGCTCACGAGATGACATCACCAGGGGGTTGTACCGATGAAGCACACTCGTTACGCCGTGCCGGCGCTCGTCGCCGGAGCGGCTCTCATCGCCGCCGGAATCGCCGCGGCGCACTCACAGTGGACGCAGTCGACACAGGCCGCGGCCGCCGATTTCACGGCTTCGACCGTCTCGCAGGCCCGGTCGAGCACGTGCACCGGAAGCGACGGCACGTACAACGACACGACCGCGACGTACGCGGGAACGGCGACGAGCGGCAACCCGCAGTTGAACGGACCGCTCGAGATCCGCGCCCATAGCGTCGTCAACACGACCGAGCAGCTCGGCTGGCTCGACGGCACCTTCCGCGTCCGCCCGACGAGCGGCGGCGGCGTGAACGCGTCGTTCCACGCCGCAATCGCAGGCGGGAACCTCGTCGGACTCACGACGGCCGGCAGCTCGCACGACAGCGGCAAGCTCGTCGCGTCACTGTCCTCCGCGTTCACGCAGGCCGGCGGCTTCACGTCCGGCAAGCTCGGTTCGGGCACCGCGACGGGCGCCGGAGTGTTCTTCGCGCAGGGCAGCTGCACGAAGGTGAAGCAGATCCGCGGCACCTTCGTCTCGAAGCTCAGCCTGAACACGCACGAGGTGGTCCCGCCGGTGACCGGACTCCGGGCCAGCGGAAACGGCAACGTCACGTTCGACGTGATGCGCGACGCCTCCAACAACGTGACCGGCGGAAACGTCGTCTTCTACGTCAACTACGACTTCCCCGGCTCGGTGACGATCACCGGCCTGTCGCTCCACCAGGGAGCGAGGGGCGCGAACGGACCGGTCGTGATCGACGCGGCCACCGGCACGCTGACGGACTCCGACGGACACGGGAACCTGACGAAGGTGGTCACCGGTGTCTCCGCCTCGGTGCTCACCGCCGTGCTCGGCAATCCGCACGCGTACTACGTGACGCTGACCACGTCGGCGAACCCGAACGGCGCGCTCCGCGACCAGCTCGAGTCGCCGCAGCGCCGCTAGCTCACCACGGATGCGGGTGCGGCCGCGGGTCGGCGGCCGCACCCGCATACACTCCCGGTGTGGAGTACCGCACACTCGGCCGCACCGGCGTAAAGGTGAGCCCGCTCTGCCTCGGCGCGATGATGTTCGGCGCCTGGGGCAATCCGGACCACGACGACTCCGTCCGGATCATCCACCGCGCCCTCGACGCCGGCATCAACTTCATCGACACCGCCGACGTCTATGCGCGCGGCGAGTCGGAGGAGATCGTCCGCAAAGCGCTCGCCGGCGGCAGGCGCGACAACGTCGTGCTCGCGACGAAGGTGCACGGCACGATGGGCGACGACCCGAACCAGTCCGGGAACTCGCGCCGCTGGATCGTGCAGGAGGTGGACAACAGCCTGCGGCGGCTCGGCACCGACTGGATCGACCTCTACCAGATCCACCGTCCCGCAGCGGACACGGACATCGACGAGACGCTCGGTGCGCTCAGCGACCTCGCCCACGCCGGGAAGATCCGCTATTTCGGCAGCTCGACGTTTCCGGCGCATCAGATCGTCGAGGCGCAATGGGTGGCCGAGCGGCGCGGACGCGAGCGGTTCGTCTGCGAGCAGCCGCCGTACTCGCTGCTCGTGCGCGGCATCGAGGCCGACGTGCTGCCCGTGTGCGAGGCGTACGGCATGGGCGTGATCCCGTGGAGCCCGCTCGCCGGCGGCTGGCTCTCCGGAAAGTGGCGCAAGGACGCGCCGGCGCCGGCGAGCACGCGCGCCGAGCGGATTCCGCAGCGCTTCGACATGTCGCTCCCCGAGAACCAGCGGAAGCTCGACGCTGCCGACGCGCTCGGCCGGCTCGCCGAGGAGGCCGGGATGACGCTCGTGCACATGGCGATCGCCTTCGTGCTGCAACATCCTGCGGTGACCGCGCCGATCGTCGGCCCGCGGACGATGGAGCAGCTCGAGAGCTATCTCGGCGCCGACGACGTCACGCTCGACACGGCGCTGCTCGACCGCATCGACGAGATCGTCCCGCCGGGAACGAACTTCAACCCGGTGGACGTGGGCTGGACGCCGCCGGCGATCGCCGACGCGTCGCTGCGCCGCCGCTCGTTCTAGACGACCGCGTCCGCGATCACGAACGCGCAGAAGACGACGCTGATCACACCGTTCATCGTGAAGAACGCGGTGTCGAGCCGGTGCAGGTCGTTCGGGCGGACGAGCGAGTGCTCGTACGCGAGCAGCGCCGCGACGACGGCGACGCCGATCCAGTAGAGCGCGCCGACGGGCAGTCCGAGCCCGACCGCGACGAGGCACGCGACCGTCGCAGCGTGCGCGATCCGCGCGCCGAGGAACACGCCGCGGACACCGAACCGCGTCGCAATGGAGTGCAGCCCCTCCTTGCGGTCGACGTCGACGTCGAACAGCGCGTAGAAGAGGTCGAAGCCCGCCACCCAGAACGCGACCGCGGCGCCGAGCACCCACGACTGCCACGGGAGCTTGCCGGTGATCGCGACCCAGCCGCCGACCGGCGCGAGCCCGTCCATGATCCCGAGCCAGACGTGGCAGAGCCAGGTCCAGCGCTTCAGGTACGGGTAGATGACGAAGCCGGCGACGGGAATCGGCCAGAGCCAGCGCGTGATCGGCGCGAGCTGCCACACGGCGAAGAGGAAGATCGCGAGCGACACCGCGCAGAACAGCGCCACCTGGACGACCGAGAGCTGGCCGCTCGGAATCTCACGGCCGGCGGTGCGCGGATTGCGCGCGTCGAGCCGCGCGTCGATCAGCCGATTCAGCGCCATCGCCAGCGACCGCGCGCCGACCATCGCGACGGTGATCCAGACGAGGTCGTGCCCGCTCGGCCATGCGTTGACGGCGAGGAACGCGCCGACGTACGCGAACGGCAACGCGAAGACCGTGTGCTCGATCTTCACGAGCCGCGCGAATCGCGTGGGCAGCGGCGCGAGGGCGACGTCGCTCATGTCTGCCGATGCGCGACGTCGCGCTCGCCCGCGAGCAGCTCGAGTGCATGAGCAAGCGCAGGGCGGAGCACCTCGAAGCCGTCGCGGCAGCCGCCGGGCGAGCCGGGGAGGTTGACGACGAGCGTCGAGCCGACGACGCCGGCGACGCCGCGGGTAAGCAGTCCGTGCGGCGTCTTCGAGATCGAGTCGGCGCGGATCGCCTGCGCGATCCCGGGCGCCTCGCGATCGACGACCGCGAGCGTCGCCTCGGGCGTGACGTCGCGCGGCGCGAGCCCCGTGCCGCCCGTCGTGAGCACGACCCGGGCGGACCCGGCGAGCTCGCGGATCGCCGCGGCGATCTCCTCGCGCACATCGGGAACGATCCGCCGCTCGACGTCGAAGCCCTCGCCGCGCAGCAGCTCGTCCAGCAGGTCGCCGCTGCGGTCCTCGCGCGTCCCTTCCGAGACGCCGTCCGAGACGGTCAGCACCGCGGCTCTCAGACCGTCTCCTTCGTCTTCTCGACGAGCACGACCTCGGCGATCCGCATGCCCTTGTCGATCGCCTTCGCCATGTCGTAGATCGTGAGCGCCGCGACCGTCGCGGCGGTGAGCGCCTCCATCTCGACGCCGGTCTGCGCGGTCGTCTCCGCCGACGCGAGAATCGCGACCGACTCCTCACCGACCTCGAGCGAGACCTCGACGTGCGTGAGCGGCAGCGGGTGGCACAACGGAATGAGCTCGCTCGTCCGCTTCGCCGCCATGATCCCGGCGAGCTGCGCCGTGGCGAGCGCGTCGCCCTTCGGAAGCTCGCGGAGCCGCCGCGCCGTCTCGGCCGCCATACGCACCTCCGCGCGCGCGACCGCCCTCCGGCGCGAGAGCGGCTTGCCGCCGACGTCGACCATGCGAACGTCGCCCGACTCGTCGATGTGGGAGAGCTCGCTCATCGCCCGAGCTACCGCTTTGCCGCGTGCAC
>Ga0265338_10007195_pt1 | contig 13915 bp, 12 predicted proteins | sample 42126metaG_FD_193579 | JGI IMG/M metagenome (GOLD analysis project Ga0265338, IMG submission 193579) | Rhizosphere microbial communities from Carex aquatilis grown in University of Washington, Seatle, WA, United States - 4-21-26 metaG | ecosystem: Host-associated > Plants > Roots > Rhizosphere... | reverse complement strand
GGCACAGCGCCACCAGGGCCGCCGCGGTCAGCAGCAGCCCGAACCCGGCCAGGCCGGCCTGGTAGAGGACGCTGCGGTAGACCGCGGGGGTGCACGCGCCGCCCGCTACCGAGCGGCAGAGGGCCTGGGTGAGCTGGGGCCAGTCAGCCGCAACCGTTCGGAGGGAAGACTGGACGGCCAGCGCGGCCGACCCGAGCACGCCCGCCATCGCCGCCAGCCAGGCCGCCAGGCCGGCCCGCACGCCGCGGCCGCCGCTGGTCAGCGCGGTGAGCAGCGGCGGGGCGAGCCAGCCGACGGCAGCGGCGTAGCCCAGCAGGGCCAGCGCCGGGGTCACGGCCGGCCCTCGGCCAGCTTGTCCAGCGCCGCCCGCAGCGCGGCCGACTCGGTCCCGTCCATCGTGGCGATGAAGTGGCTGAGCACCGCTTCGGTGTCGCCCGAGGACGCCAGCGCCTCGCGCATCAGCCGGGCGCTGTACTCCTCGCGGCTGGCGACCGCCGTGTAGCGGTAGGCCTTGCCGTCCCGCTCCCTGGTCAGCCAGCCCTTGCGGTGCAGGTTGTCCATGGTGGACATGACGGTGGTGTAGGCGATGGGCCGTTCCCGCTGCAGCCCGTCGTACAGGTCGCGGACGGTCACCGGCAGGCCGCGGGCCCATACCCGGTCCATGATGACCGCCTCCAGGTCGCCGAAGCCGCGCACCGGCCGCCTCCTTCTGTGCCCGCCGCTCCCGGTTGCCAGCCTGATGATACTTGCTACTATCTGCGTACGTACATAGTACGTACCAACTACGTAGACAGGGAGGCCCCGGTGTCCGAGCGCGGTTCGCGGGAAAGCAGGCGGCTCGCGGCGCAGCAGGCCCGGCTGGCACAGCAGCGGCGCAGGCGCCGGCTGCGGCTGGCCGCCTGGGGCGGCGCCGCCCTGGTGGTGGCGGGCGCGGGCCTGGGGCTCGGGCTCGGGCTGTCCGGGTCAGGCTCGGGCGCAACCCCGCCGGGCTCCTACCAGGCGCTGTCCTCGCTCGGCCCGCTGGCGGCGGCCCCGTCGCCGGGCGCGACCGGGCCGGAGAACGTGCCCGTGCCCGCGGCGCCCGCGCTGGCCGGGACCTCGGCCGCGGCTGGGTTCACGGCGGCGGGCGGCCAGGCGGTCGACGGGGTCGGCTGTCAGACCAGCGAGCAGACGCTGTTCCACATTCACGCCCACCTGACGATCTTCGTCAACGGGCAGCAGCGGCAGGTGCCCGCGGGTATCGGCATCCCGGCGGGCACGGCCAGCCAGACCCCTTCGGGTGCGTTCGTCGACTCCGGCCGCTGCTTCTACTGGCTGCACACGCACGCCGCCGACGGCATCATCCACATCGAGTCGCCGGTCAAGCGGACCTACACGCTGGGCGATCTCTTCGACCTGTGGGGGCAGCCGCTTGGCCCGGACCAGGCCGGCCCGGCCCGCGGCAAGGTCACCGTGATCGTGAACGGGCGGGTGTTCCAGGGCAACCCGCGGGCCGTGCCGCTCGGCTCGCACGAGAACCTGCAGCTGGAAGTGGGCGCTCCGCTGGTCGCCCCGGAGACGATCAACTGGTCGCCGACCGGCCTTTAAGTCCGGCCAACCCGGAATCGGCCGTTTGCGGTCAGGGCCGGTAGGGCGGGGCGGAACTCGGGGTCGGCGGGCAGCTTGGCGTCGTCGGCCGCGAGGCTCATCAGCGAGGCGAACCGGAACCGCTGGTCGGCGGTGATGCCCAGGTTGAGGTGGTGGGAGAGCATGGCGTGGTAGCCGCCAAGCCGCTCGGTGTAGCCGGCCGGGCCGCCGAACACCTGGCACCACCAGGTGGTGACGTGCTCGCGGTGGGCGGCACTGACCCCACTGTAATCATTTCAGTTCGGCATGATCATCTCCACTTCCCATCAGTTCGGACGCCGCATTCCCGGCATAAGGGACGGAAAAGCAAGCGGAAGTGATGGGAAGTCGCGGCAAGCCGTCCGAAGTGATGGGCAGCGGGGCGCCGACGAGGCCGGGTGGCGGCGCGGCAACCGGGCAGAAGCGCCGCCGGGCGGGGCAGCGCGCGCTTGGCCGCGGACCGGACGACTCCGGTCAGGCGACCTGGTCGGGGACGGTGGACTCGACCGCCGCCGGGGCGGCCGGGGCGGCCGGGGTCTCCGGCGCGGCGCGGCGGGGGGCGAACGACAGGCCGGCCGCCAGGCAGGCGAACGGGATGGCGGGCAGCAGGTAGCGGTAGTCGAAGTCGGCGATCGCGATCGGGAACACCAGCAGCGCCACCGCTGTCACCCAGGGCAGCATGGTGGTGCCGCGCCGCGCCCAGTGCAGCCGGACCGAGCTGAGCTGGACCGAGCGCAGCGCGGCGGCGGGCCGCCGCCACGAGCCGCGTTCCGCCTCGGGCTTGCGCCGGGCCGTCACCGACAGCACGCCGCCCAGGCCGACCAGGAAGATGACCGCAAGCAGCGGCCCGTAGGTGTACACCACCCGCTGGTAGGCCAGGATCGGGACGGCGGCGACCCGGTGCACCACGCCGGGCGCCTGGCCGCCGTAGCTGAGCCAGTCCTGGTAGGCGGTGCCGCCGGGGATCCAGGCATGGTTCTTCGGCGGCAGCAGGTCGTACTTGGCCGTCACGTAGTGCAGGTGGAAGCTGTAGTAGTAGGTGGTGCCGGCCCCGGGGTAGGCGATCCGGGGGAAGCCGAACGACAGCAGCGTGTTGAAGAACACGGTCTTGGCGTAGTCGAGCGGCTGCGCCTCGATCGCGTGCTCGGCGAACTTGGTCAGCACCTGATTGCCCTGCGCGCTGACCGGGCCGCCGACCGGGTTCATGTCCGCGTGTACCTGCGGCGCGTGCCAGACGAAGTTGCCCGGCGGGGTCCTCCTCGCCAGCGGCGTGGTCGGACAGACGACCGCCTCTTCCCCGGTCGGCTTGATCCGGGCGCAGTCAGCGAACGACGACACCCGGCCCCACAGGTAGAAGCCGGCCGACATGGTGGGGCCGTAGTGCCCGGTGCGCTGGTGGAACCAGGCCATGTAACCGCCGACCGGGATCAGCGAGGCGACCGCGAACACGATCGCGACCGCCCAGCCCCGCACCGTCTTCCAGGACCAGCCGCGCAGCAGCAGGAACAGCGGGAGCAGGCCGAGCATGACCGCGCCCTGGGTGCGGACGATCACCGCGTAGCCGACAAGCAGCCCGGCCAGCACCGCCGCCCACCAGCGGACCCGGCCCGGCTGCCACAGCAGCAGCGCCATCGCCACCATGAGGCAGAAGGTGAAGACGGTCTCCGCCATCACCAGGTGCTCGTCCTCGATGACGTACCCGTCGAGGAAGACCGGCAGGGTCGCGATAGCGGACCAGGTCTTCGGCACGCGGTTGCGGCGCAGCAGCACGTACAGCATCACCCCGACCGCCAGCCCCATCAGGTGCTGCAGGGTGGTGACCAGCGTCAGCGAGTGGAACGGCAGCAGCAGGCGGAGGAACAGCGAGTAGCCGGTCGACTTGGACAGGTTCGGCTGCGGCCGCAGCGCCGCCCCCAGGTAGACGTAGGAGTCGCCGGCGAACCACAGCGCGCCCGGGTAGCCGACCATCGCGAGCAGCCGCAGTACCGCACCCGCCGCCAGCGCCCCGGTGAACAGCTTGTGCTCACCGGCGAGGCGGCGCAGGCGCGGCAGGACCAGTCGCGGATTCACGCCCACGATCCTATCGGGGCAAGTCGCGCGGCGCGGCCATCTGCGACACGCGGGCCAGGCGCCCGTCCGGCCCGGTCCGGACGGGGCGGCTGAGGCGCCGGCGCCTATCCGGCAAGGCCAGTGGCCTGGCGAGACCCCAGGTAGTATCTGGTCGGGAAGGGAGTACGTTTGCCGCCGCAGGGTTACCAGCGCCCGACCCGGCCTGGGCCACCGCCCCGGGCCGGCTCCGCCGCGCGCCCGCCGGCCGCTCCCGACCTGGACACCGATGCCGCTGGCGGCCGGCCGCGCCCCAGCTTCCGGCCTACCCCCGGGCCGCCGCCGATGACGCCTCCCCCGACGGTGTCCGGCCCTGCCCTTCGCCCGGCCGACGTCCGCCCGCGCGCCGACCCAGGCCCGCGCGCCCGTTCAGCCCCCCGTCCCGACTCAGCCCCCCGTCCCGACTCAGGCCCGCGCCCGGACCTTTGGTCGCGGCCGGACCTCGGTCCCCGGACCGAGGTGGCGCCACGGCCGGGTGCGGAGCGCATCGAGCAGCTGCTGCAGGCCGCCATGCGGGACATCGCCGAGCACGTCCGGGCAGCCGCCGAGGCGGCCGAGCGCGACGCGGACAAGATCAGGGCCGTGGCCGAGCGCGACGCGGACAAGATCCGGGCCGCGGCCGAGTCGTACGCGGCCGGGCTGCGCAGCTCGGCCGAGTTCGAGAAGGCCAGCTCCCGTTCGGCCGCCGAACGGGAGGCGGCCAAGGTGCGGGCGGCCGCCGAGCGGGAGCGCGATGACATCGTGCGGGCCGCTCGCCGCGAGGCCGACGAGATCCGCCGCCGCGAGCAGTTCCTGCTCGAGCAGTCGGAGGCGCTGCGCACCCAGGCCGAGGCCGACCTGGAGATCGAGCTGGCCGACCGGCGGGCGGAGGCCGACCGGCTGGAGGCGGAGCGGCTCGCCGACGCCCAGGAAGCCACCCGCAAGCTGGTCGAGGAGGCGGAGCGGCGGGCGACCGACGCGGAGAAACGGGCGGCCGACGCGCTCGCCCGGGCGGCCCAGGCGCGGCGGGAGGCCGAGGCGGACGCCAAGAAGGAGATCGCCGACGCGCACCGCAAGGCCGAGCTGGTCATCGCGCAGGCCAAGGACGAGGGCAAGCAGGTGATGGCCAACATCGAGGCCGACGCGGACAAGCGCCGGGCGGCCATCACGAAGGAACTCGACGAGCTGACCAGGCAGAAGAACGAGGTCGACCAGAAGCTGGCGCAGATGCGGCAGGTGTTCGCGGTCGGCGCGTTCCTCGACCTGCCCGCCAGCTGACCGTGCCCGCCAGCTGACCGTGCCGGGTGAACTTTCCGCCCCGGGCGGGCAACCTGACCGGGTCAATCCCGTCTCTGCTTCGTGGACATCTTGGGCATGTCAGAACGGCCACCGCTGACACCAGGCGACGACGTCCGCGGGCCGGCCGCAGCCGGCGACGCGGACGCGGCCGCCGGGGTGACCGCGCTCTACCAGGCGCACGCGGTCGGCCTGATCCGCCTCGCGATCGTCATGCTGGGCGAGCGCACCGCCGCCGAGGACGTGGTGCAGGACGCGTTCCTCGGCCTGTACCGGCACTGGCGCCGGCTCAGCGACCCGGCCAAGGCACTCAGCTACGTGCGCTCGTCGGTGCTCAACGGCTGCCGGACCGTGCTGCGGGCGCGCAGCAGGCCCCGGCCGGTTGAGCCGGTCCCGCTGGCCGGCCAGTCGGCCGAGTCGGCCGCCCTGGTGAGCGAGGAGCACCAGGCGGTGCTGGCCGCGATCCGGGCGCTGCCCGGCCGGCAGCGCGAGGCGCTGGTGCTGCGCTACTACGCCGACCTGTCCGAGGCCGAGACCGCCCGCGCGATGGGCGTCAGCCGGGGCACGGTCAAGTCCACCACGTCCCGCGCGGTCGCCGCCCTCGCCCGCATGCTGCAGGAGGAGTCATGAGCACCACCGAGGACCGGGCCCGTGCGGCCATGCGGGCCATCGCGTCCACCGTCGGTGACGCGCCGCCGCTTGAGCTGAGCCAGCCGGGCCGGGCAGGTCGCGGCGGCCGGGGCGCGGGCGACCGGTCCCGGGAAACCGGGCGCCGCTGGCGGTCGTGGGCCGCCCCGCTTACCGCGGCCGCGGTGATCATCGCCGTCGCGATCTCGCTGGTGCTGGTGAAGAACCTGCCCGGCGGGGACAGGGCGCCGGCCGGCCAGGCCACCGCCACGTCCGGCCCGGCCGGGTCACTGCCCGCTGGCGTGCCCCGCTACTACGTCGCGCTCAAGCAGATCCCGCCGAAGAGGCCGACCTATCTCGACTCGTCGTTCCAGTACGCCATCGTGGTGGCTGACGCGGGCACCGGTAAGACGCTGGCGACCTTCACCCCGCCCGCCCACACCATCTTCCAGAGCGTAACCGCGGCCGCGGACGACCGGACGTTCGCGGTGCTGGCGGTTTCCCCCGCCGGGCGGTTCCAGAACGGCCAGGGCACGGTCACCGGCAGCTGGTACAAGCTGGTCATCACCCCGGGCAGCGCCGCCCCGGACCGCGTCCGGCTGACCAGGCTGCCGGTCAAGCCGTGGTCGTGGACCGCCGCCCTGGAAGTCAACGCCCTCTCTTCACCCGGGCAGATCTACGCCAGCGCGCTGTCGGCCTCGGGCCAGGAGCTGGCGGTGGCCGACATCCCGGCCGTGCCCGCGGCCAGCAAGCCGCGGAACTGGACCGAGGTCAAGGTCTTCTCGGTCGCCACCGGGCAGCTGCTGCACGACTGGACCGCCGACGACCCGGCCGTCAGGATGACCAACGCGCGGACCATCTGGCAGGGCGCCGTGCCACTCGGGGCTCCCGGCCTGACCTGGATCGACCAGGACCGGGCGCTGGCGGTCGCCACCTCGAGCGGTGGACCGGGCCCGGTGACCGGGACCGTGCGCAGGCTGGACGTCACCGGGCCGGCCAGCGGCAGCCTGCTGGCGGACAGCACCGTCCTGTGGTCCGGCCAGCTGTCCATGAACGATCCCGGCCACGGGGGCGGCTTCACCCTCAACGACTGGCCCCCGCAGGTCACCGCCGACGGCAAGTCGATCACCGGCGACACGTTCACCCCGCTGGGTGCCAAGCCCGGCCAGGCCGACTTCGGAACCCTGCCGCTGACCGCGGGCAGCGCCGCCGACGGAAAGCTGCGGCTGGTCTACCGGGCGGTGATCCCGCCGCTCACGGAAGGCGAAGCCGAGTATGCGGTGGTGTGGGCGAGCCCGTCGGGCGACACCATGATCGTGTGCGTGGCCACCGGCAGCGGCCAGTCGTTCCCGCAAAAAGCCCGGTTCATGGTGGTCAGCCACGGCCGGTCCACCCCGCTGGCCATCCCCGTCAGCATGGTCGCGTCCCTGATGACGGGCATCGCCTTCTGAGCCGCCCGGTCTCGCCGTTAACGGGCCCAGGCTTCCAGCTGGGCGACGAAGGCGGCCGCGTGCGGCGGCCAGGCCAGGTGGGCGAGGGCGTACTCATGGGCGCGCAGCCCCGTCTTCACCCGCAGGTCCGGGTCGCCGTCCAGCCGCAGGATGGCGTCGCGGGCGGCCTCCGGGTCGTTGAAACCGACGACGAAGCCGCCCTCGGCCGCCTCGACCAAGTCGACCGCGAGCGGCAGCGGGGTAGTCACCACCGGGACGCCGCGGGCCATGTACTCGGCCACCTTGGTCGGCATCGAGTGCCGGAAGTTCTCCTCGTCCTGCAGCAGCGACAGGCCCGCCAGGGCGCCCTCGACCAGCTTGAGCGCCTCGGCGTTGGGCACGAAGCCGTGCCAGTGCACCGCGTCGCCGCCCGCCTCGATGTGCGCCCGGGCGGCCGGGTCGGCCTGGCCGATCAGCTCCACCGCGATGCCGTGCGGCTGCAGCAGCCGGCCGAGCCGGACCATCTCGGCCGAGCCGCGGTCCGGCGACAGCCAGCCGACGTAGACCACCCGGCGCGGCCCGGACGGCGGCGCCGCCACGGCCGGGACGTTGGTGGCGTTGGGCACCACCGGGTGGCGGCCGGCGAACCGGTCGCGGTAGCCGTGCTCGGCCAGGATCAGGTGCAGCCGCCGCTCGGCCAGCCGCTCGGCCGCCGCCACGCCGGCCGCCGCGGCCGGCCGCAGCCACGACGGCAGCCACGCCTTGGTGGTGAGCGCGGCGGCGGTGTCCTCGTGCACGTCACACACGGTGGGCGGCCGGCGGCGGCGCGGCGGCAGGGCCAGCAGCAGCTCCGGGTCATGCACCAGCAGCAGGTCAGCCCCTGCTGACTGCTCGGCCATCGCCCGCCGCGCCGCCCGCAGCGGGCCGAGCCGCCGCCGCCCGACCGCGCGGGGAATGGTGACGGTGGTCAGGGTTCCCCGCACCCGTTCGGACTGATCATCGTGTTCATACCGAACGGGATCGGCTGACTCGGCCTGCGGGGCGATGTACGTGACGTCGTGGCCGGCGTCGAGGATCGCGTGGATCTCGCGGTAGAACACGCGGGCGTCGGCTGGGTGGTGCACGACCGTGCAGACGACGACGCGCATGCCGGGCCTCCTAAAGCGGCGGTACGGGGGTCGCCCCCCGGGAGATCACAGCGGGGGTACGGGGGTCGCCCCCCGGGAGATCACAGGGGGTGAACCGAGTTTCCGGAAATCTTGCCACGGGTGTCGAACAGCAGGTGCGCGGACGCGGCGATGGCGGCCAGGTCGTACTCGGTGTGCGCCTGCAGCAGGATCGTCAGGTCGGCCGCCTCAGCCGGGCTGTCCGCCTGGCGGATATCGTGCCCGTCGACCTGCCAGCCGTCCACGAAGGGGTCGTGGTAGCTGAGCACGGCGCCGCGTTGCAGCAGCTTGCGGGCGATCGGCCGGGCCGGGCTCTCCCGCTGGTCGGCGATGTCCCGCTTGTAGGTGACGCCGAGCAGCAGCACCCGCGCCCCGTTGAGCGGCTTGGCGTCGGTGTTGAGCAGCTCGGCCGCCCGGTCGACGATGTAGCCGGGCATCCGGGAGTTGATCTCCTGGGCCAGCTCGACGAACCGGAACGGGTGCTTGAGCTCCGCCCGGACCTTGTAGGACAGGTAGTTCGGGTCGATCGGGATGCAGTGGCCGCCGACGCCGGGGCCAGGGTAGAACGGCTGGAAGCCGAACGGCTTGGTGGCGGCGCAGCGGATCGCGTCCCACAGGTCGACGCCGAGCTCGTGGCAGAAGATCGACATCTCGTTGACCAGCGCGATGTTGACGTGCCTGTACGTGTTCTCGAGCAGCTTGGCCATCTCCGCCTCGCGGGCGGACTTGGCCTTGACCACCGTGTCGCACACCTGCCCGTAGAACGCGGCCGCGGCCTCGGTGCAGGCCGGGGTGATGCCGCCGACCACCTTGGGGGTGTTGCGGATGCCGTATTGCTCGTTGCCCGGGTCGATCCGCTCCGGGGAGAACGCCAGGTGAAAGTCGAGGCCCGCGGTCAGCCCGCTCGCCTTCTCCAGCAGCGGGCGGACGACCTCGTCGGTGGTGCCCGGGTAGGTGGTCGACTCGAGCACGACCAGGCCGCCCGCCTTGAGCAGCTTCGCGGCCGTTTCGGTGGCCGCCTTGACCGCGGTCAGGTCGGGGCCGTCGGACTCGCTCAGCGGGGTGGGCACGCAGATCACGGTGACGTCGGGCAGCGGGGCGATGTCGGCGGCGCTGGTGGCGGCGCGGAAGCCGCCGGCCACCATGCCGGCCACGTCGGCGTCGGTCAGGTCGTCGACGTGCGAGCGGCCCGCGTTGAGCCCGTCCACGGTGGACTGCCTGACGTCGAGGCCGGTGACGCTGAGGCCGGACCTGACCGCTTCCTGTGCCAGCGGAAGCCCGACGTAGCCGAGTCCTATGATCACCACGTTCAACGAACGACCTCCTCCTGGCGGAATTCCTCATGGTAGCCGGGGCTGGCCGGCGGCGCTGCCGGACGCGCGGTGACGTGCGGTTGCCTTGTTGCTGTTATCTGGGCCCGGGACGGCACCATGGGAACGAGTCCGTCACGGTGGACGGGCTCGGTAACGCGGGCGGGCTCCGTAACAGTGCGCCGAGGCGCTGGTAGGCGGTGCGGTAGCGGTCGGCGTTGTGGGCCCAGGTGCGGTCGCGGGCGACCCATTCGCGGGCGGCGGCGCCCAGCTTGGCCCGCAGGTCGGGGCTGGCCTGCAGCTGCTGCAGCTGGTCGGCCAGCGCGGCCGCGTCCAGTGGGGGGAACAGCAGGCCGGTCTGCCGGTCGGCGACGATCTCGGCCAGCGCGCGGACGTCACTGACCACCAGCGGCAGGCCGCTGGCCATCGCCTCGACCGGCTTGAGCGGGGTGACCAGCTGGCATACCCGGTCGGGGGTGCGCGGCACCACGAACGCGTCCAGCACCGCGTGGTAGTCGCGGACCCGGGCCGACGGCACCCGGCCGGTGAACACCGCGTCCAGGCCGAGGGCGGCCGCCTGCCGCTGCAGCGCGGTCCGCTCCGGGCCGTCGCCCACGATCAGCGCCCGGGCGCTGACGCCGCGCTCGCCGAGCAGCTTGACCGCCTCCAGCAGGGTGCCGATGCCCTCGTGGGCGACCAGGCTGGAGACCAGGCCGACGACGAAGTCGTCCGGTCCGAGGCCGAGGCCGGCCCGCAGCCGGCCGCCGTCGTCGGGCAGCGGGCGCAGGAACTCCTCGCTGACTGCGTTGGGCACGATGATGACCCGATCTTCGGGCACCCCGCGGTTGACGATCTCCTCCCGCATCGCCTCGCCCAGGGTGACCACCAGGTCGGCGGCGGTCATGCAGTGGGTCTCAAGCGCGCGGGTGCGCACGTAGCGGTCGCTGCGCTTGAGGTCGTCCGGCGCCGGGTGCCGCGACAGCCAGGTGTCCTCCCAGAAGCCGCGCACCTCGTACAGCACCGGCAGGGCGGTCGCGTCGCGCAGCGCCAGCGCGATCAGCGCGTTGGCGTAGTTGGAGGCGGCGTGCAGCACCGCGGGCCGCAGCCGGGCGGTCAGCGCCGCCGCCCGGCGCAGGTGGGCCTGGTACAGCCGGTCCATCCGGCCCGGCATCACCCACGGCAGCAACCGGTGGTACGGCACCCCGCCGACGGTGACGGTGCCCCGGCCGTCGAGCGCGCCCGCCGTGACCGGGAACCCGATCCTGGTGCTGACGTGCGGGTCCATCCCGGCCGCGCGTTGCGCCAGCGCGATCTCCTGGGTGCGAATGGTGTAGCCCGCGCTGGTGGACGGCAGCGCGTCGGTGACGATGTGCAGGACACGGGTGGGACGGGGGGCGCTGGTGGGGGCGGAGGGGATGGGAGTGGTTGGCTGGGGCTGCCCGGGCAGCCCCAGGCGGCCCGGCTCCAGCAACTCAAGCTCGGCCTGGAACGCCTTGCGGAGGCGGGCGGAGCGCCAGCCGCGGGCGCCGTCGAGGGCGCGGGTCGCGTCGGTCAGGCGGCCTTCCCGGTAGGCGAGCCGGGCGGCCAGCCGGGGGCGCGCGTGGTTGTGCTCCGACAGCCGCGCGAGGGCCGACCGGGCGACAGTAGGCTGGTCTACCGCGAGGCTGAACGCGGCCAGCCGGGCCGGCGACGCTTCCAGTGCGGTGAGCGCCCCGCGGCGGTCCCCCGCGCCCCACAGCGCGGCGGCCCGGCCGTACGGCCCCGCGAGCCCCACGAGGCCGCGCAACGGCGCGGGCAGCGCCCGCCAGGCGAGCGTCACCGCGCGCACCGGGTCGTCGGTCACGTGCCGCAGCATCACGGATGCGGCGAGCACGAGCGCTCGCGGTGTCGGCGTTACAGTCACGCCGGCTGATATTAGTGGCAATGAGCGGCGGGCACGGCTGACCGTAAGCTCAGCCGCGTAACCGTAGCTTTCAGGTAAGCATGAACCGGGCAACCGACCGAAGGAGACTCCGCAGGCGAATGGGCGCGACGATCACGCACGTACTCGGGGCGAGGCCGAACTTCGTCAAGGCGGCGCCGGTCATCCGGGCGCTGGCCGCGCTCGGCGTCGCCCAGCGGGTGGTGCACACCGGGCAGCATTACGACGAGCGGATGTCGGACGTGTTCTTCGTCCAGCTCGCCCTGCCCGAGCCGGACGTCAACCTGGGGGTCGGCTCGGGCACCCAGGCCAGCCAGACGGCGGACGTGCTGGTCGGCATGGAGCGGGAGTTCCTCGCCAGCCGCCCGTCGCTGGCGGTGGTGTACGGGGACGTGAACTCGACGGTGGGCGCCACCCTGGCGGGCGCGAAGCTCGGGGTGCCGCTGGCCCACGTCGAGGCCGGGCTCCGCTCGTTCGACAACACCATGCCCGAGGAGATCAACCGGCGGCTCACCGACCAGCTCTGCGACCTGCTGTTCTGCACCTCACCGGAGGCGCTCGGGCACCTGGCCCGTGAGGGCCGGCCGGACAGCGCGATGCACCTGGTCGGCAACCCGATGATCGACACGCTGGTCGCCCACCTGGACAAGTTCGACGCCGCCGCCGCCCGCGCCGCCCACGGCCTCGGGGACCGGCGGTACGTGGTCGCCACCCTGCACCGGCCCGCCAACGTCGACTCCCCCGAGCGGGCGGCCGGGCTGGTCGCGGCGCTGCACGAGGTCGCGGCCGAGCTTGACGTGATCATCCCGCTGCACCCGCGCGGCCGCGCCACGCTCATTCAGGCTGGCCTGATCGAGGCGCCCCGCGTGCACGTTGTGGACCCGCTCGGCTACATCGAGTTCATGTCGCTGGTGCGCGGGGCGGCAGCGATCGTGACCGATTCTGGCGGTGTGCAGGAGGAGACTACGCTGCTGCGCGTGCCCTGCCTCACCCTGCGGCCCAACACCGAGCGGCCGATCACCATCACCAGCGGCTCCAACCGGCTCGTCACCCGGGACGAGCTGGCCGCCGCGGTGCTGAAGGCCTGCGACGACGGCCCCTACGCGGGCGAGCTGCCGCCGCTGTGGGACGGCCAGGCCGGGCCCCGCATCGCCCGGATCATCACCGCCTGGCTGGCCAGGCGATGAGCGAGACGCCGCCGGGCGGCGACGCCGGCCTCACCGCCGACGCCGGCCTCACCGCCGAGCGGGAGCGGCTGTCGCGGCAGCTGCGCGACACCCGGGTGCAGCTGGCGATGACCCAGACCCGGCTGTCGGCGCTCGAGCAGTCGGCCACGATGCGGTTCGGCCGCACCATCGCCAACGCCGCCAAGAAGCCGTGGCCGCGCGGCGCGCTGCTGCCCCGCGACCTGTACAAGCTGTGGCGGATGCGCGCCGCGCCGAAGAGCGGCGCGCAGAACGCCGCCACCGCCCTCGCCTCGGCCCAGCTGGCCGACCTCAAGGGGACCGGCGGCCGGTTCCTGTCCGCGCTGACCGCGCCGGGCACGGCGCCGTCCGACGACCCGGGGCTGGCGCTGGCCGGGCTGGCGGGCGGGGCGGGCGACGGGCTTGTCATCACCGGGGCGCTGAGCGCCCTCGGCTGCGCCACCCTCGCCCCGGACGCGGTCGTCCACCCGCTGCTGCCGCACGACGCCGACCTGGTGGTCGAGGGCACCGGCGCCGACCTGGTCCTCATCCAGGCGTCGGCGCTGCTGCCGGGCGAGCCGTGGGCGTACGCGACCGACCCGGCCGCTGCCGACCGGGGGCGCCGGCTGGCGCGGATGATCGTGATGGCCCGCGCCCTCGGCAAGCCGGTCGTGCTGGTCCGCGACGTGCCGCCGGCGCTGATGCCCGGCCTCGGCTGGCTCGCCGCCAGCTGCGACGCGGTGCTCGAGGGCGGGCTCGGCGTGCAGCTGGCCCGGTTCAACCCGGTCGCCGTTTCGGCCGGCCGGCCGAGTGCGCCCGGTTACGCCGGGACGCGCGACCCGCGGGAGACACCCGCCGTGCGGGCCCTGCTCGACGCGCTCACCGCCGACGGCACCGTCCGGCTGGCGGGCGCCCGGTCCTGGCGGTCACTGCCCGCCCTGTACCGGGCGGGCGCCGTGTTCGTCACCGCGTCCGCCGCCCAGGCGCTCGAGCAGGCCGCGAGCGGCGCCCGGGTGATCGGGCCGATCGGCTCGGGCACCCCGCTCGGCGCGGTGCGGGCCGAGATCGACGCCGCCCGGGCCGCGCCGCCGCTGACACGGTCCGAGCTGCGACCGCGGCTGCGGGACATCTTCCTGTCCGACGCGACCCCGGTCCGGCTGGCGGCGCTGCTTGCGGCGGCCGGCCTGCCGGCCGCGCTGGTGGCCGGGCGGCAGGTCGGCGTGCTGGCCTTCGTCGACGACGGGGCGCAGGCGCGGCGGCTGGCGGCCGCGCTGGCCGCGCAGCGGCTGCG
>Ga0265338_10007193_pt1 | contig 13921 bp, 11 predicted proteins | sample 42126metaG_FD_193579 | JGI IMG/M metagenome (GOLD analysis project Ga0265338, IMG submission 193579) | Rhizosphere microbial communities from Carex aquatilis grown in University of Washington, Seatle, WA, United States - 4-21-26 metaG | ecosystem: Host-associated > Plants > Roots > Rhizosphere... | reverse complement strand
CCGGCAACTTCGGAATTCGGGTTCAATTCAGTGACAAATCGTCCGGCGTCTGGGAGAGGAGTTTATTTTTCCAGCCCCCCTTGCTTTTCAGGATTTTTTGCCAGAGTTGATCGGGAGGTGTTTCGAAGACCAGCTCCAGCGAGGCGGGAAAGGTGAGCCATGACTTGCGTTTCATCTCGGTTTCCAACTGGCCGGGCGACCAGCCGGCGTAACCCGCGAACATTTTGACCTGCTTGCCCGTTGAGAAGGACTCGCCGATGTCCACCAGTTCATCGATGGAATGGCCGAGCGCCAGGTTGGGCAGCACGTCGGCATTGGGGATGAAATTATCCGTGTGTAAAAAGCTCAAGGCCGCGGGTTGGACCGGTCCGCCCAGATATAAGGGCGATCCCTTGAGCCGATCGGGCAGGTCGGCCACCAACATCTCACCCACCGTTTTGCCCAGTGAATGATTAAGCACGAGGCCGAACGCGCCGTCGGCGTCGTGCTGGCAAATCAACACCACCGACTGGTGGAAAAATGAACCGCTCAAATTACCACCGTCCAGCAGCAACCGACCTTTGAGGAATTTCCCATTCGCGCTCATGTCCCACGTCAATCTGCCTCACCCCCGCCGGATTGGCAAAAAGAAAACCGTCGGAACGCAGGAAATCCAAGGAAAAACGCGGAGAAGTTTCTCCGCGTTTTGGGGTGGTGGGAAAGCGTTCCCGCGACTACAGGGCCTTGACCTTTTTCACAATCGCCGCGGCGTCGATGCCGAAGTACGCCAACAATTCCTCCGGCTTGCCGGAGCGCGGCAGCGCGGTCACGGCCAGTTTGTGGACCTTGATGCCGTCGGTGCTGAGTTCGCCGGCGACCGCGTCGCCCAGACCGCCCTCGGCATAATGGTCTTCCACGGTGATGACGGTGTTACCGGTCTTTTTGGCAGCGGCCAGAATCACATCCTTGGCCAGCGGTTTGATGCTGTAAGCGTCAATGACCGTGATGCCGACGCCTTCGTTTTTCAGAACATCAGCGGCTTTGAGTGCTTCAAACAAGGTGACACCACCGGCGATAACGGTGACCTTGTCACCGGCGTTTTGGCGCAACACCTTCGCGCCGCCAATGGGAAAAGCTTCGTCATTGTTGTAAATGACCGGCGTTTTGGGGCGTGATGTGCGCAGATAACAAACGCCTTTGGCCAGGGCCATCTGCTCGACCAGTTTTTCGGTGCTCACCGCGTCGCTGGGATACAACACCGTGCTGCCGACAATGGCGCGCATCATGGCCAGGTCTTCCAGGCCCATTTGTGACGGGCCGTCCTCCCCGATGCTTACGCCGACGTGCGAACCGGCGAGTTTCAGGTTCACCTGCGAAATGCCCGCGACGCGGATTTGATCGAACGCCCGCGTGAAGAAACATGCGAACGTGGATGCGAACGGTACTTTGCCGCGCGCCCCGAAGCCCATGGCCACGCCAACCATGTTTTGTTCGGCAATGTAACATTCAATGGAACGGTCCGGAAATTTTTTGAAGAATTTGTCCGCGTAGGTGGAATTCTTGGTGTCACCATCCACTGCAACGATGCGTTGATCGGTCTCGCCCAGGCGCACGAGGGCGTTGCCATAGGCCTCGCGCGTCGCAACCGAATCTCCTGCCTTGTAACTGGGCGCGGGATAACCCGCGGGTGCGGCGAGGTTCGGAGCCGGCAACTGGTTGGGCGCGGTAATCGGAACGCCGATACCAGACTTCGAGCTCGGCTGAAGTTCGGCGATGGCCTTGGCAGCTTCTTCCTTGTTCAACGGTTTGCCGTGCCACCCATCCTTGTCCTGCAAAAACGAAACACCCGCGCCTTTGTAGGTTTTGGCGATGATGGCGAGCGGTTGATCGTTCAGTCCGACGCCGCCGAGCACCTCTGATATTTCCTCAAGGTCATGACCATCAATGTCTTCCACCCGCCAGCCAAAGGCTTCAAATCGCTTGCGATAAACGCCAATGTCGTGGCCGAACGCCGTCGCCTGGCTTTGACCGAGGCGGTTCGCATCCACAATCGCAATGAGATTGTTCAGTTTGTAAACGCCGGCCAGCGACGCGGCCTCCCACACGGAGCCTTCGGCGATTTCACCGTCGCCCATCAGAACGTAGGTGTTATAATCGAGCTTGTCGAGCCGCGCGGCCAGCGCCATGCCGACTCCGACACTCAAACCCTGGCCGAGCGAACCGGTGGCCACGTCCACGAACGACAGCCGCGGCGTCGGATGACCTTCGAGGTCGCTGCCGAACGTGCGCAGTTTCAACAAATCGTCGACGGGGAACAAGCCCGTCTCCGCCCAAGCGGCGTAGAGGAGCGGTGCGGCATGGCCCTTGGAAAGAATGAAACGATCGTTATTATGGTAATGGGGGTTCTTCGCGTCGTAACGCATGTGACCGAAAAACAAAGCCGCCACCACATCCGCCGCCGAGCAGCATGAGGTCGGATGGCCGCTGCCGGCCGCAGTTGTTGCGGTGATCGAGTGGATCCGCAACTGATTGGCGATGCCCTTCAACAATTCAATATCAGTATCAATCATGGAACCTTTAGTTTACCCGAGAAGCGGCGAAAGCCAAGAGTGAAAATGACTCAATGAACCTTGAGGCGGGATTCCAAAAATGTAACCCTTTGCGCATGTGCATCAAATCATTCGCCGTCCGGGCCGCTTTTCCCGGCTGCCGACCCTCCCTTTGGCTGCTGCCGGCGATCGTTCTGGCGATCTTTTCCGGCCTGGTTACTGCGGGGCGCGCCATGGATTTTTCCACGCCGGCGCGCGAGATGAAGGCGCAGTTGGCGGGGAAAATCCTCCCCTACTGGTTTGACACCGCGCAGGATACCCAGCGTGGCGGTTATTTGTTGGACGATGACGCCGTCAAAGGCCGCGGCACACCGTCTGAAAAACAAATCGTCACCCAAAGCCGCATGGTCTGGGCCTTTTCGCTCGCCCAAATCGAGGGTTACAGCGACACCAACCGGAATTATTTGCAGGCGGCCGCGCAGGGTTACCATTTTCTGCTGGACCACTTTCTTGACCGGCAGAACGGCGGTTACTTTTGGACGACCGACCTGGAGGGGAAGCCGGTGAACGACTGCAAATTTCTTTATGGTCAGGCGTTTACGATTTATGCCTTCGTCGAATACTACCGTGCCAGCGGTGACAAGGAGGCGTTGAACCACGCCCTCGAGCTTTACCATGTCGTGCAAGCGCATTTGCACGACCACCAAAATGACGGCTGGTTTGAACAGGCGGATCGGAACTGGAAACTGCTTTCGCCCGGTGACCCGCGCAACGCGGTTGAAGTGGTCGGTTACAAAAGCGCGAACTCGCATTTGCACTGGATGGAGGCGCTGGCCGAATTATACGACGCGACCCACGACCCGGACGTTAAAAAATCACTGGTGGAGGCTTTGCGTGTCAATGCGACGTTTTTTTATCCGGGAGATCCGGCCCGGTGCGCCTTTTACCGGCAATTTGATTGGAAGCCGGTGACCGCCCCCGGCACCGCAGGGCTTTCCTACGGCCACAATGTCGAATTTGCGTGGCTGATGATTCGCGCGGAAAATGTGCTCGGCGAAAAAATGTCGTGGAATCATTTTTACGCGCTGCTCGACCACGCACTCCAGAACGGCTATGACCACCAGCGTGGCGGACTTTATTATCGCGGGTTTGACGATCACCCGGCGACCGACACGGAAAAAATCTGGTGGGTACAGGCCGAGCTCTTGTGCGCGCTTACGGATGCGTTGAAGCACGAGCCGGACCTGCGTTACGAAATCGCGTTGGGCAAGCAACTGTCGTTTATAAAAAACTACCAGGTCGGTCCCCGGGCCGGCATCTGGCTGTACGCGGTGACCGCCGATGGCAAACCCTTGGACACGACGCTGGCGAACAGTTGGAAGGCGAACTACCATGACGTGCGCGCAATGATGAAATTCGTTGACGCCTTTGCCGGGAACTGAATCAATTTCTCCATAACCGAAGGGGTAAAAACACATGAGCTTTTCCAAATGGGCAGGGCGGATCTTTCTGACGGCGGCCGTGGGTTTGCCGTGGGCGTGGCAGGGTTGGGCGACTCCGCCGGGCCCGCCGGCGGCCCCGGTTGAGGTCGTGACCAACACCTATTTCGGGACGGCCATCGCGGATCCCTACCGTTACCTGGAGAACCTTTCGGATCCCAAGGTCATGGCGTGGTTGAAGGCCCAGAATGATTACACGCATTCGGTGCTGGATCGCATTCCTGGACGCGAGGCGTTGCTCGCGCGGATTCAAGAACTGGACAACGCGGTCAACGCGCGCGTGGACGATGTCCGCCGGCAGCCGGACGGCCGGTATTTCTACCTGAAACGGTTGCCCCGGGACAACACGTTCAAGCTTTACGTGCGCGAAGGATTGACCGGAAGGGAAACGCTGCTGTGCGACCCGGAGAAATTTGCCCGGGCCGCCGGCAAGCCGTTTGCCATTAATTACTACGAGCCTTCCTGGGATGGAAATCACGTTGCCTGCGGGCTTTCCGCCGGCGGTTCCGAGGACGCGGCAATTCACATGTTGGAAACGGCGACCGGAAAGGAAGTGGACAAACCGATCGACCGCGCCCAGTACGGGGGAGTCAGTTGGCGCCCGGATGGAAAATCATTTTTCTACAACCGTCTGCAAAAAATGGAACCCGGAATGCCCGAGACGGAACGTTACCAGAAAAGCCGCGTGTATCTGCACGTCATCGGCGCCGATGCCGACCAGGAGCCGCCCGTCTTCGGTTGCGACGTGTCGTCACGGGTGACCATGGATCCGGCGGACGATCCGTTCATCAACACCGTGCCGGGTTCCCCCTACGTCCTGGGTTCGATTGAGCATGGCACGCGGCAGGAATTGACCGTGTACGTGGCGCCGCTGATCGCGGTGGGCAAGCCCAACACACCCTGGAAAAAAGTTTGTGATGTCGGGGACGACGTCACGGATTTCGCGGTGAAAGGTAAGGAAATATTTCTGCTGACGCACCAGGTCGCGTCGCGGTTCAAAATCATCGCCACGACCCTGGCCCGGCCGGATCTGGCCTCAGCCAGAACGGTGGTGCCGGCTGGCGACGCCGTTATCACGGGACTGGCGGTGGCCAAAGATGCGCTGTACGTGCAACTCCGCGACGGTGGCATTGGGCGTCTCCTGCGGGTGTCGGCTTCTGGGAAAGCCGGGCTGGTCAAATTGCCGTTCGACGGTTCGGTGTCATTAACGGCGATGGATTCACGGCTGCCCGGCGCCTGGCTGGACATGGGTACGTGGACCAAGGCGGGCCAGATTTACGAGTATGATCCGCGAACGGAAAAGATCACGAATACCGGTTTGCAACCCTTGGGGAAATTTGATGCGCCGGACGATCTGGAATCGGTGGAGGTCAAGGCCAGAAGCGATGATGGGGCAATGATTCCGCTGTCCATCATTTATAAACGTGGCATCAAACTGGATGGTTCGAATCCCGCGTTGCTCTGGGGTTACGGGGCCTATGGCATATCGGAAGACCCGGTGTACGGTCCCGTTTTACTCGCCTGGTACGAGAAGGGTGGCGTGTTTGCAGTCGCCCATATCCGGGGCGGCGGCGAATATGGCGAAGACTGGTACAAGGGTGGTTACAAGCAGACCAAGCCGAATACGTGGAAGGATTTTATCGCCTGCGCCAAATATCTGATTGAGCACCAGTACACATCGCCGGCCAGGTTGGCCGGCCAGGGCGGCAGCGCCGGTGGCATTCTGATTGGCCGGGCCATCACCGAACGTCCGGACCTGTTCGGGGCCGCCGTCATCCAGGTCGGTTGCCTGGACATGTTGCGGATTGAGACGACGCCCAACGGCGTTCCGAACATTCCCGAATTTGGGAGCGTCAGGACGGAGGACGGATTCAAGGGATTGTATGAAATGAGTTCGTACGCCCACGTCCAGGATGGAACCCATTATCCCGCCGTGATGTTGGCCACCGGCATCAACGACCCGCGGGTGGAACCCTGGCAATCGGCGAAAATGGCGGCGCGATTGCAGGCCGCCACCACCGGCGGCAAACCCATACTGTTGCGGGTGGATTACGAGGCGGGGCATGGCATTGGGACCACGAAAAAGCAAAATGAGGAGCAGCGGGCCGATGTTTGGGCGTTTCTCCTCTGGCAGTTCGGGCTTCCAGAATTTCAAATGCCCCCGTCGCATTAGCAAGGCAACGCGTCTCTGCAACCAGCGCCGATTGCGGTTTCAAACCTCTTAAACTCCGGCTCGACCTCGTGGGGCGCGTCTGTTAAAGGTCGCGCGCCGTGGAACAGGGTCTGGTCATCGATATTGCAGTGTGCATCATCGCCGCGTGGGTGGTGGCAGTGATTTCGCAGGTTACCAAACAGCCGTTGTTGCTGGCGTATCTCGTGGCCGGGTTTGCCATCGGCCCGCACGGATTCCGGTGGGTCACCCGTCCCGAATCCATTGAAACCATCTCCGGCATCGGCCTGAGTCTGCTGCTGTTCATGATCGGGCTGGACATTGACCTCAAAAAGATGGTGAGCGCCGGTCGCGTGATCACCATCACCGCCGTCTGTCAAATTGTCGGGTGTATTGCGTTGGGCTGGCTGTTTTTCGGCTTGTTCGGTCCGGGCAAAACCTGGCTGGAAGCCTTCTACCTCGGCGTGGCGTCGGCGATGAGCAGCACGGTCATCATCGTCAAAATTCTTTACGACAAACGCGAACTCGAAACCTTGGCCGGCCGCATCACCCTCGGCGTGCTCGTGCTGCAGGACATTGCCACCATCCTGTTCCTCGCCATCCAGCCGAATCTGAAAAATCCCGCCGTCAGCCTCCTGGCCCTGGCGCTGGGCAAGGTCCTGTTGCTGGTGGCGGTCGCTTATGTGGCCAGCCGGTTTTTATTGCCGCCGGTTTTCAAATTTGTGGCGCGCCTGCCGGAACTGGTGCTCGTCGGCGCGCTGGCCTGGTGCTTCGCGCTGGCCGGGTTCGCCGATTACCTCGGGCTTTCCAGCGAAATGGGCGCGCTCATCGCCGGGGTGATGATTTCCACGTTTCCCTACGCGCTCGACGTGGTGGCCAAGGTCACCGGCATCCGCGACTTTTTCGTGACGCTCTTCTTTGTCGGCCTGGGCATGACCATCCCCATGCCCACCTGGAATTACCTGATCTGGATGGTGATTTTTTCCATGATCATCATTGGCGGCCGGTTGCTCACGGTGTTTACCCCGCTTTACCTGATGAAACAGGGTTACCGCATGAGCCTGTTGCCGGCCATCAATCTGGGCCAAATGAGCGAACTCTCGCTCGTGTTGCTCGCACTCGGCAAGGCGAGCGGCGATGTCTCCGACACGTCCATCGGCATCGCCGCCTTCGTCTTCTCGTTCCTCGCGGTGGACACGACTTATGCCATTCTGAAAAACGATTACATCCTGCAAAAGACCGTTCCCTGGCTGGATTGGTTTGGCTTCCACGACATCTCGCGGATTCCGGCCGAAACCACGGGCACGGCACATTTCAAACGCATTTGTTTGCTGGGATTTTATTGGACGGCGAGTTCGTTGCTAGAGGAGATCAGCCGCGAAAAACCCGCGCTGTTGCAGGACCTGCTCGTCGTGGATTTCAATCCGCATGTTTACGAACGGTTGCGCCACCGCCGGGTGCAGGTGATCTATGGTGATATCACGCAACGCAATGTGCTGGAACATGCCGGCGTGACCCATGCGGAAATCATCATTTGCTCGCTGCCCAACACGGTGTTGAAGGGAGCGAACAATTTGAAATTGCTGCGCCAGCTTCGCGAACTGAATCCCCACGCGCAGATTATCGTCCACGCCGAGCAATTGCACGAAGTCCCCACGCTTTATGCGGCGGGCGCCAATTACGTGAGCGTCCCGCGCCTGCTGGAAGCCGCCGATTTATTGAGCGCCATTGACGCCGCGGAAAAGAGTCTGCTCGCGGACAAACGCGGGGAACTGACCGAACATCTTGAAGAGCGCAACGAAGTGATTCCATGAAGTCGTTGCGCAAAACCAAGGCGTTCGGTTGTGTGGCGAAAGCGGCCGTCGCGTCAAGTCCAGGCCGCGCACCGGCCAGCCGGCTGGGCTTGACTTGTTGGTGGTGGAGGGGTAGGCAAAGTCCCGTATCGGGGTGTCGCGCGCGGTTGCCGTGCCCCGGAAGCTCGCGGCGATGCCGCTCGGGAAGCCAATTGAACTCAGACGAACACTTGAGGTGATGAAATCGCCCTTTAATTTTCTCCGGAGATCAGCCGACGACCAGAGGATCGCGAACTTCAAGCGATTGAGCTTGTTCCGGCGGCTGACTGCGCGCGAACTGCGGGAGCTGGACGAGTTGTTGCACGCGCGGTCGTACCAGAAGGACGAGGTGATCTTTGATGAAGGGGACACGGGCCTGGGGCTGTTCATCGTCGTCAGCGGCCGGGTGAAGATCGTGTCCAGTCATGAAGCGTTGCAGCGGCTCGCGCCGGAATTTGGCGTGGGAGATTACTTTGGCGAACTGGCATTGTTCGAGGAATCCCAGCGAACGGCCCGGGCGGTGGCCCTGGAGCCGACGCAGGTTTTGGCCCTGTTCCGCACGGAATTTATCTCGCTGCTGGAACGTGACCGGGGTATTGGGGTGAAGATCCTGTTTGAACTTTCGCGAACGGTGGTGCGGCGTTCGCGCAAACTGTTGACCAGCCAGCCGCATTTGCCGACGGTATGAAAAACGAGCCGGAATCAGGCATTTTAACCTGGGGCGTGATCATCGTGGTCACGTGTCTGATCCTCTATTTGTTCGAGCGGGTCCTTTGGCTGGTGGTGCCGGGGCTGCTGGCATTGGTGGGCTACTATTGTCTGCAGCCGTTGGTGCGGGCGCTGGTGCGATCGGGTTTGAAACATCGAACGGCAGGCAGGGTGGTCACCGGGCTCCTGTTCCTGGTGACCTGCCTGGGAGTGATCTTGCTTCTGTCCATGGCCACGACCCGGGCGGCGGGCTGGAAGGCGGTGACGGCCCATTATGTGCAAGGGGGGCTGGATTTTCTGGGAAGGACCGAGGCACAGTTGGAAGCGAAACTGCCGTTGCTGAAACGGTCGGCCTTGGTGCAAAGCACCCCGACCAATCTGAATGCCGCGGCTGAAAATTTTGCGGACAAATACCTGGGCGGGCTGCTGTTGCAGATCGTCTACTGGCTGCCCTCGCTCCTGCTGGTGCCTTATCTGACCTACTTCATGTTGCAGGATGGGAATCGATTCAAGAAACACCTGATCCGCAGTGTGCCCAACGCGTTTTTCGAGAAGACGCTTCTGTTGTTTGACCGCGTGGACCGCAGCCTGCGGAGTTTCCTGATCGGGATGGTGAAGCTGACGTTTTTGGACACGGCCTTCCTGGGAGTGGGCCTCTGGCTTCTGGGGATTTCCCATTCCTTCCTGCTGGGACTGATTGCCGCAGTGCTGGCCTGGGTGCCTTATGCGGGATCGGCGGTCGGGTGTGCGCTCGTGGTCATGGTCGCCGCCACGGACTTCCCCAATGACCTCGCAACCATTTACGGCTGCCTCGTCCTGTTTGTCTGCGTCCGCATCCTGGATGACTTTGTGTTCCTGCCCTTGACCGTGGGCCGGAGCCTGCGTTTTCACCCGGTACTAAGTGTGTCGATGTTATTCTTGGGAGCGACGGTGGCCGGGCTGGCCGGGCTGCTTCTGGTTTTGCCGGTCATGGGTGTGGTGGCGGTCATCATCGAAACGCTCGGCCAGATTCTCACGGACGAGCGGCTTCGGAAGCGCTATCGTCATGCCCGCCAGCTGCAGCGGACGACGGTCGAGGTTGGATAGATACTGGAATCCCGCGTTTGCCATTTTCCCGGTGCGATGACCGTGACGGGCAGCATCCAGGTCAAACGAAACCAGGCAGGGCATCGAAACAACGTCACACACGCTTCCAAGTTGATAACAGGTAACTCCGGGTGTTGCGGACGGAGGATTATGACGGCTGCCTTTTTCGCCGGAACAATCTCCAGACGGAGAACGCCATGGAAGCATATTTTCCCAGCCGACCAATTCCGCTTATCGCCGTGCGGGGTTTGCGCAGGGTTTTGGCCATCAACGTCCCGGCCACTGTGACCAGCGTCACGATCCAGAAGGGCTGACGGCGGGTAAGGCGCAGGATTTCACCCAGCCAGAAATCCGACGATTGAAGCCGTCGCCAGTCGGACACCAGCTGTTGCCGGTTGGCATCGCTTTGTAAAACGAGCCGTTCCTTCTGCAAGCGCAGTTGCGCTAACTCTTTTCTTTGAAACATTTCCGGTCCTTTTTGATTTGTTCCAGTGTGGCGTCAAACGGCCGCCACCGCCGGAGCCGGGAGTTCAGCATCCCAAAAGCCACTGCGGCCATGCCGGCGTAGGCAAGGATGATCAGGGTCAGTACCAGTACCGGATGCGTGTTCCAGAAAACCGCCACAATCACCAGCGTGACCATGAACAGCGCCATCAACGCGCACACCGTTCCCGCAAGCAACAGCAACAGCAGCTCCACCAACCGCAGCCGTTCCTCCCGCCACTCGACCAGAAACAGTTCGACACGGTTTTCCGCCACGTCGCGCAGGGTCTTAAAAATTTGTGTGAGTGTGGACCAGAGGCCACGCTCGGTGTGAGGCGCTTCGTCCATGGCTTTACTTGCGGCCAGCAGGGACGCCCATCAACCGGCCCAGGCCAAACGCCACTCTCGCTGCAATGCCGATCAATTTCGGGTGTTCGCGAATTGTTTTATCTGCGACTTTTACGCCGGCAACGGTCTTTTCTCCAAGCCGATGATAGGTGGCTTTGACCGGGTCAAGCACCGCAGATAATCGACTGCGCAACTCGTTTATGTTTTCACCGGTCGGTCCGGCGGTCGCATGCAACATGGCTTCCGCGTCGCGTATCAACTCCTTAAAGCCGGTTCCGGGTCTTTCCATGTTCGCTTCATTTGCCATAATGGAGTCCGTTCTCTTAAGATTTTTGCCTTCAGCAGACCTGCCCTTATGCAAGTCCCGGCCGTCAGAATACTTCATTTTCATCGGACATGCAGTGATTTTTTTTGCCGAATTGAAAACTTTGTTGGTGAACCGATTAATTGTCCGGTTGGAAGTTGGACACGTCAGAAAGGGACAATTGGTGCGCGAGGGCATATCGATGTGTTTTCGCTGATAAGTTATCCGCTTCTGGCATGGCCAACGTCCAAATCCACCTGCCAACTCCCTCCTGTTTACTGGTGTTTCAGGTTTTCCGCTGGAACACAGATGACTGATAATTATCCATGCTTTTTAGAACGTGCACGTCGACTGCAACCAACCTGCAGCGCCGCTGCAAAACCGTTGCGTTGGGTACGGACATCAGGCAGGCTCGGATGATTAGACTAAAACCACTGAGGCAAGGGGCTGGAATCAAAGGAGGAACCATTATCGTTGTGCATGAGATAATGATTTGCTATTTCCCAGCTCGCGTGTGAAAACCTTACCCCGTTATGCAGTTGGGAAGAGCCTGTTGTTTGGCGCGCTGCTTTTCCTGATCGGGTTTATTTCTCATTCCACAAAGGCTGCCGGCGTGACGATTATCACGCATGGTTACGAGGCTGACAGTTCATTTCCGACATGGATCGCTGCCATGGCCGACCGGTTGCCAACTTATTTTAATTACCGCCATCCAAATCTGAATTCGAATTTTACGACTTATACCCTGACCCTTTCGTACAACGGTAGCAGTTATCTCTTTTCATCAAGTCGCACCAACGGCGCGCCGCCTTCAGCCACTGAATCCGGTGAAATCATTGTCGAACTGGACTGGAGTTCCTTGTCGGGAGACCTGTTTGATTCATATGCCAGCACTTATAATGTTGGCTGGGCGGTTAGCCAAGTATTGATGCTAACGAACGCGATACCCGAGCTCAATGGCCATGCTTTGACCGAATTCCCAATTCATTTAATTGGGCATAGTCGCGGTGGCTCCTTAATGTCTCAAATCAGTCATGTGCTCGGGACTAATGGCGTTTGGGTTGACCATTTGACAACCCTTGATCCCTATCCAATAAACAATGATGGCAATGAAGATTTCCCAGCAACTGTTGTGGATGCACCCGCCAACGAAACGTATATCAATGTTTTGTTTGCTGATAACTATTGGCAAGATCTCGGGCTCGGCGCGTATTTGGGTGATCCCGATGGAGAATCAGTTTCCGGTGCTTATGTTCGCCAACTCTATAATCTTTCAGGAGGTTATTGGAATGTATCATCACTCGATGCTCCCGATCATTCGAACGTGCATCTTTGGTATCATGGGACAATCGATCTGAACGTTCCGACGAGTGATGGCAGTGCGTCCATTACCAGCGTGGAGCGGACAAAATGGTGGGTGAATCATGAACAAGCAGGGACAAATGCCGGATTTGAATATAGCCTGATCGGCGGCGGTAATCGCATCAGCACGGATGAACCCGTTGGCCAGGGGTTTCCCGCCATCGTTGACGGCTACAATCAGAGCTGGGATTTGGGAGCTGGAATTTTGAATCCAAATCGCACCGCTTTGCCATCCAACAACGGCACATGGCCCAACATCATCAAATTCAATGTCAACGGGACGAACGAAGTTGTGGCGGGAAATTTGATTTCCACATCCCTGTATTATCAATACGCCGGTGCATCCAATTTGACGCTTCAAATTTACTACGACAATGATTTCAATCCATATAACTCAAACAGCGTGTTGGTTGCCCAACTACAGCCATCAGGCACAGGCTCAGGGTCTGTGTTTTATTATTCAGATCTTAATTTGACCACCACGAATGTTCCGCCGGGTGTTTATGCCATATACGGAAAAATTTCGGACGGCGTGCATACCCGTTATCTTTACACGCCTGAAGTGGTTGAAATTGTTTCCATCCAGCAGCCGCCAGTTTTGGGGATCTTAAAATCGAATGGCACTCAATTTGTCATCAGCATCAATGGCGTTTCCGGTCAGACTAATGTGCTTCAAACTTCGACTGACTTGCAAAACTGGCTGCCGCTGGCAACGAATACTTTGACACCAGATACTTGGAATTACACGAACAACGCGGCAAGCAACGTCAGCGAGCAATTTTATCGCGCAGTGATAATCCCGTGATCTTATGCTGGTCAAGGGCCAGATTATCGCCAGCCGCCGTGGACCCAGATATGCCGGCCGCCACGATAGGCATAATGTGGCCGCAACCATACTGCGCCGGAATGCGGAGGTCTTCCCCAGTAGCCACGATGCCAGGCCCATCCGGCTGGTCCCCAACCCCAGAAGCCGCCGATCCAGATGAAATCCGGCGCCGGAGCCACGCCCACGACAACATCGACTTGGTCTGGCGGCGGTGGACCTGTCACTTCCAATTCTGTGGACACGGTTGCTGCTGGCGGCGGCCCGTTACGGTAAACGGTTCGTTCACGGATGACACACCCCGTCAGCAGGAAAGAGGCGCCGACGATTAACCAAACTGGCTTCAATAGTTTTTTATTCATATTGTTCATTCGATGCGTGGATCGACTGTTTATTTACACTGATTTTCGCGTTCGCCTGTGCGATTCACCGCATCTCCACTGAGCTAGACGTGGACAGTTTCGTATTGTTACAACCGATCTGCAATAGTTTCCTCCACAAGCGCCTCAGATAGACTCTGACCTTCGAGCCGGGTGATCTCCGGCATTTTTTCCGGACTAGTTGAATGCTGGCTGGTGTTCCGAAAGCATAGAAAGTCGTGTTTTGCAAACGTGGTCACTGGCACCCGTGGCTGTCTAAGGCGTGGTACGTAAGCTTCGATAACCCCTTGTGATTGCGGATAGGTAATAACGATGGTCGCTTCATCTTCCACTTTGGTATAGATTTCTGGTTTGATGTGTTGGGCAACGGCAAATACAGAAGCAGGACGTTGGCCGTT
>Ga0265338_10007192_pt1 | contig 13922 bp, 24 predicted proteins | sample 42126metaG_FD_193579 | JGI IMG/M metagenome (GOLD analysis project Ga0265338, IMG submission 193579) | Rhizosphere microbial communities from Carex aquatilis grown in University of Washington, Seatle, WA, United States - 4-21-26 metaG | ecosystem: Host-associated > Plants > Roots > Rhizosphere... | reverse complement strand
ATGCGTTATACTTCCCCTGTTCGAAAGCAGCACGGTTCGAACGTTGACATAAGCTATCCTCAATCGAGGGTACCTTATGACATCGTTTTAACGGTGTAAAGCCGGGTAATATCCGGTTATGAACCGAGGGCTCCGGTTCCAAGTGCAGAGCCATGCTGGGGCCAGTAGTGAGGTGGTACTCGCTACTGGACTCCAGTGAACGGACTCAGGGACGGCTACGGAAAAGATCCGGGTCGTAGCGTCCTAAAGAACCGGGCAGGAGTCCCGAGCTGTGCTGACGGTTGCACAGTCGATAAGGTTACGCGGATAACCTACCCCACAGTGGGGGAGCAAAGGTCAGCCGAGCCCCAACATCGCCCAAGATGTTCAAGGCAAAGCTACGACATTGTACAGCCGCATAGTCGATTCCACTGAACGGGTACGGTGAGTCTCTGGAGATTTGTCCATAGGGCGAATCACTAGACTAAAACAGCCGCATCACAGAATTGCGTTCGGGGAGTTGACTGAAACGCGATAGGACATGGTGCGTACCAAACACATCATGCACTGATCGGCCCGAGCGTACCACCTCCATTCAAAGGCGGGGTATCAGTGAGGGCGTGGTCCGTGGCATCGCCTGTTGTGTATTCCTTCTCAAGACAAACTGCGGAGTATCGGCTCCGTGGGGCGATGAGTCGGGGTACACGCTAAGATGCCATAAAAGTGAAGGACTGATTCCATGCAGCAGCTTAGCTGCCCCCGGCAGGGGAAGTATGTGGAATCCTATCGCGCCAGAAGTGTGGAATCACTTCAGAGTAGGCCGTCTCTAGCACCACGGTACAAACACGAACAAGTAGCCTAAGAATCCCTCGCAGCCGACACTACGGGGGATTGAAATTCGACTGGCGAACGTTCTGTGTTGGATAATCGCTACAACGCGCAAGGTTTGGGCGTTGAATCACTAAGCGGATAGACGTCGAAACCACGGGCAACAATGAGCAGGCGTAATGCCATCGCTCCAACTCCACACATGGAGTATCGCTCTACGGTACGGAACATCGTGAAATCCCGCCCACCATTCAACGGAGTCTTGCGCGTATTAGCGCCTAACAGCCTACGTTGTACCATTCCTGAGACAGATCCTATACGGAGGTGTTCTATGTCCCTACTTCGCTACGCTTTGTATCGCTGGTGTCTGCCCTACCGGCGCTATGTACTCGCACAGCGCCTCGCGGCTGTGGCGAAAGTTTCGTAAACCGCCCGCATCCCTGCCTCTCCTCCTTCCACCCGGCACCTTGCCCTGCGACTGCGATCTGTCGCAGAAATGGTACACCCAAAGGCTGTAGTGAATACTTAACAAAGTCACCACGCACTTTTACCGGCATCATCAGCGTGGTGCATTCTTTGTGTATGTCCTTTCCTTCTCTTCAGCGTGGTGCCTTTGTTAAATAGTCACAGGAGTGTCAAATGACCACGCGCAACATCGTTAAGGCACAGTTGAGCCAAGCTGGGGCGTCCCTTGCTAGGGCTCAAGCGGACCTGAAGTGTACCGCCGACGAACCCGCCTTGTTCAAGCCGGAACTGATCGAAGCGGCGCGCAACCGTGTCATCGAGTTGCAGCATCGTTACAGGCGGGCGCTGGACTGCTACCGCGCCATTTTCTGCTGAGGAGATTCCATGCTTGACAAACTTCGCCGCGCTCAGGCTTTGCTTGTGAAGGTAGCCAACGAATTGGGTGATTGCGACACATCGGCTGACATCGCCGAGGTGGTTGATCGACTGGACTCTATAGCAATCGCCGTGGAGATGGAGGACTACTAGCCATGTACAGACTAACTATGGGCATCGAGCACCTGATGACAGGTGTCGCGCTACGCAGCACCGGCGACCCTGACGCGCCGTCTGCCCCGGCTGAAGCCAGCGTGTTTACATTTGAGCGGGAATCGGCGTCGGTTGTCGCAGTCACTAGCGACGAACCCTTCGAGGCATACTGGCCGGTCAAGCAGTGTTTCCTCACCGCTGAAAAAGTTCCAGACAAAGGCGAGCCGCTGTACAGCCACGGTGAAGCGGAGTGGTACGCACAGGTCATGGGGCACGCTATGCGTGTTGCAGACCAAGCGTACACGGAGAAAGCAACGCACGGACCCATCCCCGCAGTCGTGGTCAAGGCCATACGCGCTAAACACGGAACGACTGCTGACGACGTTCTGGCATCGCTGAAGTGGGACGGCCTGAACAAGTGCTGGTACTACAACTGGGCCGGAATGTTCGTCGGTGTTGAGACGGACGGCTACATCCACACATAGGAGCGCACACCGTGCAGATTCCCGACATACAGATCCCCCCACAGTTCTACAGCTTCATGGAGGTGTACTGGCCACACGTACTGATCGGCAGCATCGTGATGGGCTACGCTCCGATGATTTACACAGCTACCGTCTGGGCGCTGAAGCGCCGCTCAACGAGGTGACATCATGAACCGCCCCCTGCAACACCTCAGCACCGCCACGTTGTGGGACGTCGTGCGCCGCAACCCGGCTGGCAAGCTGCCCAAGATCGCGGAGCAGGCGCTACAGAACGAGCTGGTAGTCCGCAGACAACAGGAGCGCAGAAAATGACATTGAAACAAGCCGCGCAAACGGCGCTGGACGTTCAAGACGCCTGCAATCTCAGCGGCGTTCTCAGAAGCTTCACCGACATCGTGATGAATGTGCTCTGGCCCGAGGCGCGGAACACCGGCCACGGAACGGACTGGGTAAACCAGCACCCCATCTGCACACTGTTCCTCGACAAGCTCGCATCGCTCAACCGTACGCAGTGCCTTTGCAGCGCCAACATGGACTCATTCGGCAAGGCGTATGACGAAGTTCACAAACTGGCAAGCGCCGTTGAAGCGGGGCCAGTACCGGCGCAGTCTTAGCGCCTAAGAGATCACAGTAGTACCAATCCCAAACCAAACACAGGAGAACCAAACAGCAATGAAGATCACTTTTTCCAACGCAGCCTTGACCATCGTTATCGAGGACGAGAACGACAACAGCGACGTTATCGAAGTCCTGGAAGCGCTCAAGCCCTTCCGCGTCACCGAAGTGAACCACAACGCACCGACGCTCGCCGCCGCTCCCGCCGCCGCGCCGGTCGCCGAAGTCGCCGCCGAAGCTCCCGCTGCGGAGCCGGTCGCCGAAGTCACCGCCGCCACGGAGCCGACCCTTCAGTCGGTGTACGGACCCGGTTTCACGTACGGCAACGAAGAGGACAATCCGTCTCTCGGATTCCGCCAGCCCGTCGTGGGCGACATCTTCCTGGACCCCGATGTCATGGCACCGCGCCGCAAGGTCACGGCGACCGAGTTCGGCCCGCGTCTCATCCTGAGCTACCGCTAGAACTTCCCGCAGCACCCGTCCGACGCCCAATTCTCTGACAGGGAATCGCCTACATACTGCCGCCTAGAGTGTGACTGGGCGGCACAGTGAAGTCGATTTCTCCAAACAGGAGTCAACAATGGAATCCACAGTTATCATCGACGTTTTGTCTGCGCGACCTGGCCAATACGAGGAGCCTAAGCCCATCAAGATCGGTCTTGGCGGTGAGAGCGTTACAATCCAGCTCTCCAACATACCTCAAGACATGACCCCAACGTTGGATAGCTACAAAGAGCGCTACAACACGCTTCAGCAGCAGTTCAGGGACTACAAGGCGGCGAGCTTCGAAACGCAAAACCGAGTCGTTGAACTGGAGCACCAGATCGCCACCACCAACGACGCCCCCAGATCGCCGCTGCCGGATGAATCGCTGAAAGAGCTTCTGGCGTTTGTCAGGGGCGAGGACTGCGACAAGACCGCCACGAGCCTGATCGTAGTGACGCGCCTAGTCACCGGCTGGGGCGCTGTGCAGGCAAAGGCATTCGTGGACCGCGAGCTGGCCAGCTAAAGGAGCATCTCAATGGAAGAGGCGACACAAGCGGCAGAAGTAGAAACCGTGGAGTGTGAAGCCTGCGGGCGGGACTTCCCCGCCACCGAGGCTGAGGAGCGCGGCGGGAGCACACTTTGCAGGGCGTGCGCTCAGAACTACGACGACACCCACACCGAGTGTGAGAGTTGCAACGACACCGTGCTCCGCGAAGATACCGAGGAGCGCGACGAACGTACACTTTGCTCAGACTGCGTTAGTGACTACGACCGCCATCACTCGACGTGCGAGCGCTGTGAGAACACGGTTGAGAACGACGACATCCGCAGGGTTTATGTCAACAACCGGGGCGACGAAGAAACCTGGTGCGTAGACTGCCGCGACAACAACACCTGGTCTTGCTCCGACTGCGAGGAGACGTACAGCGACAACGTCAGCAGCTATGATGTTCACGGGGCTGACGGTGGCATCTGCCGCACTTGCCTGAGCAACAACTACACCCGCTGCGACGGGTGCGCAGAGTACTACCCTGACGGCGACTTGAGTGGTGGGTGCTGTGAAAGCTGCGGCGACGACGAAACACCGCGTGGAGTCATCGACGGAGTACTCATCCACGAGTACCACGACAGCAAGCATCGACCGGCGTGGATCTTCTACGGCGACCCGAAGGAGATTCACTACGGCGTGGAGCTGGAGGTGAACACCCGCGACCACACCGCCAAAACCACCCTGGAACTGTTGGGCGGTATCCACAAAGAGCACGCATTCCTAGAACGTGACTCCACCCTACATTCAGGCGGGTATGAGATCATCACTCACCCGCACACTCTGGCGGAGCACCGCAAACTGTGGAAGGAGTTCCTGAAGAACCCTCCACCGGAAACCACCAGCTTCAGAACCGGCGAGTGCGGAATGCACGTCCACATCGAGCGCAAGCGGCTCTCTCGGCTTCAGATCCAAAAGATGCTCGTGTTCATCAACGCCCCTGAGAACGAGACCTTCATCACTGGGATTGCGCAGCGCGAGAGCGGTACGTGGTGTCAGCGGGAGCCTAAGAAGCTGACCCACACGTCGGAGGATCACCACGACGCGCTGTACCTCGGAAACAATACCACCGTAGAGATGCGGATCTTCAGAGGCACCATGCGGCCTGATCGCTTCTGGAAGAACCTGGAGTTCGTAGACGCTGTGGTTCAGTGGACGCGGGACATCAGTTACCGAGATCTCACGTACCAGAACTTCGTGAGCTACGTGCGGCAGCTACGCGGCAAGTACAAGTACCTGTTCGCCTACCTGGTGGAAATCGGGTATGCACGGGTACCGCTCGCTCAGATCGTCAAGGAGACACTACAGCAATGTGCCTGATTATCGCATCGCGCGACGGGACTCTGCCCAGCGACGAGCTGCTGCGCATCGCTCAGGCCGACAACCACCACGGCTGGGGGATCATGTGGGCTGAGCGCGGCAAGGTTCGCGCCGTCAAGGGGTTCAAGCTCAGCAGCTTGATGCGCAACGTCAAGGCGCTGGAGGGGACGCCGTTTGTCCTGCACTTCCGCTGGGCCACGCACGGCAACATCGACATCGCCAACTGCCACCCGTTCAAGATCACCGATGATCTGTGGATGGCGCACAACGGCATTCTTCACGTGGAGATGCCGCGTGAGGATCGCTCCGACTCGTGGCACTTCGCCCAAGAGCTGGCGGTCATCCTTCAGAAGTACCCGTGGCTGAAGGACGCCGAGATGCAAAGCAGGCTCCTCCAGTACACGGAGTGGGTGTGCGGCAGCAGCAGCAAGATCGCGTTCCTGCGCGGCAACGGCGAGATCTTCATCGCCAACGAGAAGCTGGGCACCGAGTACGAGGGGCTCTGGCTCAGTAACAATTACAGCCTGCCTGGACACAAGGCATGGTTCGAGTACTACAACGTCCCCACAATCGCCGACGCGCCCGCAGCAAAATCATCCGGGTTTCTCGGTGACGGGGACCAGGTAGACGTACAGCAAGCAGTTGACTGCGACTTCTGCGGTGACCCAAGCTTCTCCCTGCGCCAATTCGAGGGGCAGCTCTTTTGTAAGGACTGCTATCAGTGGGCGCAGGCTGAAGTCGCCATGTACGACCAGGTTAAGCACTTCGAGGTCCCTGCCTCGGAGTTCGCCGAGTTCAGCGACGTACCGTTCGCTGTCGTCTAACCAAGTTTGAACCCCGCCTACTACGGCACCGGCCCGCGCTGATGTCGAGGCGGTAATTCGAGCGGGAGCTACCCATGAACATCGCAAAGGCCACGCTGGTGCTTTGTTGGTACGTTTCCGTAGTCTGTGAAGGGACAGGAGGCGGGGCAGCGCGCGGCGCTGGGCCTGCTACGGAGCCTACAACCGACTACGGTTAGTTCGGGCGTCCTTCGACGCATCGTATCGAGGGAACTTAAACTCATCACTATTTAGCAAGGCGGGCGGGGTCGCAAGCGTGACGGTCGTATCGTATCGGCCACGGAGCGCCCCGCCCGAGACTCCCAAAACGTGCTAAAATGCACAAAGCGAAAGGCGGTTTTTCCAGTGAAAGGCATCTTTTTATCGTTGTTCGCGTTTGCAGTGAGCGTTGGCTTCGCACAAACAGCTCCCAGTGTTTCGGTGGTTCGGCTCTGTGCTTTTGGACCCTGCGTAAACGCGCCGGTCATCGTGCATATCACGTCCACGAACCTGGCTGTGAAGGGGTTCGAGGTGACGTATGTGTACACAGATGGTTTCGGCAACGCCCGGAGCCTAATGAAGGCGGTTGTCGCTAGGCCGTTCAGGAATCCAGGCGTGCCTAGTGTCTACAGCGTCTTTACGCTGTCAGGCGAAGAAGCGGACTTGGTACGTACACCCACTGCCAAGAGCTTGATTTACGAGGACCCCACCTAAAAGCAGCCGCACCTCCGAAGCTTCACACAGCGCCGCTACCGAGTAGGGGCGCTGGCACTCCCTCCTGCAACACCTCCCAAAAGAAGGACATTAGTCATGGACCCCGATGAGAATCTGCGTGAGCAGTTGGCGTTAGCGTCTAAGATGAGCGACGAGTTGACCGTCAGCCCTTACATCGCCCTCGATTTATGGCTTCGTAAAGGCGGCTACCAGCCGAGTAGGTGGGAGCGCCGCTCCGAGCCGCACACAGTGTCACCTCCGAGCAGGATGATGTGGTGCAAGAATTGCAATCGACCGAAGTGGCTGCACACTTACCTTGGCGACTACTGCCCCGGTCGCAAAACAAACTTTCTTCCGCAAATCTAAGGAGATCCCCATGTGCGTCGTCTGTACCGAGACGGTAGCAAGCGCTGGCGTTGTCGCCGCGTTGTGGAAGTTGTGGTTGCCGCGTTTGATCGTGGTTGTGAGGTCGCTGTGCCCTACACACTAACAACAGAGGCACTGGAGGGAGTCAAAGCGCACAACGCCCACAAACCAGAGCCCTGCTACAACGAGAACTGGAACAGCGCCAACCACACCGGGTCAATGCGAGCGCGGTTTCTCTGTGTTAGGGCATTGACTGCTAAGTACGGAATCTGCGACGGCCCGATGAAGTACAAACGAATCACCAAGCAACTTCTGCTGGAACACACCCTATACCAAACGAGCGCTGAGACACGGGAGTGGGCGCTGAAAGAGGAACCAGCCAAGTGACCCTGAACGAAATTAAACAAGTCCTGGACACACAAGCCGCACACGCCAAGAAACACAAGATCGGAATCATCTTTCGCCCTGCCAGCGACGGCTTCATAGAGCTTGACCCGACGCTTGTGCTAGAGGCGTTTGCACAGGTTCAAAAGGCGGTTGTGATGCTGCAAGCGGGTATCAGTGTGCCCAGCCAACACAAGGCTGAGGCGCTGCTGCTGCAACTATTCTCGGCGCACGCCGAACACGGAGGAGGACCCAATGGCTGACGAAGCTAAGACGAAGTTATTTGCGCTGGCGGCAGAGATCGCCACGAAGCTGGGCGGCGGCTGGAAGTCGCGCGGCCTCGTCCGACACAGCGCCGAGTACGGAGACGAGGAGTATTGCAATCCCATCATCGCCCACCCCGATGGGCGTGAGATGTGGTTTCAGCTTGGATGGGCGCAGAAGGGAAAACTTCACGTCAGCGGCACCTGGCCGAAGTACGAGAAGCCCGACTCCTTCAACCACAATAGCTATCCGCAAACAGTGTCGCCGCGCGACCTCCCGTATGAAAGCGGCCACACAGTGGAACCTCCCAGCATCAACGTGAGCTTGGAGCGCCCTGTAGACGCTATCGTGCGAGACATCCAACGCCGGTTCTTGCCGGAGTACACCCGCATCTGGGGCCTCTGTAAAGCAAAGTGCGAAGCCACTGCGGCATACGAAAACGACGTAGAGACTACATGGGCAACGGTGTGCGCAGCACTAGGGTGTAGGGGGAATCGCCCCTCCTTCAGCATGGCTGTCGGAGGCACGTACGTGGAGTTCGAGAAGGGCACCGACGACGGTGTGCGAATCAAGGCGTATGCGCTGCCCGTGGAGTTGACCCTCAAGGTTATCGAGTTGTTGAAGTCCGCTGGAGGGAAGTGAGGTCAGTGTGTTCCCACATCGGCAACGGCTCCTGAACGACCTGGAGCAACGGCAGCGGGCAGCTCTGGCCGACGCTGAGAACGCAGAGCCTTACTCGCGCAAGCAGTTAATGCGCTACGTCGAGCAGATCGGAGTACAGATCACACTCATCAAAAGCTGGGGAGACCGAAAGGACCTGAAATGAATAAACTGTTTTGCACGGTGGAAGGTGCTTTGGCCGCATGGCTTGTGTCTGCACTTGTGACACGGAGTAAGTGGTTTGACTGCGAGCCGTGGCCGAACAATACTTGGCGGTTCATCGTCAAAGACGAGAGCGGCCTGCCCCGAGGCATCGAGTGGCAACCTTACAAGGAGGGTTAGTGGCTATGGATTGGACCGGCAAGCGAATCCGAACGAAGGTAACAGATGTCAACGAGGTTGACCTCGCCAATGGCTGGACCTGTGACAAGTGTGGCGCGAAGAATGGTCTGCACAAAAAGAACTGTGTACACCGGCACTGCACCAGCGCTCAGTGCGCTAAGCACGCTTGCGGCTCTGCCGAGGTAGACATTCCAATCGGCTGGACGGGGACCGTGGATAAAAAGCTCTACAAGGGCCACCCGGATCTAGGGCAGATGTACGCCATTGTTTGGGACGACGACCCCAACGCCCCTAACCCCGACCGCACCACCAGTAACATGGGGTGGACGATCTGGGGTGAGAAAGAGCTGGAGCGAGACGCGGAGCTTCTACCATGACCAACGACGTTGACAAGAACATAGCCCTATCCAGCACGGACCCGCCTACGTTCAACGACCGGGTGCTGGAGTGGAGCGGAGGAGAGCGCATCCCCGCAATGGGTGAGATGGTTACCGTCGCGGTTACGGAGCTGGTGTACCACGGCGTAGTGACTAGCTACTTCCAAGCGCACGGCTGGCTGGGCGTCGTTATAGACGACGAACTAGCTGTGTTTGGCTCTGAGGTCATTGTGGACGACGTGCCACAGAAAGTGATGGTGAACTGAAATGAGAACGAGCGACGACTTAGAAAACCACATGGTGTTGAACCTGCACGACGCGCCGTGGAACCAGCCTGATTCCGACGAGACGTGCGACGAGTGCCACGAGAGCGCCGTCACCGGCGAGGTTGTGGTCAAGGGCATCGCGATGATGCTCTGCGAGAAATGCGACAAGGAGCACTTTGCTGAGTTGGAGCGCGGCTGGTGGGAAGAGGCACTACGCGCAGCGAAGCCGGGGGACGTGGTTGTAATCGTTGACGGCAAAGGGTTCAGAACCGTCTTCTTTGTGCGGGCGGTTGGGGATACGTGCCTGTCCGGGGACAACATTATTGCCGACAAGAACGGGACTGTGTTTAGCGCCGTGCTCAACTGCGCCGCTGTGTCGTACACGTCGTTCGACAACGTTGTGGAGCTTGAGGTAGTGAGTCTGAGCTGAAAGGAGGACTATGGCACAGGGTGTTGCCCGTGCGACGAGCGTTTGCAAAGCGTGCGGCGCGAAAATCATAGCGGGCGTATCCAGTATCAAATGGTCCCCCGCCATCAAAGGCAGCGCCCGACACAGCGAGTGCTACGGGCAGGACGACCGGTTTGATTCGCACGGCAGTCCGCTACACGACGGACTGGACGCTGTTATTAACCAGCCAGCTAACGGTGTCTCGTTAGCCCCGATTGAACCCTTTGGGCACTTGTCCGAAGAACAGATACAAAGACTGGACAACGGTGACAAGAGCGTGCTGGACGAGATAAAAGCTCCCGCTCCTGTGTCTCCCGCCGCGCCCGCCGATCCGATGGCAGCGATGATGGCCGCTGCGCTCGCGCCGTACTTAGAGACTAAGCTCAAGGGCCTGGTCGATGAGAACACGGTTCGACGCATCGTCAAAGAAGTTGCAACGCTGAAGTCGCAGGAGGAGCTTCGGCAGCAGGAGGCTGCGATCAACAAGGCTGTCAAAGAGGCTATCGAGCAGCGCGGCTTGGTTACTATCGCGGTACAGCAGACCAACGGCACCACCACGAAGCTGGAAGGTCTCCAGCACAAGAACACAGGCAAGCTGCTGCGGCTGATGCTGCGGCGCAAGAACGTCTACATGCACGGTCCCACCGGCTCCGGCAAGTCCACGGCGGCGCGCAAGTGCGCTGCGGCGATCAGGACCGAGGCGCATCCAGACGGCCTGCCTTTCTACTACGTTTCCCTGAATCCTCAAAGCAGCCCGACCCGTATCGAGGGCTACCAGACCCCGCATGGCGAGTACGTAATGACCTTGTTCCGCAAGGCGTATGAGCACGGCGGGGTGTTCTGCGCAGACGAGGTTGACAACAGCATGGGCAACCTCTGGACTTCTATCAACAACGCTATCGACAGCGACCTGGCCAGCTTCCCTGACGGGATGGTCAAGCGTCATTCCGACTTCGTATTCGTCGGCACCGGCAACACCAACCTGAACGGGGACGCTGTGTACCGCGACCGCAAGCCGCTGGACAAAGCCACCATCGCTCGCTTTGTTTTCATGTGGTGGCCGTATGATTTAGCCCTAGAGCGCTGCGTTACCTTAGCGCGTAATGAGAAAGCCCTGCCTTGGCTGACCTGGGTCCACAAAGCAAGGGTCTGGGCGACGATCCAAAATCCTGCGATGTACCCTTACCTCCACCCGCGTGCTTGTTACGACGGGGCCGATCTGTTGGCAGACGGCTTTCCAACCTCTGAAGTTGTGGAAATGGTGGTGTTTAAGCAGACCTTCGATCAAACTGCCATGAAAGCAGCGCTGCAAGCAAACCCTCTACCCTCCGAAGACATGAGCATAAGCGCTTGACACACACGCCGCATGTGTGCTAAGATAAATATGGAGGGTTTCATGTCTACTGCTAAGGAAGTGATCGCCGCCCGCTATCAAGAACAAGAGCGCTTGGTTTTGGCACTTTATAAACAGGACAAGCGCGGCGATGAGATGAGAGCCGCGCTGGGGGTGTCGAGAGGGACGCTGTCTAACATCACCAAGCGACTGGGAATACGCCTTCGAACTACTTGGGTTTCTACAGATCAGATTAGGTGTAGGACGTGCTTTGAAGCGAAGCACCGAGACGAGTTTTACAAGACTACTAGCGGGCACGAGTATTCCAGGTGCAAGCGTTGCTGCGGGAAACGGTTTACAACTGGTTTGAACACCGCCCCCGAGAGGTTCTTCAAGTACAAAATCTCTGAAATAAAGGCGGCTGCCAAGCGGAAATCCGTCCCGTTTACGATCACGCACTTGGATCTAGCGGAGCGCTATGCCGCGCAGCGAGGGCTGTGCTTCTACACTGACGACACACTGGAGCTACGACAACACACCAAAGGCGGCGATAACTTCAGGTCCGTCCTGTCCGTGGACAAAGTTGTACCGAGCGGTGGCTACGTTCCGGGTAACGTCGTGCTCTGCACCCACCTAGCGAACACCGTTAAGAACGACCTTACCTTGGCGCAGATAGCCGCTTGGCTTCCCGGCTGGTACGAGCGTATTCAGAAGTTCGAACTAGAAGACTTTGTAGACGCTACAGCGAAGTTGGCGGGCTGATGACGAAGCCCGACAAGCGAAGCCTCGCAATGGATCGCAAGGCGCTCGAAGTGTGGGAGCGCGTCAAAGACCCTAACTACTACGGCCTGCGCCCGGTCGCGGTGCAGTGCTCCCTACAGACTCCAGACGAAGACCACGTCGTGGCTATGAACCTGGTCAAGTGCCTCTGTGGTAAATGCGTGACGTGCCTGAAACGCAGAGAGGCGAGGCGCTATCACCACAAGACAAGGCCGATCAAGGCTGGTACGACGTTAGATCGGCGTCTAAAGCGCAACAAATCCGCAGCGTAAGCGCTGTGTAGAAACACCACAGCGTGGTTTGACTGCGTACAAAAATTCAAAACGAATCAGGGCTCCAATGAGTGCAAAGAAGCTGTACGAGCGCTTGGTCGGCAAGCTGATGGTGCATTGGATGGCGCTGTACCCGATGCGCGAGTGGATCGGGCCGGAAGAGGCGGCAGAGCGCATCGTCAAAGAGTTGTTGGAACTGCGTTTCAGGATGGCGGGGCTGGAGAAGTGATCTTCGCTCCGGTGAACGGCTACCGCGTCTATCGCTTTGCCTCGTTCGAGGAGTACTTGGATCGTGCGGCGAACCCAGCCTTCAAGATGCAGACGCAGGACAACGAGAGCCGCTGGGGCACGCCGACCTTCGACAAGATGCTGCGCAATGCGCGCCACGGCTGGACGAACAGCTTAGACTCTATCAGCCAGTGGGCCAACATGCTGGTGGAGGACATCAGCACGCACCTTCCCAAGCCCGAGATCGAGTTCGACAAGACGGGTTCGTTCTGGGATCTGAGCCGTGTAATTGAGGGAGATCCCGAGTGCTGGATACACGAGGTGTCCCCCAGCAAAGAGATCGACCGAGGGGGACGCGGCAACCTGGTTCGCATGGTCATCAACACCGCTGCGTCTGCGGGGTGCTTCGAGCAGTCGCACAAGCATCGTTGCGGCGCTGTCCTGGCGCTGACCCAACTACTTGAGAAGTGCGGCCTCTACGTTCAGTTCGAAGTCACGACGGCGATCAGGGTGAACAGCGGTATCCGGCTGGAGTTCCGCACAGTGGCCAAAGCCGCTGGGGAAGCGTTGAACCTGGCTACGCTTAGTTTCTGGGCCAGTAAGGAGATGGAGCGGCACATCGACTTCTCGATCTGCGAGACGATGGCTGAGTGCCGAGGCGGTTACCTTGGGATGACTGACTACGGGCGTCCGTGGCCGACCAGCGACCGGGGGGACATCTGCTTCGATGGTATGACTTATGGCGATGCGGCGGTCAACTGGAACGATGTTAGCTCCGTTAGACACTACGTCGCAGCTCAGCTTCACAAGCAAGGAATCAAACTCACAATCTAAGGAGATACGAAGTGGCAAACGAAGCACAGCAAGGCGCAGTAAAAAGTGGGGTCATCGTTAAGGTGCTCCCCGAACAGTTGGTGGTCAAGACCGGCGAGAACGGTAGGTACACGGAGCCGGATCGCCGCCCGCTCATCCTCAAGATCATGGCGGCGGGGCGCGTCAACGTTCCGCTCGTAGTGCGTAAGATCGAACAGAACCAGATTCAACTGGTCGCAGGGTACGGCAGGCACGCTGCGGTGACGTTCATCAACGCGCATCTCACAGACGGCGTTCTGGAGAAGTTGATCGAGGAGTCTGGGCAGGCTGGCATCACAGTCCCGACGCAGCCCATCAAGTTGCCGGTCATCGCTGAGACGATGTCTGCCGAGGAAGCGTTCCTCCGTAACATCAGTGAGAACGACGACCGCACCGCGACCACCTACGTGGACCGCGCGTTCAACATTCGCAAGGCTATCCAGGTTTTCGGCAAGACCGAGGACGAGGTGCGCTACCTGTACCCCGACGAGAGTGGCAAGCCGAAGTCTCCCGCCTGGGTCAGCCAGATGATGAAGATCGCGACGCTCAGCAAGGAGATCTT
>Ga0265338_10007189_pt1 | contig 13923 bp, 11 predicted proteins | sample 42126metaG_FD_193579 | JGI IMG/M metagenome (GOLD analysis project Ga0265338, IMG submission 193579) | Rhizosphere microbial communities from Carex aquatilis grown in University of Washington, Seatle, WA, United States - 4-21-26 metaG | ecosystem: Host-associated > Plants > Roots > Rhizosphere... | reverse complement strand
GCTACCCGCTCAGGTACCCGGCCACGCTGGTCTTCCGCGACGCGGCGGGCGCGGAGCACGCGGTCGTTCGGGATCTCCCCGATTGTGACTTTGACGTTATGGAGTGACTGGAGTCCACATTTCCCTCTTCACGGATCGGGATTTCTCCCGCAAACTGCTGTTAACGATCACGCTCCTGAGAGGCGGCCATGGCAACGACTCCGGCCCAAAAGGAAACGACGCCGGCGAAGGGGCTTAGGCGGTCCCTGTCCGTCTGGGCGGCGGTCGGCCTCTCGCTCGCGCTCATGGCGCCGTCCATGGCGGCCAACATCAACCCGCAGGGCGCGGCGGGGGCGGGGCGGGCGGTGCCGCTCGCGTTCCTGATCGCGGCGGTCGGCGTGCTGCTCGTTGCCTACACGTTCGTCCGGCTGTGCCAGTACTACCAGCACTCCGGGTCGGTGTACGCGTTCGTGGGGGCGACGCTCGGGCCGCGGACCGGGGTGGTCGCGGGGTGGGGGCTCGCGGGCACCTACGTGTTCTACGCGGTGACCACGGCGGGCGCGGCGGGCATATTCGCCGCCCAGCTGCTTGACTCGCTCGGTATCTGGAAGAACCAGCCGTCCTGGGCGCCGATCCTGTTCGTCGGCGTGGCGCTCGCGCTCGCGCTGATACTCGCCGCGCTGCCGGCCCGCGGCGGCACCAACGTGCTGCTGATCGTGGAGGTATGCACGGTCACGCTGATCCTGATCGTCACCGTGGTGGTGCTCGTCAAGCTGCTGTCGCACTCGGCGCCCGGCGGGTCGACGTTCACCTGGTCGGTGTTCAGTCCCGATCCCTCGGCGTCGACGTCGGCCCTGTTCCTCGGCGTGGTGTTCGGGTTCCTGTCGTTCGCCGGCTTCGAGGCGTCCGCCACGCTCGGTGAGGAAGCGCGCAACCCGAAGCGGGACATACCGCGGGCCATCCTGGGCGTGGCGATCTTCGGCGGCATCTACTTCGTGGTCGTCACCGCCGTGGAGGTGATGGGCTTCGGCACCTCGGCCAAGGGGCTCAGCGCGTTCGCCGCGTCGGGGTCGCTGCTCGGCGACCTCGGCACCTCCTACATCGGCTCCTGGGTCGGCGACCTGATCACCGCGGGGACGACGGTCTCCGCGTTCGGCTGCTGCCTGGCTTCCACCGTCGCCGCGGCGCGGATGATCTACGCGATGTCACGCGACTCCTTCGGCGAGCGCGGCGTCGGGGCCGCGCACGGCCGGTGGGGTACCCCGGCCGCCGCGACCGGCGTGGTGACGGTCATGGCCGTCATCGTCTACGTCGTGTACGTCGCGGTATCGACGCAGCCCGCGTCGGTGGCGCACAACGCGTTCTTCTGGTCGGGGACGATCGGCACGCTGATCCTGCTCGTCGTCTACGTGCTGGCGGTCATCGGGATGACGCTGCTGGTGTTCGTGCAGCGGAAGATGCCGTCGGTGCCGATGTGGCAGGTGATCATCCCAATCGCCGGGATCGTCGTGCTTGGCTACACGATCTACCGGAACGTGTACCCGTACCCGAGCGGCGACGGGGCCTGGTTCCCCATCGTGGCCGGCATCTGGCTGGCGGTGGCGGTCATCGGGGTACTGCTCGCGCCGCGCGTGGCCCGCCGGCTCGGCGACGCGCTGATGTCCCGCGAGGGCATCTCCCGCTAACGGCCCGCCATTCAGCAGGCCTGCCACTCAGCGGGCCCGCCACTCAGAGGTGGGACTCGAGGAGGTCGGGGGTCATCGCGAACTCTTCCCGGCTGCCCGTCTCCCCCCAGAGACAGTCATTTCCCCACATGAGGAATGTGTTAGCCGAAAGTCTGCGTTATTCTTCCGTGATAGACGCTGCCCGCCGATAACGGGGTCCCAGGGCAATGTCACGCCACACGCAAACTTCCCTGACGGGGCGGAATGAACCGCTCCGCCGGGATCGTGCGTTTTCCGGATAGCGATGTCCCCAGCGCGGCGCTCGGCACCGCCGCTGGCTATGGCATGACATTTTGAGGAGATGGCATGGAGCGAGCCGACTGGCTGGAGGAGAAGGTCAACCCGGCCGACGCGCGGTTCCTGATGGTGACCGCGATCACCCACCACCGGTTCAGCTCGCCCATCTGGGGGGCCCGCGAGGTCCGTAAGCTGCAGGCCGAGCTCGCCGAGATCGCCAAGCACGCGACCGAGGTGCTCAAGGAGCACCAGGGCTCAGGTAAGAAAGGCAAGCCGCAGCGCCCTCGCCCGCAGTACCGGGGCGTCTTTGGCGCTCCCGCCTGGTGAGCCGCGGACGGCTGCTCGCCGACCGCTAACCGGGCACCCTCCGGCGCACCGGGATCGCGTCCGGGGCCCGCTGCCGGGCCGAGCCTGGTCCGTTCTTCTCGGCTGGGAGCCGGCGAGCATCGCGTAGATGACGATGTTGGACAGGTAGTGGCGGGTCTGGGTGTCGAAGCGCCCGCCGCAGGTGATGACGCGCAGCCCGGCGTAGCCGACGGGGCCGTAGACCTGCCGGGTCGGGAAACGGTCCTTGCTGTACTCATCGACGGCGTCGACCCGGAAGATGGCCACGGTGCCGTCGGCGCGGGTGACGTAGATCTGGTTACCTGGCCGCAGCGCGCCGAGGCGGAAGAAGACGCCGGGTCCCCGGTAGGAGTCGAGGTGGCCCGCGATGACCGCGGGGCCCAGCTGGCCAGGGGTAGGACCGAGGTCGTACCAGCCGGCCTCCTGCACGCCGGCCTCGGTAAGCGGCGGGACCTGGAGAGCGTGACCGGGACCCAGGCCCAGGCCGATCACCTTGGCGTGCACGCCGATGGCCGGGATGGCCAGGGACACGGGCAGGGACCAGGGCAGCGCCAGGGTGCCAGCCGGCGTCCGGAGGCCGGGCGGGGGAATCGTCCCCAGGTCCCGCGGCGGGGCCGGGGGACTTTCCTGGCCGAGCGCGCCGACGACCACCAGCGCCGCTCCCAGCACGGCCAGGGCCCCGGCCAGGCCGACCCAGGCCGTGGTCGGCCAGACGCCGGTGCCGGCCCGGGCCCGCGCAGGAGCGGGCGTCCGGGGACGACCCCGGCCGGACCGCCCCCGGACGCCACGCCGGCCCTTCGCGGCCGGGCGGGTTTCCCGGCTCAGGATGCCGTCTCGTCGGGCTGGACGCCCTCGGCGCCGGCGAGACGACGCCGGCGGGCGGCGATGCCGCCGACGACCGCCGCCGCGGCCAGGGCGCCTGCCCCGCCGGCCAGCAGTCCCTTGTCCTGGACGCCCGCGGTTCCCCCGCCACCGGTCGCGGGTGCGCCGGCCGGCATCATGCCGCCGCCCGTCCCGCTGGTGTTCAAAACGCCGTTCACCCCGTCCGGGAAGAAGCCGCCCGAGGTCGTCACCTTCGGCGTCAGGTACACGATGTTGAGCACCTCGCCCGGGGTGCGGCCGTAGGCCAGGCCGTTCGCGTCGGAGGGGACGATGTTCTCCGCCCCGTTCACGGTCACGCCCACGTCCTTGCCGTCGTCAAGCGCGCCACGGGCGGCTGAGATCTTGTTGGCGAGGTCCGACAGGCCCAGGTCGTAGATCCTGGTCCTGACCGCGCCGGCGTGGTAGGCCTCCACGCTGAGGATCCCGGCCGCGGCATCCAGGTAGGTCTTGCTCGAGATCAGCGGTGCCGCCCCCTTGTAAGCGGTCACGCCGACGTCCTCGAAGATGAAGGCACCGAGCAGGAAGTACTCCTCGTTGGCGAAGGGATCGAAGGCGGTCCCGGCCGGGACCGCCCCCGCCGCCTGCGCGGCGGCGGTGAAGCTCTTCACGAGGTCGATCGCCGGCTGGGACACGGCGGTCGATCCGAGCGCCGAGCGCAGGAACGTCACGTGAGCCAGCTCGTCACCGGCGATCTCCTGAGCCAGCTGCTTGATCCCCTGGGTCTTGAACGGCACCTGGCTGCCGCCCGAGATCCCGCCCTGGGTGCCCGTGCCGGTCATCAGGGAGCCCGGTATCGGAGCGCCGTGAACCGCGAACGAGTAGAAGTTCGCCTCCAGGTACTCCAGGTTCAGCGCGAAGTTCAAGATGGCCGAGTCGCTGATCTCCCCGGCGTCGCCCTGATCGCGCGTCGTGGCCGCCGCCGCTACGCCCGGGCCGGCGCTGGCCAGGGCCCCCGCGGCCACCACGCCAAGGCCGGCCAGGCCAGCGCGGCGCATGAACCGGCGACGGTCGGTTGGATTCTCCGCGCTCCTGCTGATGGCGTTGGTCACGAATTCATGATCCAGGAGACGCCGCTGAGTGCCGTTCGGCTTCCCGTTCTCCGCTGGGAGCCCATTACTGTTTACGTCCATGATTCCTCGTTCTCCCTGCGCGGCGGTGACAATAGCTCGGAGACACACCGTCGCAACCGTTGCTTGGATAAGCAATCCGCTTCTTATCCTCCTTGTCCTGGAAACAAACACGCAGCGCGTCTCCTGAAAATTGAGCCGCGATCCGGTCAAGGTAGGCCATGGCCCGCAATCTGGCACTTACAATGCCGTCAACAGCCATGACGGGCCAGATCCCTGATATTCCGTCAAACCTTGCTTTCCGCTATGTCCGCTCAGTAACTCTTCCTTGCACGAGCCGGTATCAGTGCCGGAGGTTTCTGGCAGTTGACCGCGGGGAAATCACCACATCATGCTCCGGCTTCCTCGCACCATGCCCAGCCCGAAGATCGCCGGAGAGTACGATTCAGACGGTAATTTTCATGTTGCGGTCACTGCCGGGCCGGTGATTTCCGGCTCGATAAGCGAGGATGTTTCGGTGGAATGGGCGGGGAGCGCCCAGGATTCACCTTCGGCCTTGGCTGTGACCGCCGTGCCAGCCGGGGCCCGCGAGCGCATCCGGGTGCCAACGGCACGGGCCAGGCGCCGCTACCGGACCGCGCTGAGGCTGCTCGGCCCCGCGTTCGTGGTTTCGGTCGCCTACGTCGACCCGGGTAACTTCGCGACGAACTTCGCTGGCGGCGCTGCCTATGGCTACGCCCTGGCGTGGGTCGTCGTGATGGCCAGCCTGATGGCCGTCCTGGTCCAGTACCTGGCCGCCAAAGTCGGGCTGGCGACGGGCCGGACCCTCCCCGAGCTGTGCCGGGACCGGTTCGGACGCCGGGCGAACGTGCTGCTGTGGATGCAGGCGGAGGCCGTCGCGATGGCGACCGACCTCGCGGAGTTCGTCGGGGCGGCTATCGGGCTTAACCTGGTGTTCCGCGTGCCGCTGCTGTCGGCGGGACTGATTACCGCCGTCGTCGCATTCGTCATCCTGGCGCTCGAGCAGCGGCGCCGCCGCCGTTTCGAGCTGGCCATCATCGCACTGCTCATGCTGGTCGGCGCGGGCTTCGCCTATCTCTTCCTCGCCGCTGGCGATGAGCACTACGGGCAGCTCGCCGTCGGCCTCGTACCGCGCCTGAACGGCGCCGGCACCCTGAGCCTGGCCGTCGGCATCATCGGCGCGACCGTCATGCCGCACGTTGTCTACCTGCACTCGGCACTGCAGAAAAACCGGGACCAGGCAACCGGCCAACAGCAGCGACGCAGGCTCCTCACCGGAAACAAGTGGGACTGCATCGTCGGCCTGGGCTGCGCGGGGCTGGTGAACCTCGCCATGCTCTGCATCGCCGCGGCGCTATTCCATAAGCCCGGACTGACCGGCCTTAGTGACCTCGGCGCCGTTCACAGCAACCTGAGGATCCTTGCGGGCGCCGGTGCGGCCCTAGCCTTCGCCGTAGCCCTGATGGCCTCAGGGCTGTCGTCTTCCAGCGTCGGGACCTATGCCGGGCAGGTCATCATGGCGGGCTTCATGAACTGGCGCGTGCCCCTGGTGGCCCGCCGCGTAGTGACGATGCTGCCCTCGCTGATCGTCCTGGCCCTGGCGGTCAATCCCAGCCAGGCACTGGTCTACTCCCAGATAGTCCTGTCCTTCGGAATCCCGTTCGCCCTCATTCCGCTCCTGCTCGTCAGCCGCGACCCGGCAGTCATGACCGATATGGTCAACCGGCGGCTCACTAACAGCCTGATGCTCCTGATCACGATCATCATTACCGCCCTCAACCTTTGCCTGCTGTATAGCGCCATCAGCGGCCTTGCCTAGGCTAGGAGCTTGCTGAACTTGGCCCGCAGGGCTCCTAGACCTCGACGACGACCGGGATGATCATCGGGCGGCGCCGGTAGTTGTCCGACACCCACTTGCCGATGACGCGCCGGGACAGCTGGCGCAGCGCGTGGGTATCGGTCACGCCGTCGCTCGCGGCTCGTTCCAGCGCGTCCATCAGCTTGGGCAGCACGTCGGAGGAGAACGCGCCGTCGTCGATCCCCGAGCCGCGGGTATGGATCTCCGGGCCGCCGACGATCTTGCCGCTTGACGAGTCGAGCACCATGATCACCGAGATGAAGCCCTCGTCGCCCAGGATGCGCCGGTCCTTGAGCTGTGCCTCGGTCACCTCTCCCACGGTGAGCCCGTCCACGTACACGTAGCCGCAGTCCACCGCGCCGGTGATGCTCGCCTTGCCGTCTACCAGGTCGACCACCACGCCGTCCTCGGCGATCACGATCCGGTCCTGCGGCACCCCGGTGAGCCTGGCCAGCCGCGCGTGCGCGCGCAGGTGCCGCCACTCGCCGTGCACCGGCATGAAGTTGCGTGGCTTGACCAGGTTGAGCAGGTACAGCAGCTCGCCCGCCGGGGCGTGCCCGCTCACGTGCACCAGCGATGACTCCTTGTGCACTACGCGGGCCCCGAGCCTGGTCAGGCCGTTGATCACCCGGTAGACGGCCGTCTCGTTGCCGGGAATGAGGGACGACGCCAAGATGACCGTGTCGCCGGCGGCGATGCGGATCGGGTGGTCGCGGCCCGCCATGCGCGACAGCGCGGACATCGGCTCGCCCTGCGACCCGGTGGAGATGAGCACGACCTCGCCGGGCGGCATCTCCTCGGCGTCGCGCAGGTCGATGATCAGCCCGCCGGGCACGTGCAGGTAGCCGAGGTCGCGGGCGACGCCCATGTTGCGGACCATGGACCGGCCGACGAAGGCGACCTTCCTGCGGTGCTTCGCCGCGGTGTTGAGCACCTGCTGCACCCGGTGCACGTGCGAGGCGAAGCAGGCGACGATGATCCGCTGATCGGCGTTGGAGAACACGTCGTCGAGCACGGGCGCGATGTCGCGCTCCGACCGGACGATCCCGGGCACCTCGGCGTTGGTGGAGTCGGCGAGCAGCAGGTCGACGCCCTCGCCGCCGAGCCGCGCGAACCCGGCCAGGTCAGTGAGCCGCCCGTCGAGCGGCAACTGGTCCATCTTGAAGTCGCCGGTGTGCAGCACGACGCCGGCCGGGGTCTTGATCGCTACCGCGAGCGCGTCGGGTATCGAGTGGTTCACCGCGAAGAACTCGAGGCCGAAGGGCCCGAACGAATGGTGGGTGCCCTCCTTGACCTCCGCTACCACCGGGGTCAGGCGGTGCTCCTGGAGCTTGGACTTCATCAAGGCCAGGGTCAGCCTGGACCCGACGAGCGGGATATCGCGGCGCTCGCGCAGCAGGTAGGGCACCGCGCCGATGTGGTCCTCGTGCGCGTGCGTGAGCACCAGCGCCTCGACGTCGCCGAGCCGGTCTTCCAGGTAGCGGAAGTCCGGCAGGATCAGGTCGACGCCGGGCTGGTCCGACTCGGGGAACAGCACGCCGCAGTCGACGATCAGCAGCCGCCCGAGGTACTCGAAGACGGTCATGTTCCGGCCGATTTCACCGAGTCCGCCGAGCGCGATGACGCGCAGCCCGCCGCTCGGCAGATCCGGCGGTGGGGCCAGGTCCGGGTGGGGGTGGCTCACTGGGCAACTCCGCTCACGAGGCTCTCCGGTAGTTTGACCCCGCCCGCGGCCAGGTCCTCTGCGAGCCTGCGCCGCTCCGCGTCGCTCGCGGGCAGCAGCGGGCCGCGGACTCCCCCGCCAGGCAGGCCGAGCAGTTCGAGCGCGGCCTTGGTCATGACCGCCGCCTGGTTGCGGAACAGGCCGACGTTCACCGGGAGCATGGACCGGTGCAGCCTGGCCGCCTCCGCGTTGCGGCCGCTGGTGAACGCATCGAGCATGGCGAAGATACGCATCCCCACCACGTGGGCGGTCACGCTGATGCAGCCGACCCCGCCCACCGACCAAAGCGGCAGGTTCATCGGGTCGTCGCCCGAGTAATAGGCGAGATCCGTGTGCGCGAGCACGTGCGAGCTCGCCGCGAGGTCGCCTTTAGCGTCCTTGACGGCCACGATCCTCGGATGCCCCGCCAGCGTGATGAGGGTGTCGCTCGCCACCGCGGTGCCGGTCCTGCTCGGGATATCGTAGATGATGGCGGGCAGGCCCGTCGCGTCGGCGATCGCGGTGAAGTGCGCCGCCAGGGCGTCCTGCGCGGGCTTGTTGTAATACGGCGTGACCACGAGCAGTCCGTGCGCGCCCGCCTTCTCGGCCTGCCTGGCAAGCTCAACGCTGTGCGCGGTTATGTTGGTGCCGACACCCGCGACCACCGTCGCCCGGTCGCCGACCGCCTCCCGCACAACCTTGACCAGGCGCGCTTTCTCCTCGTCCGTCGTCGTCGGCGCCTCACCGGTGGTGCCGTTGACGACGAGGCCCTCGCTGCGCATGTCGTCCACAAGATAGGCAGCCAGCCTGGCCGCGCCATCGTAGTCGACCGTGCCGTCCGAGGTCATCGGAGTGATCATGGCCGTCATCAGCCGGCCGAACGGCGCCGTGGTGGTGGTCATGTCTGAACGTTACCCCTCCGCGCGCGGCGATCGGTATCGGCCTCCGCACGCCGCACCGGGCAGCCTGATTTTCTGGTCTCAATTTTTCTGGTCTCAATTTGAGACAGCCGGATGGCCGCCGGGTAGGAACAATCGGCGGGAGACCCGTCTGGGATCCGAGGAGGTCGCGCCGCGATGAAGGTCAAGGCTGCCGTACTGCATGACGTCAAGGCTCCGTTCGAGATCACCGAACTCGACCTGGACGGCCCCGGCGCGGGCGAGGTGCTCATCCGCTACGTCGCCGCCGGGCTGTGTCACTCCGACCTGCACCTGACCGATGGTGACCTGCTGCCGCGGTTCCCGATCGTCGGCGGGCACGAGGGCGCCGGGGTCATCGAGGAGGTCGGGCCGGGCGTGACCAAGGTGGCGCCCGGAGACCACGTCGTGTGCTCGTTCATCCCCAATTGCGGCCACTGCCGCTACTGCTCCACCGGGCACCAGAGCCTGTGCGACCTGGGCGCCACGATCCTGTACGGTTCATTCCCCGACGGCAGCTTCCGGTTCCACTCCGGCGGCACCGACTACGGGCAGATGTGCATGCTCGGCACGTTCGCCGAGTACTCGACGATCTCCGAGCACTCGGTCGTGAAGGTCGACGAGTCGCTGCCGCTCGAGACCGCGGTGCTCGTCGGCTGCGGGGTGCCGACCGGCTGGGGCACCGCGGTATACGCGGGCGACGTGCGGGCCGGGGACACGGTCGTCATCTACGGCATCGGCGGGATCGGCATCAACGCGGTCCAGGGCGCCAGGCACGCCGGCGCGAAGAACGTGGTCGTCGTCGACCCGCTCGAGTTCAAGCGGTCGACGGCGCTGCAGTTCGGTGCGACGCACGCGTTCGAGTCCGCCGCCGCGGCGCAGGAGGCCGTGGTAGAGATGACGCGCGGCCAGGGCGCGGATGAGGCCCTGGTGACGGTGGGCGTCGTGGACGAGGACGTCATCTCGGCCGCCTTCGACGTGGTCGGCAAGGGCGGCGTGGTCGTCGTCACCGGGCTGGCCAACCCCGCCAAGCTGACGGTGCACGTGTCCGGCGGGGTGCTGACGCTGTTCGAGAAGACGATCAAGGGCAGCCTGTTCGGCTCGGGCAACCCGCAGCGCGACATACTCAAGATGCTCGACCTCTACCAGGCCGGCGCGCTCAAGCTCGACGAGCTCGTCACCGCGCGGTACTCACTGAACCAGGTGAACCAGGGCTACGCGGACCTGGTGGCGGGCAAGAACATCCGGGGCGTGGTCGTCCACGGCGGCTGACCGGAACGCCTCGCTCAGGACCGCCGTACGTCACCGCGGCCCCCACTTCGCCGGGCCGTAGGGCTGACGCCGGGGCGATGGCTGTGGTGGCAGTCCGCCTCTAGCCGGCTTGTTGTCACAACCCATCGGGCCCGCGGACGCCAGGGCTTCGCGGCCGGTGGCGGGCGGGCGACCGCGGTGAGAGACTCGGGAGCATGGCCGTCAAGGTGCCAGGAGCGCTCCTCGGGTCGGGGCGTAACGCGGATGCGTATGACATCGGGGGCGGGCGGGTGCTGCGCCGGTACCGCGACGGACGGGACTCATCGCGAGTAGCCGGCGAAGCCCAGGTGATGGCGCACGCCCGGGCGTGCGGCGTCCCGGTGCCCGAGGTCTTCGACGTCTGCGGCGCCGACATCGTAATGGAGCGCGCCGCCGGCCCGACCATGCTTGACGTGCTCGCCCGCCGGCCGTGGTCCATCCGGGTGCATGCCAGGGAACTTGCCCGGCTGCACGACCTCGTCCACCAGGTGCCGGCCTCCGGCCTGGCTGGGCTTGGCCTGCGGTCCCCCTTCGGCGCTGAGCCAGGCGACGGTCACGTGCTGCTGCATACGGACCTGCACCCGCAGAACGTGGTCCTGACCGGGACCGGGCCGATGATCATCGACTGGGAGGGCGCGAGCTTCGGTCCCGCGATCGTCGACGTCGCCCTGACGTGGGTGATCGTCGGGTACTCCGAGATCCCCCCGGGCCCGCGCATCCAGGCTGCCGTCATGTGGGCCTTCCAGGCGGCCTTCACGCGGTCGTTCGTCCGAGCCGCCGGGCCGCTCGACGAGTCATGGCAACAGACCGCGATCCGCCTGCGGCTGGCCGATCCCAACGTGCTGCCGGTCGAGGCTGTCCGGCTGGAGCGGATGGCCGCCGCTGCGCGGCGACCCAAAACGTCGGGAACGTCGGGAACGTCGGGAACGTCGGGAACGTCGGGAACGAGCCGCTGACCCGGCACGGCGACGGCCCGCCGCTCCGTGACGGAGCCGCGGGCCGTTATTCGGGCCGTTATTCGGGCCGTTGGCCGGGGGTCTTGTTCCGGGCCGGGCGCTTACTGGCCGGCCGCTGCGGCCGCGGCGGTGAAGACCGGGAGGTAGCCGTCCTTCTGGCCGGTCGCGGTCGGGTGATAGGAGTTGCCGATGGGCAGGGTGACGCCGTTGAGCCAGCCGGCCCAGTCGCACAGCTCGTGGCCGGCGAACTGGGCGCGGACGTCGGCGAACGTGTCCCCCTCCGTCGCCGCGGCGGCCGCGATCACGCCGTCGAGCTCGTTGATGCCGGCGTCGAGCGCCCGATGGTCGGCGCCTGACAGCCCAATGCACAGCGCGGCGTTGAGGTCGTAGAAATCGGGATAGTCGAGCACGACGATCTTCGCATTCGGCGCGTGGGCCCGAATGTCGGCGAGCATCGTGTCAAGCAGGCCGGGCAGCGTGCCTGTCGCGTACTTCTCGGCCGCGGCGACGGCGCTTTCGCAGGAACTCGTCGACTTGAGCACGCAGGTTTCCATGATCGAGGAAAAGCCTGCGTCGTTACCGCCGATGGTAATGCTGACCAGGGTGGTACCCGCGCTGAGCGACGACAGCTGGCTGCTGATGACGTCGCTTGTCCGGGCGCCAGAGCAGGCGGCGAACGTGAACGACGCGACGGAGTTGGCCACCGCCCACAGCTTGGGGTAGGCATTGGGGCTCTGGCCGCAGGACCCGCTCGTGCTGCCCGCGCCGACCCCGGAGGAATAGGAGTCGCCGAGGGCGACGAAATGGACGGTCGAGGCGGCTTCAGCTGGGATGCCCGTCGCCGCGATCGCGGCGACGGTCCCCAGGGTAAGCGCGGTAACGCCAATGGCGAGCATGCGCGAGGAACGCACTTGTCACTCCAGGTGTCCGATCGATTACTGCATGCGCGCACTTCATTTGTAACACCCGCCCAATATCTTGAAAAGAGGCCCGCCTGGCCTTTTTATCCAGAACGTCATCGATAGTCACTTAAAGTAAGGTTCGCGGGGGTATCCATGCTCGACAGGCACAGGCGCCTCAGGAAGCTCCGGACCCGCGCTCGCTACGCGGCGCGTGGTGACGGTGGCGCGTGGGATCTGAGTACCTGCCTGCCGTCGGGACTTCGCGCCTCGGTGGTGCCGTCGGGGTGCAGGATCAGCTGCCAGCCGCGGCGGTGGATACAAACGTCGTGATGAAACTGGCAGACCAGAGCACAGTTTTCGACAGAAGTTTCGCCACCGTCCTGCTTGTGGCGCAGGTGGTGCACGTCACAGTACACGGCGGGGCGGCCGCACTGAGGCCAGGCGCATCTCCTGTCGCGCAGCAGGACAGCGCGGCGGATGTGCGCGGGAATCGAGTCGCTGTAGCCGATGTCCAGCGGGAGCGACGGGGTGTTGTACGGCTTGTCGAGCAGCCCCTGGCGGAGGACCGCGGCGACCCCGGCCGGGCCGGAGACCAAGTCGATCGCGAGGCGGGCCATCGCATGGCGCAGGGCGCGCCAGGCCTCGGGAGACAGCGATCCGGACCTGGGGCGCGCGCTGCCGGCCACAGGAGCCGCGCTGCCGGCTACAGGAGCCGCGCTGCCGGCCGCAAGGCCGGCGCTGATGACTCCGCCGGCGCCTGTCGTTGCGCCTAGGCCGTCCGCCTCGGCGGCGGTCCGGGCCAGACCGATCATCTGGTCGATGACGCTGGGGTCCATGGTGCCGGTGACGACCGGGACGGCCTGCGCGTCGCATGCGGCCGTTTCAGCGTCGGTCCCGGTGAGGTAGCCGTCCTCGCCGAGGCGGGCGCGGATCCAGGCGTCCTCGAGTTCCTGAGCGCCGGGCAGCTGGCGCAGCTGCGACAAGGGGATGTGCACCACCGCCTGGGTGTCCGCGCCGGCCCGGGCGGGGACCAGCCGGGCCCGCAATAGCAGCGTGCAGGCCAGCTGCAGCGCGTCGTGGAACCGCTGCCCCTCGGTCCGGTCATCTTCCGGGCCTGCCTTCTTGCCGAGGGCCTCCAGCACCGCGCGGACCGCGGTAGCGCACTCGGGGGTCAGGTCACCGCGGATCACCCCTGCGTCCCCGAACGTGGTACCGAGCTGCACGTACCGGTCGTCTGGGTCGGGGTCATCGGCGTCGGGCTGCTGCCGCCGCCAGGCTTCGATCGCGCACGCGGCGATGGTGGCCAGGTCCTCGGTGGACGCGCCCGCCGCGGCGGCGTCCAGCAGGATCCGGTCGGTCTGGTCGCGCATCTCGGCTGGCAGCTTCCGCGTCCAGTCAGCGATGGTGAAGGCGAGGGAGCCGGTGATGTCGCCGGCGGCCAGCGCAGCGTCGAGCAGCGGCCGCTGGCCGAGCTGGCGCATCTGGCGGACCGCGGCCCGCGCGGCCTTCTTCGGCATGCCCGCCTTCGCAGCCAGCCACGATGACGACGAACCGTACCCGTCGGCATCGTGCGCGTCGGCCGCGTCGAACCGGCGCAGCAACCCAGCGTGCGCGGCGGTCAGTTTCGCCTGCACCTCGCCCAGGGCGACCAGCAGCTCGCCGCACGCCGACGCGTCCAGGCCGGCCACGGCCGCGTTCAGGTAGTCCGCCGCGGCCCCCAACACCGCTAGCGCCTGAGCCGTGCTAGAGAATCCGCGGTCGGCCGCAGCATCGATGGCGCCGCCAAGGGCGCGGCTGGCGTCTGCGGTACACATGATGGCTCACCTCCAGATGGGAACGGCTGTCCGCTGTTATTGCTGCTCAATCCGCGAACCTCCGTGCGCTCAGCGCTCGGAGCCTGTGCCTGAACTACCGGCTGCCGCCCATCCGTGGGCCTACAAGTAGATTACCAGTTCGATCAACATGCAGTCAACCCGAGCGCACAAGATCATTTCGATCTGCTCCTCGGTGCGGGGCGGCGGCCCGGGCGGGGCGAGATGGCGG
>Ga0265338_10007186_pt1 | contig 13926 bp, 7 predicted proteins | sample 42126metaG_FD_193579 | JGI IMG/M metagenome (GOLD analysis project Ga0265338, IMG submission 193579) | Rhizosphere microbial communities from Carex aquatilis grown in University of Washington, Seatle, WA, United States - 4-21-26 metaG | ecosystem: Host-associated > Plants > Roots > Rhizosphere >... | reverse complement strand
TGACGGAGACGAACTACACCGGCATTGACCGCCGCGACCTGGTAATAATAAGCCAGCGTCACATCCAGGCCAATGTCGGTGTAGTTCGTCTCCGTCACGCTCATCAGAAAAGTGAATGGCCCGCCGGGGCTGGTCGCGCGGCAGATGACATAGCCGACCGCGCCGGAGACCGGCGTCCAGTTCAATACGATATTCGTGGTCTGCGAAAAATGTCCCGTGAGGGAGGCGGGCGCGCTCGCGGGCGGCGCCGGCAATGGCACGGCGGCGGCGGGATTTGAATTGGTGCTCGTGCCGCCCGTGCCGGTTGCAGTGACGGAGTAACTGTAGATGCTTCCATCCGTCGGCGAGTTGTCAGTGTAAGTGGTGCCGGTGACATTGTTGGCCAGCACGATTGAATTCAGCACATTGGACGCACCGCCGCCATTGTTGAAGAGCGTGGAACGATAAACCGTGTAAAAATTCGCGAAGGATGCTGTATTCCAGTGGATCGTCACGGTCTGGTGGCCGCTGCTGCTGATTGCCATGCCGGTCGGCGCGGGGGGCGCGCTGGTGGAGAAACTCGGCGCCGGTTCCACAGGGAAGCTTTGTGGCGAGTTCGTGCTCCCGAGGGAATTGACCGATTGCACGATGTAATAATATATCGTCTGGTTGACGACGTTGGTGTCGAGATAGGTGGCGTTGTTGCAGCCGCTGCCACAAACCGGGCCGGCGACGCCGTTGGTGATGGAAACGAAGCCGTTGCCGGAGGTGGTTGATCGCAGGATGTTATAACCCGTTGCCCCCGGCGTCACCGGCCACGAAAGCAAAACACAGCCATTGCCCGGATAAACTGTGACGCTCGCGGGCGGCGGCGGAACGTAACCCGTCATTTCCAGCCGGAGATAATCATACATGGCATGATTGGCCAGGTTGCCACCCTGGGTCATCTGGATGGTGATGGTGTTCTGCCCCTGATGGAACACGCCGCCGGAAAAAGTGGCGCGATTGTCCGTATACATCCCGTGAATGCCCTCGCGAACCGTGGAGTCGCTTTCATCAGTTGAGGTGTGGTAAGCCGGGGTATAGTTCGCAACGGTGGTGCCGTTGGCCTGGATCAAGAGTGGTCCAGAATCGTCCGAGGACAAGGCGATATAAAGGGACGCCGTCGCTCCGGGCGCCGACGCGAGGTTGAAGGTTATGGTGGAAGTTGAGGGTTGGGAATTGCCGGCGCCGTCAACCACGACAGGCTGGACAAAGTTCCAATCGGTTGTCCAACGGCTCTGGCCGACGGTGTAGCTTGGCCCGCTCGGAAAATCAAACGGGTATTCCAGAAACTTGCTCCAGATGGGGAGAGGATTCGTCGGGCTCGGACCGATGTCGCCCACCCACCAATCTTCGCCGTGACGAAACTCCGTGGAATTACGGTCGGGATAGCCGATTTCAAAGACCGTCGGACCGACACGGGTCGGCGTCCAGGTGACAGCGCCCAGATTGTTCGTTGCGCCGGCCGTTACCGTGAGGCTGAAGGGCGATGATGGGATGTTCACCGTGTTAGGCGCGCTGCCGCCGGTTTGGGCCTGCGATTGGAAAGTCCCTGCCTCGCCGGAGCCAAACGCATACAAGGTGTAATTCGCCCCGGCGATGACATTGGGGATTGTAAAATTCCCATTGGCATCGGTCTTCACCCAAAATTCATAAGGCTTCATCCATTTCTGAAAATCATAGGTGCTGGTGGTCGTGGAAGGTTGCTGCACGACGCCGACCCACAAGTTGGACGGGGACGCGTTGGGGTTGTAAATGTCGTTGATGACCATTTTACCGGTTATCGTTCCGCGGTTTGACGCCGGCGCATAGGCCGCAACATTCGTGAACCACGAATACGGCCACGCGGTCGCCTCGGCGGCGGCTTGGGCGACCGCATCGGCGTAAATCATCTGCGCCGCAAGATTGGTGTTGGTGATCGTGTTCGTGATATTGTTGCAGTAAATGAAGTAGGGACCGTAGACGTGAGTCCAGACCTCGCCCGCCGCCCACGACGAATCCGTTCCGCCGCCGTAATGACTGCCTTTCGTCATGTTGAGGATGGTCGTGCCGATGTGCGACATCAGTTCGCGTTTCAGCGGACCGCCGGGGTAGTATTCGATGCTGGCCGAGACGTTCCACAGACCGACATTATGCCCGCCCGTGCCGACGCTGCTCCAGCCCCAGACCCGTTGATTGCCGAAATCCGCGCTGTATTTGTATTTGTCCTCGTAGATGCCGGCATAAATCCCGTTCGTCCACAAAGAAACCTCCACCGGCGCGCCGAGCACGCCGATGGCCGAGCCGCCGGAAACCTCCATCAGCCGGTTGCGGTTCGCATCCACGCTCATCCAGTTGAAAATGGAACCGGAATAAATATTGTCGCGAGTCTCACCCATGGACAGCGCGGCATCCACGCTGCGATGTCCCCAGATCGCGGTGACATAGAATCCCGTCGAACCGCGCAGCAACGAGAAATGAACCTCCATCGTGCCGCTGCTGGCCGAAGTGCTCAGCAGGCTGATTTCGGCATAGTTGCCGCCGTTGCTGGCGGGGTCTGTCACCAGAGTGTAGGTGAAGGTGCTTCCGCCAAAACCGCCAAGCTCCCAATACAACTGCCCGCCGTTGTTGCCGCCGGCCAGCAGATTGACGGTCTGCGTGCCGCCGCCGTTGTTGTAGGTGTAATTGATCTGGTTGATGGTCGCGCCGGATTTGGTGCAGAGGATGGAAACAGTTCCGTTGGCGATGGTGACGGTGCTACCGTTGTCCACGAGCGTCACATCCGCACCCGTGCCCGTGCCGCCGCCGGGAATGTTGGCGAAAACGGGGAGTGCCAGCAGAAAACAGCCGGCCAGCTGGATGATCTTGCAAACAAGGAACTTCATTGGGTTTGCATTCGTTTGAATTTGACAGGTTATTACTACTGAAAACGATGCGTGTCAAAAAAGATTTTCACACCGCCAGCGTCAGCGTGGTGAGTTTGTGCCGGGAGGCACCCGCTCCCATCCAATGGGTGAGGGACATGTTTAGGTTGCCAAGCGCGGATACAATCGCGCACCGATGAAGACCAAGGCGGTCATCGTCAGAAGAATCACCGCATAGTCGAGGCCCAGACCGAAGGTGCTCGTGCTGCCCGCCAACATGCAGGTGCGCAGCGCATCCACGACGTAGGTCAAGGGGTTGAGGTGCGAAACCATTTTCAGCCAGCTGGGCATGATGTCAGTGGGGTAAATCGCGTTGCTCGCAAAGAACAGCGGCATGGTGAGCACCTGGCCGACGCCCATGAAGCGTTCACGCGTCTTTACGATGCACGCGATGATGAGCGAAAACGTTCCAAACAGCGTCGCAGCCAAAACCACGACAATCAGCACATTGAGCAGCGCGAGCGGGTTCCAGTTCAGCTTCACCCCGAGTAACAGCGAGAGGCCGTAGACGATGGCTGTCTGCGATAGGGAACGGATGCCGGCGGAGAAGCCCTTGCCGAGCACCAGCGCCGCGCGCGGGGTCGGGCTGGCGAGGAATTTCTGCACAATACCGAGGTCGCGCTCCCAAATGACATTGATGCCGTAAAAGATGGCCACGAAGAGGACGCTTTGCGCCAGGATGCCCGGAGCAATGAAATCCAGATAAGGGATGTTGCCCGTGTGCATCATACCGCTCCGCGAGAACACCTGTCCGAAGATGAGCAGCCAAAGCGCGGGCTGGAGCGCGCGGGTGATAAGCTCCGTGAAATCGTGGCGCAGCTTGCGCAACTCAAATTCGGTGATGACGAATGTCTTCTCGATGAAACCGGTCAATGGATGGATGAAAGTTGTGTTGGTCATAAATTAACCCAAGCGCTGGGCCGTGGCGCGAACGGCGGCTACGTCGTGGAAACTACCGCCGGAATCAAGCGCGTTGCCCGCATAATGGACAAAAACGTCATTCAAGGTGTGACCGCTACCCAGCGAGGTCTCGAGTTCCTTGCAGGTGCCGAGCGCTGCCACTTTGCCTTTATGCATGATTGCCATTCGATCACAATGGCTCTCCGCCTCCTCCAGATAATGTGTCGTGAAGAATAGGGTCGTGCCGTGGTTGGTCCTCAGATCCACAAGATGTTTCCAGACCGCGTCGCGCGCAATCGGGTCCAGTCCGACGGTCGGCTCATCAAGGAAGAGCACCTTGGGACGGTGCAACGTGGCCTGGGCAATTTCCAGTCGCCGAACCATGCCGCCGGAGTATTCGCCCACCATGCGGCTGCCATCAGCGGTCAGATTCATAAATTCCAATGCCTCCGCAATGCGCGACTGCCGTTCTCGGTGCGGGAGGTCGTAGAGTTTGGCGAAGATGAGCAGGTTTTCGTAACCGGTGAGCGAACCGTCCACCGAGACCGCCTGCGGCACGTAACCGATGGCGCGGCGCACGCCGACCGCCTGGGTGATGATGGAGAAGCCAGCCACGCGCGCCTCGCCCGACGTGGGTGGCAACAGCGTTGTGAGCATCTTGATCGTGGTGGTCTTGCCCGCCCCGTTGGAGCCGAGCAAGCCGAAGACCTCGCCGGTGTTGACCGAAAGGGTCAGGGTATCCACCGCCGTAAAGGTGCCAAAGCGGCGGGTCAGATTTTTAATTTCGAGAACAACGTCACCCATAATCCAAAAGTGCCGCTTTTGCACGCCGTGAACAATGGGGTGTTCCACCCATCCACGCTTCGAACATTTTCCACTATTGGAAACTTCACCATTTCCCAAATAACCCGGTTCGGCTACTTTGTCCGTGCAGTCCAAGAAAGGAAGATTCTGTTGAAAGACACGAACAAAATATCCGGCAACGAGATTACCCCGCCCTCGGCTTATTTCAATCGCCGGAATTTCATCCGCACGGGCATCCTCGCGGCCAGCGCGGTGGCCACCGGCGTGGCTTATCGGAGACTAAATCCCGTGGCCAGAGGGGAGGTCAAGACGGCGAAGCTCGAAGGTGTCATTTCCGCGCCGGCGGCCACCAATGCCGCCACTGGCTTTCGCGTGGATGAGCCGGAGACTTCCTTCGACGACATCACGCACTACAATAATTTCTACGAGTTCTCGACGGACAAGGAAGGCGTGGCATCGGCGGCGGTGGGCTTTGACACGAAAGGCTGGCAGGTGTCGGTCGAGGGTCTGGTGAACAAGCCGAAGGTCTTCAGCCTCGACGATTTATTGAAAATCAGTCCGCCTGAGGAACGCATTTACCGGATGCGCTGCGTGGAGGGCTGGTCCATGGTGATTCCGTGGGCGGGTTATTCGCTGTCCAAACTTCTCGACGCGGTCGAGCCGACCAGCGCCGCGAAGTATGTGGCGTTCGAGACGTTGCTCGATCCCAAGCGGATGCCGGGTCAGCGCAGCGACGTGTTGAACTGGCCCTACGTCGAGGGCCTGCGGATGGACGAGGCGATGCATCCGCTGGCGATTCTAGCGAGCGGGATTTACGGCAATGCCTTGCCGCCGCAGGATGGCGCGCCCATCCGGCTGGTCACGCCGTGGAAATACGGTTTCAAGGGAATCAAATCCATCGTCAAAATCAAATTGGTGGCCGAGCAGCCGCGCACGACGTGGAGCGAGGCTGCCTCGAACGAATACGGCTTCTACGCGAACGTGAACCCGCATGTGGATCATCCGCGCTGGAGCCAGGCTACCGAGCAGCGCATCGGCGAATCGGGCCGGCGTCCGACGCTGATGTTCAATGGTTACGAGGAGCAGGTGGGGCATCTTTACGCGGGAATGGATTTGCGCGCGAATTTCTAACCAGCCGTCATGAAAGAAAACGACATCCGCTTCATCAAGCTTCTGATCCTGGTCAACGGCCTGGTGCCGCTGGCGTTGCTGGTGTGGGACCAGTCGCACAAGCAGCTCGGAGCGAACCCGCAGAATTTCCTCATCCTGACGACTGGCATGATGACGCTGGTTTTCCTGATGCTGACGATGGCGGTCACGCCCCTGCGTAAAATCACCGGCTGGAACTGGCTGATTCAATTCCGCCGGATGCTCGGCCTTTACGCCTTCTTTTACGGCTGCCTGCATTTTCTGTGTTTCTTCAGCCTCGACCGGGGCTTCAGCATTTCCAGCACGTTGACGGAAATGGTGAAACGAAAATACCTCATCTTTGGCAGCATCGCGCTGATTGCAATGATACCGCTGGCCATCACGTCCACCAACGCGATGATAAAATGGATGGGCGGCAAACGCTGGCGCGCGCTGCACCGGCTGGCATATATGGCGGCCATCGCGGGCGTGATTCATTATTACATGCAGGTGAAGGCGGATGTGCGGCAGCCGCTTGTATTCGCGGCAGTGCTGGCCATTTTGCTCGGCTGGCGGCTGGTGCAATGGCAGCGTTCGAAGACCGCGCCGAAGCCGGCTCCTGCGGTCAAACAAGGTTAGAGGGGGGAACTGGCTGGCGGGTCAGTTGGTGACGGGTTTTCCTTCCGGTTTATGGAAATGTGTTCCCCAAAAACCAAATCGGGCCTCAAGGCGCGAATCATGCTCGTTTCAACCTCCGCTCATTGTTCCGTGAATCTCAGGCGGTAGAATGCATTGGTGTCCGACATCTGAAGGGGCTGGAAGTATTGATCGCCAATCTTGACCGGAGGCGCGCTGATGGGAACCCAGCTTGCCGGTGAAAGGCCCGATGTCGTTTCCAGGACGAACCCCGATGGGTTGACGGGCCAGAAAATATACATGGTGCTGCCCGAAGCAGCTGCCGTCAGCGCCGGCCAATTGACGACATTAATCGGATTGGCCAGACCGGATTCGCCAAAGCTGTCGCTGGCTTTCAGCACCAAGTTCGTCGCGGTCTGGGCAATGGTGACCGCACCGGTCCAGACGCCCTGGATGAAGTTGCCAGAAACCACTGGACTGACCGGCACTCCGTTGGTGGACAGGAGGGTGATCGTATCGGTGAACTCCGCAGCCAGCCCGTTTGTCGTGTTTTGTGCCTGCACAATAACGGTAAACGGTGTGCCAACAAATCTCGGCGAGCGAATCGGGTTCCAGACAAAGTGGAAGAGCGGGTTGACGATGAGAGCCGCGTTGGAACTCAAGATCGAGCCGTAGACATTGGTCACCAGGACTGCGTAATTGCCCGCTTGATTCAATTGAACATTGGTCAACGTCAGCGTGGTGTTGGTCGCACCCGCCATGTTTGTTCCGTTGAAGCTCCACCGGTAACTCAGGGGCGACGAACCGGCCGCCAAGACATTGAAAGTTGCATTGCTGCTCCGGATCGCAACAGAGTTTGTCGGCTGCGTGAGAATTGCCGGTGGAGCGAGCACTGTAAGCGCCGCACTCGCACTGTTGGTGGAGCCTGCGGTGTTGGCTACAAGGACGGCGTAGTTGCCTGTTCGACAGAATTGCACATTGGTCAGCGTCAATGAGGTGTTGGTGGCTCCCAAAACATTCGTCCCATTGAAACTCCACTGATAAAAGAGCGGAGCCGAGCCGTTCGCGCTGACACTGAATGTTGCCGTGCCACCCGCGGCAACTGTTTGATTGGTCGGCTGGGCAAGGAGGGTCGGCGGCAGCGGGCATTTGCCCGAAGATCCGGCGTTGAAGATGGCTGCAATTTCATTTGAAGAAAGCGCGTGGTTGTAGATTGCCACCTCATCCATCAATCCCGCGAATTGAAGACCTCCTCCTGCTGGTGGCCGCTGCCCCAAATAGAGATCATAAGTCGTTTGTGGCGTAACACTGCCGATTGACTGTTGTAGAACCAGTGCGCCATTACGATACATTTTTGCCACTTTGGAAGCTTTGTCGTAGGTCAAAGCTACGTGCTGAAAGACGTTGTTTGCCACCACTCCCCCACCTGTGTAAATCGTCGTGCCTCCGGAACCGCCGCTGTCCACGATATTCGCATAAAGATTGCCGGGAAAACTTATGTTAAGATAAAAGTGGACACCGTATGAACCGGTGCCATTGTTCCACTCTACCATCGGGTCAGCTTGTGAAAGATTGGAAGGGTTAACCCAAAGCTCAATGGTAAATCCAGCACCGGCTCCGACATTCAAAGACGGACCGGCTGCGATCTTCACCGCCGCAGTAGTCGTATTGAAAACAAATGCCTGGCCTACTTCGCCATTGGTGTATGCGATTCCACCGGACGCGACGCCGTTGTTGGTGCTGACAATGTCATTGGCGTTACCTTCGGCCGGCCACCAGGCAACCAAACCAGTGGGCGCGGGGTCGCATGACGGCGGAGGATTAACCGTCAAAACGGCGTTGGAACTGGTGGTTAAACCGTAGTTATTGGTGACCACAATTGCATAATTGCCAGCGTTTGTGAACTGCACATTGTTCAAGGTAAGCGTAGCATTATTGGCTCCAGCGATATTTGTCCCGTTGAAATTCCATTGGTAGAAGAACGGCGGTGTGCCTGCAACAACGACGTTGAATGACGCCGAATTGCTCACTACCACCGTTTGGTTCGTCGGTTGAACAATTATTACAGGCGGCGACAATACCGTTAATACCGCGTTGGAACTGATGGCCGAACCAAAGATATTGGTCACTGCCACTGAATAGGTGCCCGCGTCATTGGTCTGCACATTGACAATCGTGAAGTTTGTGCCGGTTGCTTCCGTTATGTTTGCTCCATTCTTTTTCCATAGATAATTCAACGGAGTTGAACCGCCGGCAACCACGGCAAACGTCGCAGTTGAGCCAACGACATTCGTGCAACTCGCCGGTTGTGTCGTGATGTCCGGTGCCGCACCCACTGTCAGCGAGGCATTGGAACTGTTCGCTGAACCATAGGCATTGGCCACCACCACTGCGTAATTGGAGGCTTGGTCAAATTGCACGTTGGTCAACGTCAATGAGGCGTTGGTGGCTCCCAGAATATTCGTCCCAATGAAATTCCACTGATAAAAAAGCGGTTGCGTGCCGGTGGCTACAACCGTGAATGTCGCAGAGCCACCAACGACTGCTACCTGATTGGTCGGCTGCGTTAAAATGCTCGGTGGTGTCGGCGTGTAACATTTCCCTCCAGTTCCTGCATTATAAACGGCTGCTATTTCATTTGAAGAAAGCGCTCGGTTGTAAATTGCCACCTCATCCATCAAACCCGCGAATTGAATGCCTCCTCCTCCCGCTGGTGGTCGCTGTCCCAAATAGAGGTCATAAGTCGTTTGTGGCGTGATACTGCCAATTGATTGTTGTAGAACCAGTGCGCCGTTGCGATACATTTTTGCCACACCGGAAGTTTTATCGTAGGTCAGGGCAATGTGCTGAAAGACATTGTTTGCCACTACTCCACCGCCTGTGTAAATCGTCGTGCCGCCAGAGCCACTGCTGTCCACGATGTTCGCGTAAAGATTGCCGGGAAAACTGACGTTAAGGTAAAAGTGGACTCCGTATGAACCGACGCCATTGTTCCACTCCACTATCGGGTCTAGCTGGGAAAGGTTTGATGGATTGATCCAACACTCGACGGTGAACCCACCGCTGGCACCGACATTCAGACTTGGGCTGGCGGCGATCTTGACGGCCGCGGTGGTGGTGTTGAATGCAAAAGCCTGTCCTACCTCGCCGTTGGTGTAGGTGATTCCGCCAGAGGTGACGCCGTTGTTGGTGCCTACGATATCATTGGCATTGCCTTCTGCCGGCCACCAGGCAACCAAGCCCGATGGTGGCGGGACGCACGGCGGCGCCAAAAGCACGGTCAGCACCGCATTGGAACTGTTGGTTGAACCATGGATGTTGGTGACTGCGACGGCGTAATTGCCTGCATTGGTCAGTTGCACATTGGCCAGGGTCAGCATGGCATTGGTTGCGTCCACAATATTTGTCCCGCCGAAACTCCATTGGTAGGAAAAGGGCGTGGTGCCGATGGCAGCCACCGTGAACGCCGCCGTTCCACCGACTATCGCCGTTTGATTGGAGGGTTGCAGGACAATGACCGGCGCCGAGGGTGTAATGGTCAGAAGCGCATTGGAACTGGTGACCGCACCGGCGATATTGGTCACGATGACCGTGTAAGCTCCCACATCGGCTGCCGATACATTGCCGATGACCAGATTTGTGGTCGTGGAACCGGCGATTTTGCCGCCATCGGTCAGATTGGTCCCGTTGTCCTGCCATTGATAGGACAACGGCAGGCCGCCCGTGGCGGTGACCGTGAATGTTCCGGTTGCCCCTTCCAGGACCGCTTGATCGGTTGGTTGCGTTGTGATGACGGGAGGACTGATCACCGACAGGGTGAATTGGCGGCTTTGCCCCACGTTGTCGTTCAAATTGGTGAACCACACGGCTGCGTTGTAAGTGCCCGCCACCAGGTTGCTGGCCGCGGAGTTCAGGCTTACCGTCACGGTGGCCGCCGATCCGCCGGGGGTCAGCGTGCCGCCGGCCGGCGAAGCCGTCAGCCAGGCCGATGTATTGGCGAGCGTCCAGGTCAAGGCATTGGTTCCGGCGTTGGTCAGCGAAAGGTTTTCGGAAGTAATGGTGAACGGGCCGCCGGCCCCGCCACTGGAAGTGAAGCCTGCTGGCGGCGTGATGAGCAGGGCTTCAGGATTGGCCAGGGCGTTGATCAAACTTTGTCCCGCCGGTGTCCCCCAGCCGGTGCACAAGTCATAGCCGGAAACCGCGTAGAACCGGGTCGGACTGCCGCCCCAGGTGTTGTTTCCGGTGTTGATGTCGTGAAAGGCCGGGGTGTAGTTCGCTCCCTTGCCAATCGCGTCAAGGGCGGGGTTGATAAATCCAATCGCCGGCATGCCGGCGGCGGCGGCCTGCTGGTTGACCAGCGCCGCAAAGCCCGCCCACAACGGCGCCGCGCAACTCGTGCCGCCGACGCTGTAATCGAAACCATCCGCCCGGACATAAATGTTGTCCGCCGTCAGGGCCACGTCCGGCGTGTTGCGCTTCGTTGTCGAACCCTGATTGCCCGCCATGCTGATGTTCGTCTGCCAGGCCGGAATCGGATATTGCGTGCTGATGCCACCGCCGCTGCCGATGCCGTCAAAAGCGGGGCCACGCTCAATGCCCCAGTTCCAGACCGTCTCAGAAACCCAGGAGCCACCCGGCCCGCTCGTCGTCAACGTGGTTCCGCCGACCTGCGTGATGTATGGCGTGTCACCCGGAAAATCAATCAACCCGGTAAAGGCATCGCCATCGCCCGACGCATTGAAGAACGACTGGCCTTGCGCCGCCATCTGCTGAAATATCTGGTCGGCAGTCGGATCGGCTGCGCCATTGGGAATATACCACGAGCAACTCAATTGCCTGGCCAGATTGTCCGTGACCATGCGGTTGAGAATGTCTTCAAACGGACTGGGATTGGGCGCTTCATAAACCATCACTTCGGACAAATTCGTCGCCATGGAAATCGCCATCTCGATGTCCAGTGACACCTCGACCTCTCCACCACTGCCCGAAGGAAGACCGCTGGCGTTGTCCAGCAACACGTTTTGCAATGGGACATTCGGCAGCCCGGCTTGACTTTCGTAGTAAGTGATGTCGCTCGCCGTGTAGCCGTCAAACTGCAACAGCCCCACCACCTGTCCCGAACCGGTGAGTGTCGTGCCCGGAACGTAAGCCGCGCGGAAATCTTTTCCCATGTATCTGCCGCCCGGCCCCGAGCCGGAATTGGGCAGGGCATTTTGCCCGTTGACCAGCGGCTTTGCCACAAAACGCGGATGCGGCAGCGAATAATTATCCAAACCGCTGATTCGTAAAATCGGAGTGGCCAGATTCAGCGACGGCTCCGTGTCCGGCGCGTAAAATGCGCGGTTCTCCGTCGGATGCCGGTAGGTCCGCATCGTCACGTGCAGGGCCCGCTCCACATTCGCCACCGACCCGTTCACGTCCACCAACATCCGGTTGGGATGCGTGGTCGTCACACGCAAACCATTCTCTTTTGCATAAGCAATGACCGCCTGATAATCCTTCTCCGCCGGCCCGAACTGCGCCGTGAACTGCTCCGGTGTCAGGTAATGATGATAATCCGGGCTGGCCGGGTCGTAGATTTGCCGGAGCAGGCTGGAGAGCGCCGCCTGGTTCCGCAGCGGCAGGCCGATGGCCAGATTCAATTGGTTCGTGGCGGGAAGCGTTCCAGTTGGCTGCAAGGACTTCACAACGGCCGGCACGTGGCCGTGCAAGACCTGGGTTCCAGCAGACCAGCAAGGGGTTATGAACAACAGCAGCAGGCCGCCGACCGCGGCACTTGCCCGTGACAGGCAGGATTTCTTCATAACTGATTTGGCCAAACGGTTAACCAACCTCAAATCATCGCTGAAATGAATGATCCTGGCGTTTGGAGCATGAACTTCAGCGATTGTCCACATCCTAACAGCGCCCCATCCCAAGTCAAGTGACAATTATTAATTTGTTGGGCTGTATGAAGTTGTAAATCGAAATCGTCTTATGATGCAAATAAGCAATCTCGACAAGGGACCCAAGGGTGGCGGACGGCACGCCAAACCCAATCAGTTTTCAGCCGACGACAGGTTTCTTCTCAAAACCGGCTTTGCTCTTGGGCAGAAACGGGTTACGGAAGGCGTCGGTGAAATCGTAGCCGTTCTGGAAATCGTCGCGTGTGTCCTTGTCGGTCTTGGCGAGCAGGCCGATCTCCACCATGTTGAAGACAATCTCGCCGAAGTCGCGGCAGTTGTTCACACCCCATTCCTCAAACACGGTCACGACCATCGGGCCGAATTGTTCGAGGGCGAACTTGCGGATGCCGTCGAGTAATTCCTGCCCGCTGACGTGGCGGATGCCGCCGCGGATTTCCTTGCCTTCCTTGCCGACAAGTTTTTGCGTGAAGTCGAGCGCCTCGCGGACAAACGAATAGGCATCGCGCGAGAAACGCTTGTCCTTCGCGAGGATTGAATCCACCGCCTCGTCAAAATTGATCTCTTGCATTTTAAGGTTTTGCCTGCTGCGTCGCCGCCGGTGCCGGTGGGTGCGCAGTGCGCCATGTCTTCACCGCCCAACCGGTCAGCAACAGGCCCAGAACGATAACGAGAAACAACTGTTCCTGTTTCGTCAGGCTTTTCACAGGGGCAATCTAGCCGGAAAACCGGCCAACGGCAACTATGTCATTTACGATTTATGATTGATGATTTACCATTTCTGGGTCGGCACAATGTTGGAGAGAACATAAATCATCAATCGTAAGTCATAAATTTCCATGGCTGCCATCGGACGATTCCAAAAAGGGGACGACATCTTCCATGCGAAGGTCGTGGACGGGGAACTTTTTCGTCTGCATGGCGATGTCTTCGGCGCGCCGTCCTTCGACCGCAAGCCAATTTCTCGCAAGGGCGTCAAGACGCTGCTGCCGGTCGTGCCGTCCAAAATCATCTGCGTCGGGCTGAATTACGCCGACCACGCGCGCGAGACGGGCAAGGAATTGCCTAAGGAACCGCTCATCTGGTTTAAGGCCACGACGTCGCTGCTGCCAGATGGCGGGAAGATTGAAATCCCATTCCCCGAACACCGCACGGATTTCGAGGCGGAATTGTGCGTCGTCATCGGGCGCAAAATCCGCAACGTCTCCCCGACGCAGGCGGCGCGCTATATCTTCGGCTACACCGCGTCACAGGACATCAGCGACCGGACGATCCAGAAGTCCGACGGCCAGTGGGCGCGGGCGAAGTCGTTCGACACATTCACGCCGCTCGGTCCGCTGGTCGAGACGACGATTGATCCGAATGGGTTGAACATCCAGCTTTTCCAGAACGGGCAGTTGCGCCAGAACTCGAATACGAGCCAGCTCATCTTCAAGCCCGCCGAACTCGTCAGCTTCATCTCAACGAACCTCACGCTACTGCCCGGCGATGTCATTCTCACCGGCACGCCCAGCGGCATCGGCCCGATCCAAAGCGGCGACAAGCTGGAAGTGCGGATTCAGGGTTTGGCTCCGTTGAACAACACGGTGAAATAGAAAAATCTTCGTGTCGGGGTGACTTTGTGGTTAATC
>Ga0265338_10007183_pt1 | contig 13939 bp, 12 predicted proteins | sample 42126metaG_FD_193579 | JGI IMG/M metagenome (GOLD analysis project Ga0265338, IMG submission 193579) | Rhizosphere microbial communities from Carex aquatilis grown in University of Washington, Seatle, WA, United States - 4-21-26 metaG | ecosystem: Host-associated > Plants > Roots > Rhizosphere... | reverse complement strand
CTTTGCTGGGGGTCCATGGGGGCAAAGCCCCTGGCGGGGGTTTCAGGGCGGAGCACTGGCCTTGCTTCGCTCACTCGACGTCTTGACCGCGAACCGGCGGCGCGACCACACTCCATGCACTGATCCGCCCGGTTCGCCCGGGCGGCCAGACCAGTTGCAAAACGGCGAGGATGAAAGGGAGCGCGCATGCCTCAGGTAACACTGACGGTGAACGGCAAGCAGCACACGGTAGAGGTTGAAGGCCGCACATTGCTGGTCGAGTTGCTGCGCGACAAGCTGGGACTGACCGGCACGCATGTCGGCTGCGATACCAGCCAATGCGGCGCTTGCGTCGTGCATGTGAACGGCGAGGCTGTGAAGTCCTGCACCATGCTCGCCTTGCAGGCGGACGGCGTTCAGGTGATGTCGATCGAAGGCGTCGCGGCGGCCGACGGCACGCTGCACCCGATGCAGGAGATGTTCCGCGAGCACCACGCGCTGCAATGCGGCTTCTGCACCCCGGGCATGGTGATGACGGCGATCGACCTGGTGAACGCCCATCCGGACGGGCTGACAGAGCACCAGATTCGTGAGGGATTGGAAGGCAATCTCTGCCGTTGCACCGGCTACCATAACATCGTGAAGGCGATCGCCGCCGCCTGGCCTCTGATGCACGGCAAGTCCGTGCAGGCCGCCGCGGAATAATCGGGCGACGCAACATAGCGGGAGAGACGTCATGGCATTCGATGGCATCGGTGCGTCGGTTCGCCGCAAGGAAGATGGTCGCTTCCTGCGGGGGCGCGGCAACTACGTCGACGATATGAACCGGCCCGGTCAACTGCACGCGGTGATCAAGCGTGCCGACCGGCCGCACGCGAAGGTCAACGGCATCGACACGGCGGCTGCGGCGAAGGCGCCCGGCGTGGTGGCGGTTTACACCGGCGCCGATCTGGCGGCGGACGGCGTAGGCGGATTGCCCTGCGGCTGGCAGATCCACAACAAGGATGGTTCGCCGATGGCCGAGCCGGCACATCCCGTGCTGGCGATCGGCAAGGTGCGCCATGTCGGCGATCCCGTTGCGGTGGTGATCGCCGAAACGAAACAGGCGGCGAAGGATGCCGCGGAGTTGCTGGCGATCGACTACCAGGACCTGCCTGCGGTCGCGACGATGCAGGACGCATTGAAGCCGGGCGCGGCGTTGGTGCACGACGATGCGGCCGGCAATCTTTGCTATGACTGGCAGATCGGCGACAAGGCAATTGTGGACGGCGTTTTCGCCAAGGCGGCGAAAGTGGTGAAGCTGGACCTCACCAACAACCGCCTGGTGCCGAACGCGATGGAACCGCGCGCCGCGATCGGTGAGTGCGATCCGTCAAACGGCGATTTCACACTGTATACCACAAGCCAAAACCCACACGTCATCCGCCTGCTGATGGGCGCCTTCGTGCTGCACATCCCGGAAAGCAGGCTGCGCGTCGTCGCGCCCGATGTCGGCGGCGGGTTCGGCTCGAAGATCTACCACTATGCCGAGGAGGCGATCGTCACCTGGGCGTCCGGCAAGCTGCGCCGCCCGATAAAATGGACGGCCGAACGCAACGAAAGCTTCATGTCGGACGCGCACGGCCGCGACCATGTATCCACCGCCGAAATGGCGTTGGATGCTGACGGCAATTTCCAGGCACTGCGCATCTCGACCCTCGCCAACATGGGCGGATATCTTTCGACGTTCGCTCCCTGCATCCCCACCTATCTCTACGCGACATTGCTCGCCGGGGTTTACAAGACGCCGCTGATCTACTGCGAGGTGAAGGCGGTGTTCACCAACACCGTGCCGGTGGACGCCTATCGCGGCGCAGGGCGTCCGGAGGCGACGTTCCTGCTGGAACGCCTGGTGGATGTGATCGCCCACGACACCGGCAAGGATCGTATCGCGCTGCGGCGGCAGAACTTCATTCCTGCCGATGCGTTCCCCTACCAAACGCCGGTCGCGCTGCAATACGACAGCGGCAACTACCAGGCGACACTGGACGCCGCATTGCAGGCGGCCAACTACGACAGCTTCGAAGCACGCCGCACCGCGGCGAAGGCGCGTGGCAAACTGCTCGGCATCGGCGTTTCCACCTATATCGAGGCGTGCGGCATCGCGCCATCCGCGGTGGTCGGCTCGCTCGGTGCGCGGGCGGGATTATATGAGTGTGCGAATATTCGGGTGCATCCGACCGGCAGCGTCACGGTGTTCACCGGTGCGCATAGCCACGGCCAGGGTCACGAAACGACGTTCGCGCAGCTTGTCTCCGCGCAACTCGGCGTGCCGATCGACCAGGTGGAGGTGATCCACGGCGATACAGGAAAAATCCCGTTCGGCATGGGGACCTATGGCAGCCGCAGCCTGGCGGTTGGCGGCTCCGCGATGGTGAAGGCGATGGACAAGGTCATCGCCAAGGGCAAGAAGATTGCCGCGCATCTGATGGAAGCCTCGGTGGACGACATCGAGTTCGCCGATGGCAAATTCACCGTTGCGGGCACGGACAAGTCGAAGGCGCTGGCGGAGATTTCGCTCGCCGCCTATGTGCCGCACAACTACCCGATCGAGGAACTCGAACCGGGCCTTGAAGAAACCGCATTCTACGATCCGAAGAACTTCACCTTCCCGGCCGGCTGCCACATCTGCGAAGTGGAAGTGGACATGGACACCGGGGTCCCGGAGGTTGTGAGCTTTGTCGCGGTGGACGACGTCGGGCGGGTGATCAACCCGATGATCGTCGAGGGTCAGGTGCAGGGCGGCGTTGCCCAAGGCGTCGGCCAGGCACTGCTGGAGAACGCCGTCTATAACGACGACGGTCAACTGCTGTCCGGCTCGTTCATGGACTACACCATGCCGCGAGCCGACAATGTGCCGAACATCAAGGTCGCCACCGAGGTTACGCTGTGCACGCACAACCCGCTCGGGGTGAAGGGGTGCGGCGAGGTGGGCGCGATCGGTTCGCCGCCGGCGGTGATCGGCGCCATCGTCGATGCACTGCGCGATTACGATGTGCGGCATATCAACATGCCGGCGACACCCGGAAAACTGTGGTCGATCATCCAAGCCGGCCGTCCCGCGATGGCGGCGGAATAAGAGGAACCAGGACGATGTATGATTTCTCCTATCAGAAGCCGGCCAGCCTCGCGGATGCGGCAACGCTCCTGCAAGGCGATCCCGAGGCGAAGGCGCTCGCGGGGGGCATGACGTATATCCCCGTGCTGAAGATGCGGCTCGCCAAGCCGACGGTGATTGTCGATCTGGCGAAGTTGGGAATGACCGGCATCAAGGTTGGCGCCGGCAGCGTCACCATCGGCGCGATGACGACACATGCAAAGGTTGCGGAAAGCGCCGAGTTGAAGGCAAAGCTTCCCGCGCTGGCGGCGCTTGCGGGCATGATCGGCGACGAGGCGGTGCGGCATCGCGGCACGATCGGCGGCAGCATCGCCAACAACGATCCGGCGGCGGATTATCCGGCGGCGGCGCTGGCGTTGGGTGCCACGATCAAGACCACCAAGCGCTCGATCAAGGCAGACGACTTCTTCACCGGCATGTTTTCCACCGCGCTGGAACAGGATGAAATTATCACCGAGGTCGAATTCCCAATTCCGGAGAAGGCGGGCTACGAAAAATTCCGCAATCCGGCATCGCGCTATGCGATCGTCGGGGTGTTCGTGGCGAAGTTCCCCTCCGGAGTGCGCGTGGCGGTGACCGGCGCGGGGCAGGGGGGCGTGTTCCGCCAGACCGCGATGGAACAGGCGCTGTCGGCGAATTTCTCCGCGGACGCGGTGGCGAGCATCAAGACACCGGCCGATGGGATGAATGGCGACATCCATGCGAGTGCGGAATATCGCGCCCATCTCGTCGGGGTGATTGCGAAGCGGGCAGTCGCGAAAGCGGCCTGACCCGTCGTTGCGGAACCAGGCGATTTGGTACGAGTCGGGTCTCGCGCAGCCGGACGCGAGCGCCACGGCATTGCTTGGCCACAACGGCGGGCCACCGCTCGATCCGGTCATAGCCGATCCGAACGAATCCTGGCGCCTGTGGTGCTGGAAGCGGGCGGTGAAGCGCGCGTGGAAGACGCCGCCGCGTGAAATCGCGTTACGGCGTCTGGCACGTGCGGAGGTGGCCGGCATGACATATCGGGAATACACGCTCGAGATCCTGGAGCGGGGAGTGTTTCCCGACGCCCGGCTGAACCATGGGTCGTAGCATCTGGCGCGCCGTGGGGCTGACCGCGGCGATTGGTGTCAGTTGCGCGATCGGTGGTGCGGCGGCGTATGCGGCGGACCCGCCGTCTGCGCACAAGCCCAACGTGGCGGACGCCCCACCACCGCAAAAACCTAACGCGGCGGACACGCCGGCCCCGCAAAAGCCGGTGACCCTGACCATCAATCCGGATGGCACCGCGTCGTGGAACGGTGAGCCTCTCGCCAGCGAACCGGCACTGAAGGACAAACTTGCCCGTCAGGCAGGGCAGGTGCCCAGACTCGAACTCGACCTGCGATTCCATTCCGTCGGGTCGTTGAGTGACAGCAACCGGCAGACGCTGTTGGACATTGTCGAATTGACCGCGAAGTACGGCTTCGTGCATGTCGAAACCACCGGCAATGGCGCGACCCTGACGGTACTCGGCCCGTCCGCGACTGGTGCTCCCGCGCCCAAATGACGCTGCGCAATATGCATGATTTCTTCGTGGCGTGCGCCGGCGGAAGCAGTCGTGCAGGCCGCCGATGACCGAACTGTTGCGCATGGTGGACGCGCCCGGTGCGCATTCACTGCCCTACGTCGATCCTGCCTTCCCCGACCGCCCCCTGGTGCTGCATGCGGCACGGCCGCGGCAGTTCACGGCCGACTCGCCGGTGTTGTTTGTGCATCACGGTGTCGGTCGCAACGGCGCGGCATATCGCGACTACTGGCTGAAGCTGGTTGACGAAGCCGGCATCCTGGCGATCGCCATCGAATTTCCGGAGGCGTCGTTTCCCGAATACCTGTGGTACCACTTCGGAAATTTGCACGATGAGGGCGGCACGCCGAACCCGCGCTCGCAATGGACCTATGGCATTGACGAACGGTTGTTCGCGGCGTTGCAGGCGCAGGGTGTCACGGGACGACGTCGTTATGGTCTGTTCGGCCATTCCGCTGGCGGCCAGTTCGTGCATCGCATGTTGTCGTTCGGGTATCGCGAGCATGTTGCGGTCGCGGTCAGCGCAAACGCCGGCACCTATGCGATGCCGGACCTGGACATCGCATGGCCGTTCGGCCTGGGCGAGATCGGGCTCGATGCGGATGCGTTGCGCGCGCTGCTGCGCTTCCGCATTACGGTGATGGCCGGCACACACGATACCAAGACCACCGGCCGGTTCTTCCCAAAAGGGCCGCGCTCCATGCGTCAGGGCGGGACGCGGCATGAGCGGGCACACAACTATGTCGCCGCCGGACGCGAAGCGGCCGAAGCATTAGGCTCGCACTGCGCATGGACCGTCATCGACGTGCCCGGCGTTGGCCACCATGGCGAACACATGTCGGTCGCGGCCGCGCCGGTCGTTGCGGCTGCGCTGCACGCATCGGAATCCGGCTGAATGCGGCGCAGGAACCTGCTGAGGGCTGGACTTACCGGCGTCACTGCGCTGGCCGCGCCACGCATCGCGCGGGCGGGGCCCTCGCGCGTCCTGAAGTTCATTCCGCAGTCCGACCCCGCAACGCTTGATCCGCACTTCACGACCGCCTCGGTGACGCGCGAGCACGGGTTGTTGGTGTTCGACACGCTCTACGGCATGGACAACGCGTATCTGCCGCAGCCGCAGATGGTGGCCGGCCACGTCGTCAGTGACGGCGGGCGACTGTGGGAACTGACTTTGCGGGATGGCCTGCGATTCCATGATGGTTCGCCCGTCCTGGCGCGCGACGCGGTTGCCAGCATACGCCGCTGGGGCCAACGGGACGCGTTCGGTGCGGTGATGCTGGCGCGCACCGATGAGATGTCTGCGCCGACCGACAAGCTGATCCGCCTGCGGCTGAACAAGCCGTTCGCACTGGTGCCGGATGCGTTGTCGGTGTTGATCAGCGTTCCGGTCATCATGCCGGAACGGCTGGCGATGACCGATCCGTTCAAGCAGGTGACGGAGATGGTGGGCAGCGGCCCGTATCGCTATGTCGCGGGCGAACGCGTGGTGGGCTCGCGCGTGGTCTATGAAAAGTTTGCCGGCTACGTGCCACGTGGTGACGGCACTCCGGAATTCGGAGCCGGACCAAAAATCGCGTGGTTCGATCGGGTAGAATGGACCGCGGTGCCCGATGCCGGGACCGCCGCGTCGGCATTGGTCGCGGGTGAGTTCGACTGGTGGGAGAATCCGACGATCGACCTGGTGCCGACGTTGCGCCAGAGCAAGGACGTTGCCGTCGTCGTGAAAGACCGCTCGGCGCAGAACGCCATCATGCGCTTCAACGCGCTGTATCCGCCGTTCGACAATCCGGCGATCTGCCGGGTGGTGGTGTCCGCGATCGATCAGCAGAGCTTCATGCTGGCGATCGGCGGGGCGGTGCCTGACTTGCTGGTGCCGCAGAAGGTCGGCCTGTTCGTGCCCGGAACCCCGATGGCGAGCGACGTCGGCGTGGAGGCAATGCAGGGCGCCGGCGATCCGGGCAAGCTGCAGCAGCAACTGGCAGCAGCGGGCTATCATGGCGAAAAGATCGTGGTGTTGGCTGCATCGGATTCGCCGAACGCCAATGCCATCGCGCAGGTTGGCGCGGACCTGTTGCGGCGGATTGGCTTCAATGTCGATTTGCAGACGATGGACTGGGGCACCGTGCAGCAGCGTCGCGCGAGCAAGGCGCCAATCGACAAGGGCGGGTGGAACATCTTCTTCACCTTGCAGACCAGCACGCAGAACATAACGCCCGCTGCGGCGGTGGCGCTACGCGCTGACGGCAATGGCTGGTATGGCTGGCCGACCGATCCGGAGATGGAGCACCTGCGCGCGGCCTGGTTCGACGCCCCCGACCTGGCGGCCCAACAGTCGGCCGCCCGCGCGATGCAGGTGCAGTTCTGGCGCAATCCGTCCTACGCACCGCTGGGCATGCTGTTCCAGCCGACCGCTTACCGCCGCGACCTGACCGACATTCGCGAGGGATTGCCGCAGTTCTACGGGGTCCGGCGGATGTGATTGCTGGCGTCGGCCGGATGGAGTAGCAATTCGTAAATCTGGGGTGGAGGATAGGATAAAAATGCGACGCCGGGACGTTTTGAAGACGGCTCTTGCCGGGGCCACCGCACTCGCCGCACCACAAATCGTGCATGCGGATGATGCGAAGACCATCACTTTCACGCCGCACGCCGATCTGGCGTCGCTGGATCCGGTATGGACCACTGCCGACATCACGCGCAACTTCTCACTCGCGGTCTACGACACGCTGTACGGCTATGACGCCGACTTCAATGTGCAGCCACAGATGGTCGAGGGTGCGAAGACCGAAGACGACGGCAAGTTGTGGGAACTCACACTGCGCGACGGGTTGGCATTCCACGACGGCACGCCCGTGTTGGCGAAGGATTGCGTTGCCACCATCACGCGTTTCGCCAAGCGCGACCCGTTCGGCGGCGCATTGATGGCGCGTGTGGACGAGCTTTCCGCGCCATCCGACAAGGTGGTTCGTTTCCGCTTGAAGAAGCCGTTCGCATTGCTGCCCAATGCGCTGGCACAGGTGTATTGCGCTATCATGCCGGAACGGTTGGCAATGACCGATGCCATGAAGCAGGTTACCGAGGCCGTTGGTAGCGGGCCGTTCAAGTTTGTCGCGGCGGAGCGAATTCCCGGGCAACGCGTGGTCTATGAGAAGAACGCGAAATACATCCCGCGCAAGGACGGCAAGCCGAGCTTCAATGCCGGCCCGAAGATCGTCTATATCGACCGCGTCGTGTGGAATTTCATTCCGGACCCGGCCACCGCCTCAGCCGCACTGACGCAGGGCGAGATCGACTGGTGGGAGAACCCGACCATCGATCTGGTGCCGCAATTGAAGCGCGCCAAGGATCTGACCTTGATGGTCAAGGATCGCACAGGCGAGATCGGCTGCCTGCGCTTCAACCATCTGTTTCCGCCATTCGACAATCCGGCGATACGTCGCGTCGCGCTCGCGGCGATCGACCAGAAGGAGGTCATGGAGGCGGTTGCGGGCGCCGATCCGAGCCTGATCAAAACCGATGTCGGCATCTTTGTTCCCGGCACGCCGATGGCGAGCACGGTCGGTGTGGAGACCATGCGTGGTCCGAAGAACTATGACAAGCTCAAGCAGGATCTGATCGCCGCGGGATACAAGGGTGAGAAGGTGGTGATCCTCGCAGCTTCAACGATTCCGACCATCTGGGCGGAGGCGCAGGTGGCCTCCGACACGCTGAAAAAGATCGGCATGAACACCGACTTCCAGTCGCTGGAGTGGGGCACCGTGGTGCAGCGCCGAGCCAGTCAGGAGTCGAACGACAAGGGCGGGTGGAACATTTTCTACACGTTCCTCGGCGGGTTCGGAAATGTTTCGCCGGCGCCGAATATCGCCATCCAGAGCAGTGGAACGAAGGGGAGTTGGTTCGGCTGGCCGACGGATGCGAAGATGGACGGCTTGCGGCAGGCTTGGTTCGACGCGCCTGATTCTGTTGCGCAGAAGAAGATTGCCGAGGAGATGCAGGTCGAGTTCTATCAGAGCCCGCCCTATGTGCCGCTTGGCATGTATGATCAACCGACCGCGTTTCATAACTATCTGACTGACATCCGCGACGGCTGGCCGCAATTCTACGGCGTGAAGAAGAACGCCTAATTCGGGCAGATCCCGATGGCGCAGCATGTCGTGGTTATCGGTGCGGGCATCGTGGGTGCGGCCACGGCCGTCGAATTGCTGCGCGACGGGCACCGCGTGACGATCGTCGAACCGGGCGACCCCGGCGGCGAACAGGCGGCGAGCTATGGCAACGGCACGCAGATCAATCCGAGTTCGGTCATTCCGATGTCCTCGCCGGGGATTTGGAAAAAGGTCCCCGGCTACCTGGCCGATCCGCTTGGGCCGCTGGCAATCCGCTGGTCCTATCTACCACGCTTGTTGCCGTGGCTGTGGCGCTTCGTGCGCGCGGGCAGCACCGAAGCGCGCGTCGCCGCGATCGCGCGAGCGTTGCGGCCGCTGCTGATCGACTCACCAGAGCACCATCGGCGCCTGGCGGAGGAGGCCGGTGTCGGCGACCTGATTGCTCGGCAAGGCGTGCTGTACGTCTTCCCGAGCCGGGTGGATTTCGAAGCAGAAGGGTTGTCGTGGCGGTTGCGCCGCGAGAATGGCGTGCGCTGGCTGGAACTGCCGGAAGAGGAACTGCGGCAACGCGAGCCCACTCTGGATCGCCGCTACAAGTTCGCGTTGTTAGTAGAAGAGAACGGCCAATGCCGCGATCCCGGCGCGTATGTGAATGCGCTGGTGCAGCACGCCTGCGCGTCGGGTGCGACACTGCGCCGCGTGCGGGCGACCGGTCTGCTGATCGAGTCGCGCCGCCTGCGCGCGGTCCGCACGGACGCGGGTGACATCGCGTGCGACAAGGCGGTCATTGCCGCCGGGGCTTGGTCGAAGATGCTGGCCGCCGAAGCCGGCGACCGCGTGCCGTTGGAGACCGAGCGCGGCTACCATGTGCTGATCGCAAATCCCGGTGTTGCTCCGTGGTATCCGATCTCGCCCAGCGACGGGAAGATGGCTTGCGTGATGACGCCACAGGGATTGCGGCTGGCGGGACAGGTCGAACTGGCGGGTTTGGCGGCGGCACCGAATTGGGCGAGGGCGGACGTGCTGCGTAACTTCGCTCGGCGCGTGTTTCCAGGATTGCCGGCCGAGTTCGAGGTGAAGACCTGGATGGGCCATCGACCGTCGATGCCGGACGGATTGCCGTGCATCGGACCGGCGTCAGGCTGCCCAGACGTGCTGCATGCGTTCGGTCATGGTCATGTCGGGCTGACGGCTGGGCCGACGACGGCGCGGTTGGTTGCAGACCTGATCAGCGGAAAGTCGCCGGGGTTCGATCTGGCGCCGTACGCCGCAGCGCGCTTCCGGTAGCCGCCGGCGCGCGGCCGATTTACAGATAGACTTTGCCTGGCAGCATTCGGCGTGTCTGCAGGTAAGGAATGCCTCGTCTCAACAACGGCGACGATATTCGCAGCAGCATGGCGGTGAGGCGAAACAGGGGACGCCAGCCGGGCGCGGAAAAACGCAGATCGTAATTGCCCTGCGTCAGTTCGCGATACAGGCAGGCTTCGACGGCGAAGCACTCGATCGCCGACAGGCGGCGCCGCCACGTCGCGATCGCATCGTCGGACAGCGGATCCCGCAAGCGTCCGTGCAAATGTTGGTCGCGCGGCGCCACGAGCGCTGTCCTGTCCTGCCAGTCAAGCATCGCTGGCTCGAATGTTTCGTCAAGAAAAGCGCAGATAGTCCGGGCAGTTTCGGCGGATTGGTGGACCAGGTCCTCATAGTGGACCTCAAGGACTTGCGAGGGATATGCGGCGCGATCGCGGCGCATGGCCGCTACGGCCGCCGGCCATTCAAAGCCTGGATCGTAGTAACGGTGCCAACCAGCATCGATCCACGATATCGCCACGTCGTGGCCGTCGCGAATCAGATAGATGTACTTTGAAGCCGGATAGAGCGTCAGCAGTTCTGGGACGATTGCGAAATAGTGCGGCGTCTTGTCGCCCAGGCGCTGTTTGCCGCTCGCGGACAGCAGTTGTCGGTAAACGATGTCGATCAGGTCAACGAGCGTCGGCTGCGGCAGCGTCGCAGCCTGACGTCGCAGTTCAGCCGCAGGCAGGTCCATGTCGGGCCAGCGTTCGTGCTGAACCATCGTCTCGATCGCGCGTTCCAACTGTGGTTGCGTCAATGCGCCGGTCAGCGGAAAATCCCGCACCAGCGGACGGAGGAACCAGGTCTCGGGCGGAATATGCAAACGTGAATGGCCAGCCAGGATCAGCCGCAGCAACGTAGTGCCAGAGCGGCCGGCGCCGACGACGAAAAACGAAGCCTGCGCAACCATAACCAACTGACCTCAGAGGAGTGCCGAAGCATGAGCGAACCACAGACATTCAACTTCGCCGATGACGGGGCAATCCCCAACTCGCGGCTGCCCATGCTGGTCTATCGAGGCGCCGTTCCGGCCGATCCGGCGGCGATCGAGAAGCTGTTCGCTGCCAATCGCTGGCCGCCGGCGTGGCGTGACAGCGTGCACCCATTCCAGCATTTCCACAGCAACGCACATGAGGCTTTGGGTGTCGCACGTGGCAGCGCCAAGGTGCAATTCGGCGGCCCAGGCGGCGAAACACTGGATGTCCAGGCGGGCGACGTCGTCGTGCTGCCGGCCGGGGTCGGTCATTGCCGCATGGACAAGTCGGCGGATCTGCTGATCGTTGGCGCCTATCCCGACAACACTGCGCGGCCGGACCAGCACCGTGGCGATCCGGCCGAACACGACGCCGTCATCCGCAACATTGGCGCTGTCGCTCCGCCGAACGCCGATCCGGTGGTCGGCGGACAGGGGCCTCTGGTGCGGCTCTGGGGTGGCTAGCGCCTAGGCCGCCTCACGCGTGCGGAGGTCGTTGTTAGTGCGGTGGTCGCCGGCCATCCAGCGCGCGAGTTCGGCATGCGCGTCGGCGCGGCGGATCGCATCGATCTCCGCTGCGTTCGGCGGATCAACGGTGAATTCGACGATCAAGCCGTCCGGTGAGCTGCAATACATCGACCGGCAATAGCCGTGGTCGGTTTCGCGTACTGCTACGCCGGCGGCCTTCACACGCGCTATCAGTTCATCATAGGCCGTGTCGTCCACCTTGAACGCCACGTGGTCGAAATTGCCGATCTGCGCTGGCTTTTCCGCCTGGGTCTTCTGGTAGACCTCGTCGTCGGCGAACGAGAAGAACGCCAGCGCACCGCCATCGCCAAGTGCATAGAACGTGTGGCAGAACGCCACATCGCGCTTCACCCAAGCATTATAATGCTGCTCGCACCAGGTGGCGGCGAGCGGGATCCCCAGCACGTCCTCGAAGAATTGCCGGTTCTTCTCCTGGTCCTTCACGACATAGGCGTGATGGTGCAGGCGCTCAGGCAGGTGGGACAGCAGCTTGGGCATGGCTACGCTCCTCCGGTTTACCGCGGTTTTCCCGGCGCAGCTTGCCCTTCGCGCGCGCAACCCGCAAGCTAGGGTCGGGAGGGCGTCGAGACATGCGCATAGAGATCATCTGCACCGGCGATGAAGTTCTGACCGGCAAAATCGTCAATACCAATTTCAGCTACATGGCCCAGAAGCTCGAAGATGTCGGACTTTCCGTGCATTGGGGCACCACGGTCGGCGACGACCGCGACAGTTTGCTGCAGGCGTTCCTGCATGCCGGTGGACGCGCCGATGCGGTGATCGTCAATGGCGGGCTGGGTCCGACCGTCGATGACCTGTCGCAGGAAGTCGCGGCGCAGGCGGCCGGCGTGGGGTTGGAATTGCACGAGGAATGGCTGGCGCGCATGGAGGATTTCTTCTCACGCCGTGCGCGCAACATGCCGCCGAATAACCGCAAGCAGGCGATGCTGCCGGTGGGCGCGGAGATGCTGGATAATCCGATAGGCACGGCCTGTGGATTCGCGATGGACATCGGCCGCGCGCGATTCTTTTTCACTCCGGGCGTGCCCCGCGAGCTGCGGCGGATGCTGGAGGAGCAAATCATTCCGCGATTGCTGGCGCGGAGCGGGGTGCCGACTGCGATCCATCTGAAGCGGTTCCATTCATATGGGCTAGGCGAGTCGCATGTCGATCAGTTGCTGACTGGCGTTGAGGAGATGGTGCCGGACGGATCGGTCAAGCTGGGCTTCCGGGCGCATTATCCGCAGATCGAAACGAAGCTGACCGTGCGTGGGACCGATGCCGATGACATTCAGCGCAAGCTGGCGCCGGTTCAGGCGGAAGTGCGCAAGCGGCTCGGCAATTTCATTCTCGCGGAGGACGATCAGTCGCTGGAGGGCGTCGTGCTGGCGGGGCTGCTGGAGCGCAAAGGCTCACTGGCTGTGGTGGAAACCTTCACCGGGGGCCAGATCGCGGTCCGGCTTGCTCCGTTGCCGGGGGCGGAGCACGTGTTCCGGCGCGGCATTGTGGTGCGTGATGCCACACAGTTGCACGGCATGCTTGGATTGGAGGATGTGCACCTCGCCAGCCCATTGACGCAGGAAGCCACTGAAGCAGTGGCTCGGGCGGCACGGGAACGTTGCGATGCGACGCATGCGCTGGTCGTGCTGATCGAGTTGGACGACGGACCCGACCGTATCGATTTTGGCGGAACGATCTGGATTGGCATCGCAACCTCGGAGGAAGTGGCATTCCGCAGGTCGCGTGTCCTGGGCGGGCGCGAATGGGTGCGGCTCGGTGCGGCCGAGCTGGCGCTGGACTGTCTGCGGCGCCTGTTGCACGGGGTGCCGGTGGTGGAACGGATCGACTTCGAAAAAACATGAGCAGGGGAAGATGTCAGAACATCTGTTTTCCGGACTGAAGGTTATCGATTGCGCGAGTTGGATCGCGGGGCCGGCGGCGGCGACCATCATGTCCGATTTCGGCGCGGACGTGATCAAGATCGAGCCGCCTGGCGCGGGCGATCCGTGGCGCGGCCGCGGTGCCAATCCGCATGCGCCGACCGATTACTATTGGCAGTTGACGTCGCGCAACAAACGCAGCCTGGCGCTGGATTTGAAGCACGAGGCCGGACGCTCGGTGCTTTACCAGTTGGTCGCCGGAGCCGATGTGTTCGTGACGAATTTTCCATTGCCGGTGCGCGATCGGTTGAAGCTGGCACCGGCCGATCTGCTGCCGCGCAACAAGCGGCTGATCTACGCATCGTTCACCGCTTATGGCGAGGTCGGCGACGAGGCGGCGAAGACCGGCTTCGA
>Ga0265338_10007182_pt1 | contig 13939 bp, 11 predicted proteins | sample 42126metaG_FD_193579 | JGI IMG/M metagenome (GOLD analysis project Ga0265338, IMG submission 193579) | Rhizosphere microbial communities from Carex aquatilis grown in University of Washington, Seatle, WA, United States - 4-21-26 metaG | ecosystem: Host-associated > Plants > Roots > Rhizosphere... | reverse complement strand
TTCTCCCGGGTCGCCGCGCACCAGAGCGGGGAAGCCTCGGTGTGCGACATCCAGAACGTGGGCGTTTCCCAGCCCACGGTCAGCCACCACCTGAAGAAGCTGAGGGAGGCAGGCCTGATCATCTCCGAGCGGCGGGGAACCTGGGTCTACTGCCGGGTCGCCCCCGGGGTGCTGCCGGCGATGGCGCAGATGCTGTCGCCGCGCGAGTCTGACAACTGAGCCGCCCCTCGAGTGAGCCGCCCCTCGAGGCCGGCCGTCCCGCTCGACCGCACCGCACCGCACCGCAAAAAGACAAATAAAGAGCAGGACGAACGGGTGCCAGGTGACCCCCGGCGCGCACCGCTCATCGCCCGGCTGGCCTTCGGCAAGCCGGGCAAGTCGGGCGGTCCCGGGCTCCCACTAGACTTCACTGTTATGGCAGAGCCGTACGGGACCGACAGCGACCGGCGCGGACATCCCGGCGGTGACCAGTGCGGTGCTGGGCAGTGCGGTGCTGGGCAGGACGGTGGGCGGCTGGTGGTGCGCAGCGTGCCGGTGCCCGACCCGGGTGATGACTTTCTCGGCCAGATCCCGGTCCCGGCGGCGGTCGCCTGGGTGCGTCAGTTCGCGGGCCTGGCCGGGTGGGGCGAGGCCGCGCGGGTCACCCTGCCGGCCGGGGCCGACCGGTTCACCGCGGCCGAGAAGTGGCTGCGCGAGCTAGCTGACGGCGCGCAGGTCGAGGACGCGGTCCGGCGCAGCGGTTCCGGCCTGGTCGCGTTCGGCACGTTCACCTTCGATGACGCCTCTGACGGCTCGGTCCTGATCGTGCCGCGGGTGGTGCTCGGGCGGGACGGCACCGGCAACGCCTGGCTGACCACGGTCACCCCGGCGGGCGAGGCGGCGGGCGCGGCGGGCGAGGGCCGGGCGGGCGACGGGCCCCCGTGGGCGACGGGACCGTTCCAGCCGCCTGAGCCGCCCGGCGACATCCGCTGGCACGACGGGTCGCTGTCGGCCATGGAGTGGGAGCAGGCGGTCGGCGAGGCCGTCCGGCGGATCAGGCACTCGGCCGGGTTGCGCAAGGTGGTGCTAGCCAGGGACCTGCACGCGTCGGCCGAGCGGCCGGTGGACCCGCGGGTGCTGCTGCGGAGGCTGGCCGCGCGTTACCCGGGCTGCTACACGTTCGCCGTCGACGGCCTGGTCGGCGCCACCCCTGAGTTGCTGATCAGCCGGAACGGCTGGGAGGTGGGCTCGCTGGTGCTGGCCGGGACCACGCCGCGCGGCGCGTCGGCGGCCGAGGACAGCGAGCTGGCCCGCGGGCTGCTCGGGTCGGCCAAGGAGAACGAGGAGCACGAGTACGCCGCCGCCTCGCTGTGCGACAAGCTGGCGCCGCTCTGCTCGGCTATGTACATCGCCCCGCGCCCCGAGCTGATCCGGCTGCCCAACGTGCAGCATCTCGGCACCCGGGTGCGCGGCACCCTGGCGGCCGTGAGGTCGGCGCTGGCGCTGGTCGGCGCGGTGCACCCGACCGCCGCGGTCGGCGGCACCCCGACCGACGCGGCGGTCGAGGTGATCCGGGAGCTTGAGTCGATGGACCGGGAACGCTACGCCGGGCCGGTCGGCTGGGTCGACGCCGACGGCAACGGCGAGTGGGGCATCGCGCTGCGCTGCGCGCAGCTGGCCGGGAACCGGGCCCGGCTGTTCGCCGGCTGCGGCATCGTGGCCGGCTCGGACCCGGCCGCCGAGCTGGCCGAGACCGAGTCCAAGTTCCGTCCGATGCGCACCGCGCTCGAACAGGCCGATTAGGCACCCGCCAAGCCAGCAGGGCCGGCGGCCTCCCGCCACCCGCAATATCCGTCGACATCGGCGGGCATCCCCGCCAGGATGGCCGGTATGGATGAGGTTGAAGTCGTCGTCGCCCACCGCCAGCGCGCGACGCTGCGCGTCGGCGACGTGTTCCTGAAGGTCGACGGCGACCCGGCGCACGCTGACGCCGAGGTGCGGGCGATGGCCATGGCGCCGATACCGACCCCGGCGATCCTCTGGCGCGAGCCGCCCGTGCTCGCGATCGCCGCCGTGCCCGGCACGGCGCTCGGCCTCCTCGGCGAACCGTCGGCCGCGTCGCCGGCGGCGTGGGCGGCGGCGGGTGCCGCCATCCGGAGGCTGCACGAGGCGCCGTTGCCGCCGTGGCCGGGGCCCGGGCCCGACGACGTGGCGGCGGAGCTCGACCGCGAGTGCGCGTGGCTGCTCGCCAGCGCCGTCCTGCCCGCCGCGGTGATCCGGCGCAACCGCGAGATCGCCGAGGCCGCGCTCCGGCCGTGGAAACCGGTGTTCATCCACGGCGACCTGCAGATCACTCACGTGTTCGTTGACCGCGACGACGTCACCGGCGTCATCGACTGGTCCGAGGCCGCCCCCGGCGACGCCATGTTCGACCTCGCCACCTTGACCCTCGGCCACGAGGAACGCCTGGACGACCTGCTGGCCGGCTACGGTGCCGGCGCGGACCGGAAGGTGATCCGCGCCTGGTGGTCGCTACGCAGCCTGGTGGTGTCGCACTGGCTGATCGAGCACGGCTTCGATCCGGACGCGCCGGGGAGCGAATTCGACGTGCTCAGATCCCGGATGCGGGAACCCTAGGACCCGGACGGCGCGAGGCAGGTGACGGCGCGGCGCATGTGGCACAGTGGTCCGGTGACCGACTACCGCACGGTGAACATGGCCCACTGGGACGACCGGGTGCCGGCCCACCTGGCATCGCCCGACTACGCGGTCGGGCGGTTCCTCGGCGACCCGTACTTCATCTCCGACGTGGTGCGCTTCGACCTGCCGCTGCTCGGTGACGTGGCCGGGCTGCGGGGCGTGCACCTGCAGTGCCACATCGGGACCGACACGGTGTCGCTGGCCCGCCTGGGCGCGTCGATGACCGGGCTTGACTTCTCCGGGCCAGCCGTCGCCGCCGCCCGCGAGCTGGCCGCCGCGACTGGTGCCCACGCCGACTTCATCCAGTCCGACGTGTACGCGGCGGCGGACGTGCTCGAGCCGGGCTCGTTCGACCTGGTGTACGCGAGCATCGGCACGCTGTGCTGGCTGCCCGATGTGCGCCGCTGGGCCCGCACGGCGGCGGCGCTGCTGTGCCCGGGCGGCCGGCTGTTCATCCGTGACGGGCACCCGATGCTGCACGCGCTCGACGACGCGCGCGGCGATGACCTGCTGGTGGTCCGCTACCCGTACTTCGAGACGGCCGAGCCGCTGGTGTTCGACGGCAGCGGCACCTACGTGCAGACCGACGCGGTCTTCACCAGCAACCGCACCAACGAGTGGAACCACGGCCTCGGCGAGGTAGTCACCGCGCTGCTCGAGGCCGGCCTGACGCTGACCGGCCTGACCGAGCACGACAGCGTGCCCTACGAGGCGCTGCCGGGCCAGATGGCGCCGGGCGACGACGGCGAGTGGCGGCTGGCCGACGACGCCGACCGGGTTCCGTGCAGCTACACCATCCGGGCGGTCAGGTAGCTTGGACCGCTACCACGGGGTCACATAGCGGAGCCCGGCCACCGGCGGTCAGCTAGCTTGGACCGCTACCACGGGGTTAGCCGGCCGGCCAGCGCGGCGGTGCCCGGCAGGGTGAGCAGGTGGTCGGCGGGCGGGGTGGGCACGCCCTCGCGGAGCATCCAGTGGTCCATGTAGATCCCCGCGGGCAGCCAGCCCCCGCCGGCCGCGAGGCCCTGGCCGATCACCGCGCAGCCGTGCCCCTGGCTGGCCCGGGCCGGGTTCTGCGAGGGAACCCAGAACGCCTCGGCGGCCCCGCGGACGATGTCTGGCGCCACGTCGGCCAGGTCTCCCCGGGCTACGTAGTGCCAGAGCCGGACCTCGTCGAGCGGGCTGAGGGTGAACGGCGGCCAGCAGGCAGGCCCGCTGCCCGCCCGGGCCAGCACCCGCGCCTTAGGCAGGCCGCCCGGCTGCACTGGCTGGAATGACGCTGGCCGGAGTGACACTGGCTGACCGGACGCGGCCGCCTGACCGTGGAAGACGCAGAGCAGGGCGGTCACCTGGCCGCCGCTCACCCAGCCGAGCAGGGCGCCGGCGCGCGGCACCGGCAGCCCCTCGGTGATCACCTGGTGGGCGCCCGCGCTCACCGGGCTGCCCGGCCTGATCTCCTGGCACTCCCCCTCGCCTGGTAGCCACGGCCCCAGCGTGAACCGCTCGTCCGGGTCCTGGGTGAGCACGTGAAAGCCCGGTTCCGGTGTTCCTGGCGGCCGCGCGCGGGCGGGGTTGCCGTGCTCCGCGAGGCTGGGCCCCGAGCGGGCATGCTCCGGCAGGCCGGACGCCGGCCGGCTAGGCTCCGGCAGGCGAGGCTCCCGCAGGCTGGGCATCGGGTAGCGCAGCACGATCGAGCGCTGCCAGCCGGACGCCGGGCCCTGCGGGTTCACCGCTAGCGGGTAGTAGCGGAAAAGCCGCTGGCACGCGGCGAAGGACGCGGCCCCGGACGGGGCGTGAACGAACACGGGCTGCTCTCCTCGCGCACTCCCCTGGCCGCGCCCGCCGCATTCGGCGAGGTCTGAGGCAGTAACCGGTCATAACGTGGCGTCTGCTTACACCGGGACACATGCTGGTGCGAGTGACGCCAGCAGACATCGGTCAGCTGACGCATATCGATGCGGCACCGGCACGCGGGTGTTCCAGTAATTTGCCCGCTGCCCGGCTCCGCCCCCGGGACGCCACCGATCCGGGAGTGTCCCGGCAAATGACGCGAATTAGCGCGCGCCGTGCGGCCGTGGCCGGGAGGGCGGGCGGGCAAAACGACCGCGCGGGCCGCGGCCACGGCCCGCGCGGTCGCAGCGGCCGCTGAAGAAATAAGCCGCCGCTCCGGGAAAGCGTGCGTGCCACGCGGCAGGCTGGGCGGACGCGCCACTCGGGTCTGAGACGGGCGTGACAGTGGCGACCCTGAGGGAGTGCCGCGTCCGCTGGCACCTGCTGCGAGGTTCCGTTGCACATGCTGCCGTCCGGTGCGCAACGAGACATCGGGCAGTTGACCGATGTCTATACCGGCTCGCCCTCGGAGCAGGCGGGCTCAGTGCCCGGCCATCCAGGAGCTGCGTGACCTGGCGCACGGCATCTACCCGCCGCTGCTGGCCGACAGCGGCCTGGACGAGGCCCTCGCGGCGGCCGGGCGGCGATCGCCGCTGCCAGTCGCGGCTGGGCGCGATCGGCGGCACCGTCCGCTGGGAATCGGCGCCCGGCGCGGGCACCACCATCAGCGGGTCGGTCCCGCTGCTGTAGCCGCGGGCGGCCAGTGCTGTAGCCGCGGTCGGCCAGTGCCCGGGAGCAGAGCAGGCACCGCCGGCCCGCGCTACCCGCTTACTCAGCGTGAACCACCCCGGCCGGGTGACCCGGCTGCCCGCGCAGCCGGCCTACCTTGCCAAGGAGGGCCGAGGCCTGCCCAGGCGGGACCACAGACCCCTCAGGCGCCCGGCCCGCACCCTGAAACGAGGCAGCCCGTGCCCGCTCAACCGCCGCTACCCGGGCCAAGCCCGCTTGGCCCGATCGCCCGCTACGAGCAGGATGTCATCGACCGCATCACCGACTTCGACAACCCGCGCCAGGAGTGGCGGCGCCTGGTCTCCGAACTGCTCGGCACCTTCTTCTTGGTACTGGCGGCGGCCGGCGGCGGCATGATGGGCCACGCTTTCCCCGGCGTGATCAGCCACTCCGCCGCCGTCACGGCCCCCGCGCTGACGGTTGTCGCGGTCATCTTGTTCATGGGCAAGATCTCCGGCGCGCACCTGAACCCGGCCGTCAGCGTCGCCTTCGCCTTGCGGGGCGACTTCCCCTGGCGCCGGGTACCCGGCTACGTCGTCGTGCAGCTGGCCGGGGCGCTGCTCGCCGCGCTGGTCCTGCACGCCGTCGTCAACGTCTCCGCCCGGTACGGCAGCAACTACCCGGCGCACGGCTACTCCTCCCTGGCCGCGTTCTGGATGGAACTGATCTTGACCACCGGCCTGGTCAGCGTGATCCTGGGCACCGCCTCAGGAGCCCAGAACGTCGGCATCATCGGCGCCTTCGGGGTCGGCAGCTACATCGCCCTGGCCGGCCTGTGGGGAAGTCCGATCTCGGGCGCCTCGATGAACCCGGCTCGCACCTTCGGGCCCGACCTGGCCAGCACCACCTTCACCGGGTACTGGGTGTATGTCGCGGGGCCGCTGGCCGGCGCCGTGATCGCGGTCGCCATCGCTTTCGTCCTGCGTGGTCGCGGAGGCGACAAATCCGCCCTCGGGGCGGCCCGCGGCGACCTGATCACCGGAGGCTAGCGCCGGGACCGGCTAGCCCGGTGCCTCGCTGCCCGCGGCTTCCTCCCGCTTGATGATCAGCTGGGCTACGTCGCGTACGTCGGCGTCCATGCCGGGAGTGCCCAGGACCAGGTGCGCCATCGGCCCGATGGTGGTGACGACGCGCTCACGGCAGGCCGCCGCGCCGTCGAGGAACCGCTTGGCCACCAGCGCCACCACGTCGTCTCGAACCGCCGGGTCCGTCCAGGCCGCGACGACCAGGGCGTTCATCGCCGCGTCGGCGGCCCAGTCCTCGACCCCGCGCAGCAGGTCGACCAGCACCGCGCGGCGCGCCGAAGACGCCCACAGCTCGTCGGGCCGGTAATGCAGCAGCCCGAGGCAGGCCCACGCCTGCGCGCTGCGCGGCCAGTACATCGGGGCGACCTTCCCGGCCCGCTGCCACCAGGGGACGTCGGGGGGCGGCACCGGGTGGGACATCAGGCCCAGCAGGTCGTCCACGCTCAGCCCCGACAGCGCGACGGCCGCGTCGTAGGCGGCGACCGGGTGCGGCGGGTATCGGCGCGCCGCGGCCGAGCGCAGCGCGGACGACGCCGCCGCGGACGGCGCCGGCGGTACCGGCAGCGCCTCAGTCCCGGCGTATGCCCAGAGCCGGTAGCGCCCCTCGGCCAGCGGCACCCGGATATCCGGTGCCCGCACGGGCGGGTCCTCAGTGAACCGCAGGCCCGGCAGGGCCGACCGCAGCGCGCTCATCGCGCTTGGCACCTCGACCGCCGACAGGGTCAGCAGCATCTCCATCTCGCGCATCTCGGCGGGCTCCTTCTCCCTGGCCAGGTTGAGGAGCAGGTTGGCGACCGCCTCGGTCGGGAACGGCACCAGGCCGAGCCACGGGCGCCCGCCGCAGGCCTTGGCGAGCATCTGCCCCGCGTAGCCGTGCTCGGGGTGGTCGCGCCACCAGTCCGCGAGCCGGATGAGGTGGGCGACATCCTGGTCAAGCTGGAACCGCATCTCGCAGGCAGCGGGAAACGCCTTCGGGTGGCCGGGCTCCCGGGCCAGGCCTTCCTCCAGCCGGGCGAGCCCGTCGGCGGTGCGCCCCTGCGCCGCCAGCAACTCCGCGATGTCGACGCGCAAGTCGACATTGGCCGGGTCGGCGCCCAGCGCGCGGAGCCAGGCCGCGTGCGCCTCGTCGGGCTGCCCGGCATCGCGCAGCGCGTACCCGAGCATGACGGCCGCGGCCGGCCCGCCCGCCGCCCCCTCAGCCCGGCGGCACCAGTCGATCGCCTCGTCGTACGCGCCGAACCGCCGGGCCAGCCCGGACAGCGACGGCAGCAGGCCGCTGCCCTCAGGCTGGCCAGCGGCCAGGTACCGCGCCACCGCCAGGAACGGGCCGAGCAGGCCGGCCAGCTCAGGTTCCAGGCGAGCGGGCAGGGCCAGCGCGAGCTGGCCCAGTGACCTCGCCGCCTGGCCCGGCTCCAGGCGGCTCGCGACGGCGGACGGCGGCGAACCCGGCGCGGCCAGCCAGCCCGCCGCCCATGCCTTGACCGGCTGCGCGGCGGCGACCCGGCACAGCAGGTGGAATGCCTCGTCAACCTGGCCCGCGGCGAACATCACGTACGAGCGCGCCGCGACTGCCCCGACGTAGAGGCGGCCGGTCATCGGGAACAGCGCCCCGACGTCGGCGGCCCGGCCGGCTAGCTCGGCCAAGCCCGCGTATGCCTCGGCCAGCGACGGGTCGCTCGCGACCGCGTTACCCAGGTGAGCCGCGGCGTGCTCGAGGTCGCCGCCGTCGAGCGCGAGCCGCGCGAGGGCGAGCTCGCCCTCGGCCTCAGCCCGCGCCTCACCAACACCGTCGGACAGTTCCCGCTGTTCCGCCATAAGACCGACATGCTAGCCGTTGCCGGGCGGGACGTCCCCGCTTGGGGCGTGCGGGCCAGGCCGGCCTGGGCACCAGCAGGCGGAGACGGCGCGGCGATGACAGCCGTCGCTAGAGGGAGACGAAGACCCCTGACTGCCTGGCCTCCCAGCGGTCCGGAACGGCGCTTGATCATCGACGACGAGTACCGACCGGGGATCACTCACCCGGACATTCTCACACCCGGGAACGCGGCCGGGGAGGACGGTATGGTCGACGCTCCCCCCTGGCGCTGCACGCCTCCGGGCGGGCGGAGCTGGGGGTGCCGGGCGCCAGCCGGTTCCCGCGGCACTGGGTCTACGACGGCGCGGGCAAGCTGGCCCGCAAGTCCGGGCTGACCGACTTCGGCCACTGGTACCGCAAGTCGTTCGGCAAGCACACCCCGTCGGGCGACGAGGACTCCTCGGCGCTGGTGGTGCCGGTGGAGTCAGCGCTTGAGCGGGAGCTGTCGGTGCACCTGATGCAGGGTGCGGTCAAGCCGCGGATTACCTCCCACCCGGCCGGCGCCACCCTGATGCGGCAGGACACCCACGGGACGGACGTACACCTTGTGCTCGACGGGGTGGCCCGGGTCGAGCACAACGGCGAGGTGCTGGCCGAGTACGGCCCGGGCGCCATGCTCGGCGAGCGCGCCCGCCTGGAGGGCGGCATCAGGACCGCCAGCGTGGTGGCGGTCACCTCGTGCAAGGTGGCGTCGGTCGACGGCGCCGCGCTTGATCAGACCGCGCTGAGCGAGCTGTCCGGCCAGCACCGACCTGCTGATCCAGGACGCGCAGCTGCTGGCCGAGGAGGTGCCGGCCGAGGCGTCGTTCGGTCACGCCGCGGCCGAGTACGCGGTCGGCCTGGCGCTCGCGGCCGGCGCCAAGCGGGTGGCGCTGTTCCATCACAAGCCGTCGCGGGACGACGCCCAGTTGCACTCGATGGCCCTGCAGTTCGCGAGCGCGCCGCTGCCGGTCTTCGTCGCCGCCGAAGGGCTAGGGGTGTCACTGTGAGGCGGCCGCACCCGTTCGGATGACTGGTTTTTAGTCCGCGATCAGGGTGGGCAGCAGGTGCTGGGCGGCCGGCTGGCCTGGCACCAGGCCAGCCGCCGACGGGGCCGAGAACTCGGCGATGAACTGGGCGATGTCCGCCGCCGCGCCGGGACGGCTCACCTGCACCGAGGCGTCGCGCATGGCGGCCAGGGCGCCCGGGTCGCGGCGCAGCCGGCCCACCTCGGCCGCCAGCTGGCGGGGGCGCGACGCGTACACGCCCGCGCCCGCGCCGGTGACGAACTGGGCGTTGCCCTTCTCCTGCCCGGGCACGTACGAGGTGAGCACCAGCGGCGCGCCGCAGCAGGTCGCCTCGGCGATGGTGCCAGGCCCGGCCTTGCCCACCACCAGGTCGGCGCAGCGCAGCCAGTCGGCCATGTTGCCGACGAAGCCGTGCGCGGTCAGCCGTCCCCGCCCGGCCCGGCCCGCCAGCCGGGTCATCCGCCGGTTGAGCGCGCGGTTACGACCGCAGATCACCGCTACGTCCACGTTGTCGACCCGCCGCAAGATCGCGGCCGCGCGGCGCCGTAGCCCCCCGGAGCCCTCCGCCCCGCCGGTCAGCACCACCAGGAACTCGCCCTTGACGCCGAGCTTTCGCTTGAGTTCCTGCCGCTGCGCCTCATCGAGCGGCGGCTGGCAGAACTCGGCCGCCACCGGCAGGCCGAGCGGCAGGTAGCGGCCCGCCTCGACGCCCGGCTCGCCGTTGGCCCCCGCCGCCTGCCGCGCGTACTGGGCGGCCATCTCGGCCGACGGCACGATTACCCGGTCGACCGCCGCGTCGCGCCAGGACAGGTGGGCGGTGATCAGGTCGGTGATCACGGTCACGACCGGGGCGAGGGGGCCGGCCAGCTCGCGCGCGCGGACCGCCGGGTCGGCCGTCATCGGGTGGAACGCCACGATGAGGGCGGGCCCGCAGGCGCTCGCGGCCCGGGCGACGCTGCCGTAGACCGGGGCCATGACGGTGCGCCGGACCGCCGCCAGCACCCGGGGTGAGTCGGTCGACCGCCAGAACAGCCACCACAGCCACGGGGTGAGCCTGATGCAGGGGCCGTAAAGGCCGGCGAACCAGCGCAGCAGGCGGGGTACGTCGGGGCCGCGCAGCGGGTCGCAGATGACCGGGACGAACCGGCCGGGCTGCAGCCGGTCTAGTGCCTGCGCCACCGCGGCGGCGGCGCTGCGGTGCCCGCCGCCGGTGTCGCCGATGAGGAAGAGCAAGGGCAGGGGTGGCGGTTCAGGGCTGGCCATCGCTCACTTCACCCGTTCTTCGTTTGCTTGCCCGGCGTGTTCGGCTGGCACCGTGTTTTCCGCTGGCACCGTGTCTTCTGCGGCCGGCCCGGCCGGGGCCAGGGTGCCGGCGGGCGCGCTGTCCGGCCCGGGCAGCTCGCCTGTCCGGGGCAACGCGAGCGCGCGGTAGATGGATTCCCACCGGGTGAGCACGCGGTGCCGGTCATGGTCGGCGATGATCCGCTCCGATGCCCGCGCCATCCGCTGCCGCAGGCCCGGGTCGGCGGTCAGCCGGCCGAGGCAGTCGGCGAACTCGGCCGGCCGGCCGGGCCGGACCAGGAAGCCGTTCTCCCCCGGGTGCACCAGCTCGCCCAGCGCGCCGGCGTCGGCCGCCACCACCGGCAGGCCGCTGGCCATCGCGGCCATGGTGGCGAGGGACTGCAGCTCGGCCTGGGAGGCGATGGCGAACAGGTCCGCCAGCCGGTACAGGGCGGGCAGGTCGGCGTCGGGGACGAAGCCGAGGAAGCGGACCTGCCCGGTGACGCCGTAGTGGCGGGTGAGGGAGCGCAGCCGGGCCTCGTCGGGGCCTGAGCCGGCCAGCAGCAGCAGCGGTCGCCGGCTGCCGGTGGTGAGCCTGGCCAGGGCGGCGACCAGGACGTCTGCCCGTTTCTCCTGGCTCAGCCGGCCGACCGACAGCACCAGCGGGCGGCCTGGTGGCAGGTCAAGCCGGGCCGCCAGCGCCGCGTCCCGCGGCGCGGGCGGCCCGGCTGGCGCGGGCGAGAACCGCGCCAGGTCGACGCCGTTGGAGACCGCTTCCGCGGGCACCCGCAGGCCGTGCTCGCGCAGCAGCCGCAGCGCGGTCGCGGTCGGCGCGGTGACGTAGTCGCAGCGGTTGGCGAACCCGGTCAGGTAGGCGTAGAAGGCGGCGTCGCGGCCGCGCTGTGCCGCTGACGGCGGGGCGCTGGCGGCGGACGGCCACACGTTGAGCGGCAGGTAGTGGTTGGTGTAGACGACCGGGACCATTCGCCGCCGGGCGGCCAGGCGGGCCGCCGCGCCCAGGGTGAGCGGCGAGTGGACGTGCACCACGTCGGGCTTGAAGCGGCGCAGCAGCTCGTCCGCCCGGCGCCCCGGCAGCAGGCCAAGGCGCTGGCCCGGATAGGGGGGCCAGGGCAGCGAGCCCCGCCACTCGACGGTCAACTCCGGTGCGCCTCCCGGCGCCTCGGTCAGGCCGTGCCGGGTACCGCTCGGCGCCACCACCGCGACCGCGTGCCCGCGCTCGCTCAGCCCAGCGGCCAGGTCCCTGGTCACCGAGGGCACGCCGCCGATCATGGGCGCGTACTGGTCGGTCACGATCATGACACGCAGCTCCCGCTCCCGCACGCCGGCGCTCAACGGGGCCATCGGGGTATCACGATGCCGTCCATGTTCACCGCACATGATGCCAGCGTTGAGGTAGTAAAGGTAGTTGCCATCGCCCGGAAGGATGCTGGATCCGGTCAACGCCGTGGTGAACGAACGGCCACTGCCCGGCGGCTTTCCGGTGACGTTCCCCCGCGGCCCGCCGGACGGCTGGTCACAGCAGCCGCAGCCAGCTGTCATGCAGCGGCCAGGTAGCGCGCAGGGTGCCGCCCACCGGCAGCGCGGCCCAGTCCCGGTACAGCCGGCGCACCCCGGCGGCCACGGTCCGCAGCTCCTCGTCGGTGAGCGCGTCGGCCAGCCCGGCCGCGTCCCGGCCAGACCGGCGCAGCCGGGCCCGCACCCCGCCGGGGGTGTCCGGGCCGTCGCCCCAGCGGTTCAGCACCGCGCTGACGGCGGCCTTGGCCAGCGTGGGCGCGCTCACCTCGGTGACCAGCCTGATCCGCCCGTTCCCGCGGCTGACGGTCCGGCTCGCGGGTTCGGACCGGCCGTCCGCGCGGCTGCCCCACCGGCCGTCGCCGATGCCGAAGACCGACTCGACGACTAGGTGCGGCAGGTCGAGGATGACGTAGGCGGGCGTGCGGCGAGCGGTCCCGTCCGGGAAGGAAAGCCAGGCCTGATCGGCGTCCGGCGTCTCACCCTTCACGATCGCGACATCCGCCACCACGCTGAACGCAGGTGCCTCCGTCACGAAATGACACGATAGCGTCACGCCTGCCGCGAGGCATGGATTTTCGCGCGCGTGTCGGCGTTTTCGGGTGCGGCGCGGCCGCGCCTTGGGCCCGTCCCCGGGCCCGCCGTCCCGGCGGCCGGGGTTAGGGTGGGTGACATGACAGCTACTTCCGCCGCCAAGCCCGTGGTCGACTTCTACTTCGACCCGCTCTGCCCGTTCGCCTGGGTCAGCTCGCGCTGGATCCTCGAGGTGGAGAAGGAGCGCGACATCGACCTGTCGTTCAGGGTCATGTCGCTGTCGGTGCTCAACTCCGGCCGCGATGAACTACCCGAGCAGTACAAGGCGCTTCTCGCCAAGGGCTTCGGGCCAGTCCGCATCTGCATCGCGGTGGAGCAGAAATACGGCACCGGCGCGCTCCGCGACCTCTACACCGCGCTCGGCACCAAGCGGCACATCGAGAAGCGCGAGTTCGACCACGACCTGTACGTCGAGGCGCTGACCGAGTGCGGCCTCGACCCGGCCCTGGCCGCCGCGGCCGACTCCACCGAGTACGACACCGCGCTGAAGGAGTCGCACCACCGCGGCATGGACCCGGTCGGCGACGAGGTGGGCACGCCGACCATCCACATCGACGGCGTGGCGTTCTTCGGCCCGGTGATCACCCGGGTGCCGCGCGGCGAGGAGGCGGTGCGCATGTTCGACGGCGCGCTGGCGCTCGCCGCCAACCCGTACTTCTTCGAGCTCAAGCGCACCAGGACCGAGGCACCCCAGGTCGACAGCTGACCGGCCGTCCGGCCCCGCGACAAGTGCCGCGGCCAGCCGGGCGATGGCAGCTCCGCGCGGCGGGGCAGCGAGATCGGCATGCCTACGGCACTTCTTGCTGTTATCCGGGCGGATTCGGTAACGGTGAGCCGGCGTCGGCCGGGCACCCGGGCGGGGACTCGCGATGTTCCGCGCCCGGCGGCCGGGCAGCGATGGTCGTGAGTTTGGGGGCGGTTGTAGCCCGAGGCCATTAAGTTAGGCGGCGCCCACTGCGCGAGGCAGGGTCACCGCAGCCACTCTGGTCACGTAGCTGCAGGCCAATAGCTTAGTGCGGAAATAATTTAGTGTCATGGCACTAAATTATTTCCACTGTGCCAAGAAGTTCCGTAACAATACCGCCGCCTAAGGGAATCTGGCTGTTCGTTCGCCTCACCGGGTGGGACGCGGGCTAGGGGTGGGGCCGGCGGACTGAGAGGTTCATGATGCCGTCCCAGGCGGAGTGGAGACGGCAGGGGCCGTAGGGGCGGAGCATGGTGGCGATCCAGGATTGCTCGGCCATGAGCTGGGCCTCAAGGACGCGGACACCGGCCTGGTCGGCGTGGGCTACCAGGTCGCGCAGCAGGCGGCGGCCCAGGCCCACGCGCTGCCAGGCGTCTTCCAC
>Ga0265338_10007181_pt1 | contig 13941 bp, 9 predicted proteins | sample 42126metaG_FD_193579 | JGI IMG/M metagenome (GOLD analysis project Ga0265338, IMG submission 193579) | Rhizosphere microbial communities from Carex aquatilis grown in University of Washington, Seatle, WA, United States - 4-21-26 metaG | ecosystem: Host-associated > Plants > Roots > Rhizosphere >... | reverse complement strand
AGGTCAGCAGATAACCGTCATCAGTGATGAAAAAACCCGTCCCGCTCACCCGGGCGCTGGCATACGCATCGGACAAATCATCCGCCAGCCGGTTCGACCGCGCCTGCTCGTCCGCCGCCAGCAATTTCATCCGCAACTGATTTGCTGACTGCATTTCCGCCTTTTCAAAAGTCGCCGCATTCGTGGGGTTGTATCCATATCGCTGCTGCAAATTATCCGGCAAATCCGTGAACTTGAGCTTTGAAATGCCCATACCGCCGCCGGACGGCGTATAGGAGATTATCAAGCCGTCGGGCGCCACTTTCTGAACCTTCACATTTTTGAATGTCTGCCCGGCACGAGTGGTGATTTGATTGTCACTGGAAGAAGCCGACGGTTGGGCATTGACGGAAGCCACCCACAACGATGCGGTTAAAAGCATCAATGCAAACTGTCTTGCTTTCACGCCGTTCAAAATATCCGGTTCTAACCCGGTTACAAGCATTACCGCTTTAGCTATCGCGCTCCGGGAATTCAAACGTGACCTTGCCCTTTTTGTCCATCACGAGGAAGGCGGGAAACGGCTTGCCGGCCTTGGAGATGAATTTGTCGAGCAGGTCGCTCTTGTTTGTCTTGAGGATTTTTTGCGCCTGCGCGGGTTCGATGGGTTGTTCCAAAATGATTTTGCTGATCTTGAACCGGCACGGCTTGGCGTCCACCTGCGACTTCTCGCAGATGTAGCCGGCCTCGGTGTCGAAAATCTTCCCGCCGCACTTCGGGCATTTGCCGAGCGGCTCCTTGCCCGTGAAATCAATCTTCGGCACGGATTCCCCCGGCGCTTTGGCCGCCCGTCCCCTGCCCTTTTTTTCGCGTGGCAAAAATTCAAACGCCGTCTTGCCGTCCTTCACCACAAAGAACGCCTCGAACTTGCGGTTGGTTTTCTTCGAGATGAACCCCTTGAGCAAATCGGTCTTGCCCTCGGCCAGCAGTTTCCTGATCTGCTCCGGCGCGATTTCCTGCTGCAAAATGATTTTGCCGGTGCGGAACGTGCAGGTCCTGTCCGAGCCCGTCGCCTTCTCGCAGAGGTAATTCATCCCGCCATCAAATACCCGCGCGCCGCATTTCGGGCATTTGCCGAGCGGCTCCTTCCCGGTGAAATCCACCGGCGCATTCGCCTCGCCGTCCTTGTTCTGGTCGTTGCCGAAATCGAACTCGATCTTGAACTCCGGCGTCAATTTCAGCACCGCGGCGAACGGAAATCCCTTCTTGCTGCGAAAGCCCTGCAGCGGGCCGATCTGTTTTTCCGTGATGAGCTTCTCGACCTCCTCCGGCTCGAACATCCGGCTGCAAAGCGTCTTCCAGACCGCAAAGTCGCATTTCACGCACTGGAACTGTTTGTATTGCTCGTGAATCTCGCCGCCGCATTTTGGGCACGGCGTCTTGAGCACGCCGAAGTCACCGGGAATCGTGTCCTGCTCGTATTTCTTGGCGCGCTCGACAATGTGCCGCGTCATGTCCGCGATGCCCGACATGAATTTCTCCCGGCTGATTTGCTTGCGCTGGATTTGCCGCAACTGAAATTCCCAGTCGCCCGTCAATTCCGGTTTCGTCAATTCGGGAATGCCGAGACCATTCAACAATTCCATCAGCGAAAACGCCTTTGCCGTCGCCTGCAACTCGCGGCCGTTGCGATGAATGTAATCCTCGTAAATCAAACCCTCGATGATGGCCGCGCGCGTCGCCGGCGTGCCGAGACCCTTTTCGCTCATCGCCTCGCGCAATTCATCGTCGTCCACGAGCTTGCCTGCGCCTTCCATCGCCGATAGCAGCGTCGCTTCCGAATAGCGCGCCGGTGGCTTCGTGACATTGTCTTTCACTTCAATCGCGCTCGTCTTGACGGTTTCGCCCGGCTTCACCGGCGCGAGGCTCGGCGTTTCGTCGGAATCCGATTCCTTGCCATAGACCGTCAGCCAGCCGGGCGAAACCAAAACCTTGCCCGCGCTCTTGAACGGCTCGCCCTCGACGCGCGTGATGCGTGTGGTTTCCAGAAATTCCGCCGCCGGATAAAAAATGGCGAGAAACCGCTTCGTCACCATGTCGTAAAGCTTCTGCTCCGGCTCGGACAAATGCCCCGGCGCGAGCGACGTCGGAATGATGGCGAAGTGATCCGAAACTTTCGCGTTGTTGAAGATGCGCTTGTTCGGATGCACCCAGCCGCTCTTCAAAATCTTGTCGGCGAAGGTCGAATAGCCCGTGACGCCTTCGAGCATCGCCAGCGTGGTTTTCACCGTGCCGATGTAATCTTCCGGCAACGCGCGAGAATCCGTTCGCGGATACGTCAAAACCTTGTGCCGCTCGTAAAGCGCCTGCGCCAGACCGAGCGTGTTCTTCGCCGAAAAACCGAAGCGCGAGTTCGCATCGCGCTGCAAGCTGGTCAAATCGTAAAGCAGCGGCGACATCGAGGTCGTCGGCTTGCTTTCCTCCGTGACGATGCCCGGCTTGCCGAGGCATTTTTCGCGCAGCGCTTCCGCCGCGGCCTTGTCCCAAATGCGCTCGGCTTTTAATTGTTCATCGTCTGCACGAGAGAATTTTTCATCGAACCAGCGGCCGGTGTAATTTCCCGCCGCGCAATCGAACGTGCCGATAACTTCCCAGAAATCGCGCGACACGAACTTGCGAATCTTCGCCTCGCGTTCGACCACAATCGCCAGCGTCGGCGTCTGCACCCGGCCAACGGTCGTCTTGAAAAAACCGCCGAGCTTGGAATTGAACGCCGTCATCGCCCGCGTGCCGTTGATGCCCACGAGCCAGTCCGCCTCCGAACGGCTGATCGCGGCATCGGACAGCGGCTGCATGGATTCGTCACTGCGCAATTGCGTGAAGCCCTCGCGGATGGAGGCCGGTGTCATGGACTGCAGCCAGAGACGCTTGATGGGCTGCTTCGCCTTCGTGTGGCGGACAATGTTGCGGAAAATCAATTCCCCCTCGCGCCCGGCGTCGCAGGCGTTGATGAGTTCGGTCACGTCGTCGCGCTTGATGAGTTTTTTGAGGACGCGCAGACGGCCTTCGCTTCTCTCAATCGGTTCGAGATCGAAATGTGGCGGGATGACCGGCAGGTTCTTGAAAGCCCACTTGCCTTTCGCGGCCTCGACGCCCGGCGGCGGCACGATGGTCAGCAAATGGCCTACGGCCGACGAGATGACATACTCGTCGTTCTCGAAGTAATCCTGCTGCTTCTGAAACTTGCCGAGCGCCTTGGCGATGTCGCCGGCGACGGATGGTTTCTCCGCAATGATGAGTGCTTTACCCATGACGCGGCTGATTCTTAAGCGGCATCACGTGTCGTGCGCAACACATTTTTTATTTTGATTTATCCACGGCTTGCCGCGCCGAAGCCTGGCAAAGGCGGGATGCCTGACACGAATTCCTTTGATTTACACGGATTTCAGACCGGAATTGGATTCGCATCAATCCGGGAAACCTGCGTCGAAAAATTATTTTGCGGGCACGGGAAACTTTTTCTGCATCGCCGCTTCAATCTGCGGCCAGTTCCAGCCCAGCACATATTTGTTCCCCACCGCCACGCCCGTCGCAGTGGCCGTGGAAACGGAGGTTCCCTGCTCGAGATAAGCCGTCCCGCCCAGATAAACCACCACGCCGCCGGGAAACGCCAGTTCCACGAAGGTCCCGAAGTTCGCATACGGCGCTATTTGCCCGCCCTGCGTCGCGGTGACAGCCATGACGCCGGTGTTCGCCGCCGGATACGTCGGCGTGCCGACTGGCTGGTTGCCCGCCGCCGCAAAAATAGGAATGCCCGCGGCGATGGCCTGCTGAATCACGCTGTCGAGGACGGAACTGTTCCCCGTCCCGCCGAGGCTCAAGTTGAGCACGTTCGCGCCGTTGTCCACCGCCGCCTGGATGCCCAGCGCCACGTCCCAACTGGTCGTCATTTCACCCGAACTATAGACGTTCACCGGCAAAATCTGCGCGGAGGTGCTGCCGCCGGACGACTGCGCAATGGCGCGCAAAATCGCCTCCGCCATCGCCGTGCCATGCGTCGGGTCGTTGCCGGTCGCATAGGCGTCACCAGTCACGGAAATCTGCTTGAGCAGGAAATCATTCAGCGAGCCGTCGAGCGTCTGGACCGGCGTGTCGATCAAACCGACGATGAGCCTCCCCGAATCGCCCGGTGGATTCAGCTTTAGCGAAACCGGCCCGACCGGCGCGTTGGCAAGAACCTGCGGAGAAGGCGGCGTGTCGTAGATGTAATTGTAATCCACGGCGGCGACGTCGGAATTGCCCTTCAACTTGCCGAGCGCCGCGTCGGTTGAATCCGCGTTTTCAAAAAGCAGCCGGTAAATGCCCATCTTGTCGTTGCGCCCGGTGATCTTTGCCCCGAGCAGCTTCGCCAGCGCTTCGATGTCCGTGCCGGGCTTCAGTTTCACGAGCAGCTCATTCAAGACCCGCCTCGGCGGTGCGTTGGTGGTCTCGACATGCCGCGTGGCGTTTTCCCTGCTCGTGGTGAAAACGTAAAGGAAATCCGGGCCGTTGGTTTGGGGCACAAAAGCAAAGTTCAAATTGCCGAGCAGCATCCGCAACGCGTCGTCGGGCGGCAAACTCTTAAACTTGGTGGACGCCACGCGCGACATGCCCGGCTCGACAAAGATGTGCCAGCCGGTCTGATGGGCAATGTCCTCCAGCAGCGGCCAAAGCGGTTCGCCATGGATGTCGGCGTCCACGCGGCCGGCGGCCTTGTGCCAGACAAGCGAATTCGAATTCGTCTCCGCCGCGCGCGCACCCAAGCCGCACGCGAGCAGCAGGCTGAATAAAATGACGAATGATCCCGCGACGCGGGAACAAATGATGGCACGGGCACCAAAACTCGATTCGTCATTCGTCATTTGAAATTCTTTCGTCATTCGGATTTCGGAATCAGTCATTTTGTCACGGCCTTCACCCAGGCCTGATTGTCGAGATACCACCGCACCGTCTCGCGGATGCCGTCCTCGAACTTGTGCGCGGGCGTCCAGCCAAGCTCACGCTGAATCTTCGCGGCGTCAATGGCATAACGGCGGTCATGTCCAAGCCGGTCCTTGACGAAGGTGATGAGCTTGCGCGATCCCCCGCCAAGTTTGGGCGCGAGTTCGTCAACGATGTCGCAAATCAACTCGACGATGTGCAGATTCGCCCATTCGTTATGGCCGCCGATGTTGTAAGTCTCGGCAATCCTGCCCTTGTGAAGCACCGTCCAGAGCGCCTCGGCGTGGTCGCGCACGTAGAGCCAGTCGCGGACGTTCAGGCCATCGCCATAAACCGGCACCGGCTTTCGCGCGAGGATGCTCTGGATGACGACCGGAATCAGTTTTTCGGGAAATTGAAACGGGCCGTAATTGTTCGAGCAATTCGTGATGACCGCCGGCAGACCGTAGGTGTGATGATACGCGCGCACGAGCATATCGCTGGCAGCCTTGCTGGCGGAATACGGCGAGTTCGGCGCGTAGGGCGTCGTCTCGGTAAAATAACCGGTCGCGCCGAGCGAGCCGAAAACCTCGTCAGTCGAGACGTGATGAAAACGGAAGCCGGTTGAGGGTTGAGAGTTGAGAGTTGAGAACCAGCAGGCGCGGCAGGCTTCGAGCAAATTGAACGTCCCGACGACATTCGTCTGTATGAAATCGCCCGGTCCGGTGATGGAGCGGTCCACATGCGATTCCGCCGCGAGATGCATGACGTGTGTGATGGCGTGCTTCTCGACAACGCGCAGCACGGCGATCTTGTCCCGCAAATCCGCCCTTTCGAAAACGTATTTGGGATGGCGCGAAACTTTCTCCAGATTTTCCAGATGGCCGGCATAGGTGAGGCAATCCAAGTTGACCAGCCGCGAGACCTCCGGCCGGTCAATGACATGATGAATCACGTTTGAGCCGATGAAACCCGCGCCGCCGGTAACCAAAAGGTTCATTGTTGAGGGTTGAGGGTTGAGGGTTTCTCCGGCTGCCAGTTTTTCAGCGAATCTTCAAGTGCTTCCTCGACCGGACGGATTTTCACGCCTGCCGCCAGCAATTTGGACACATCCATCACGCAATTCGAGCGCGGAGTCCTGGCGGCAACCTTGTAAAACTCCGCGTCGCTCGCCCAGAACTCAAATTTATGTTTTGGCTTCAGGATTTGTTCGATCATTCCAATCACCTGTCGCGTGGTGACAAAACCCGGATTCGTCACATTATAAACACCGAACGGCGCGCGCCGTTGCCATAAATCGAGGCACGCCTGCACGAAATCGGCGCGATGTGAAATCGAGTTCACGTTGTCATAAACTTTCGGGTAGCGCTGCACCTTGCTCAAATAATTTCGTTTGCCGTCATACTCGTCGAACGGAATCCTCAGCCGCCAGACATAGCTCTGCCCGATGCCCGCGATGGCCTCCTCACCGAGCGCCTTGGTGCCGCTGTAAAAACTGCACGGGACGTCGCGAAAGGAGAAATTGGGTGTATCGGTTTCCGTGAAGCCGTGGATGTTTTGTGGCGATTTCTCCACCAACGCATGAAGCTCCGGCTTCGTCATGTCTTTTTCGGCACGGGTCTGCCCGTTCACCGTCACCTTTGCGCCGTTGAATATGCAGCCGCTCGAGACGTGTCCCCATGGGATGCCCGCCGCCGCGCAGACGTGGGCGATGGTCTGCGGCAGCAGCGTGTTGCCGGCCAGCGTGTCGGCCTTGGCCAGCTCGCAGGCGTCCACGTTCGGCTTGCCGGTGTAGCCGGCGGCGTTGATGACGAACTCCGGCTTGCTCGCCTTGAGAAAATCCAGCAGCACATCGAACCGCGTGTAATCCACCCGCCCGCGCGCCAGCGGAGTGAGGGCGACCTTGCGCCGCTGCAATTCCTTGGCGAATGCTTCGCCGATATAACCCGATGCGCCGAGAAGTAAAATCATAAATCAGCCAAAGATTAACACAGATGAAACGCAGATAAAGGTGAAGACGCCAACTTTGAAAAAAACCTGTGAAAATCTGTGTTCATCTGTGGCTTTAACCTTTTAATCGCTTCGCCTCCGCCACGACCTCATTTTCGAGATACGCGCGGTATTCGCAATTGGGCATGGCCCCGACAATTTTTTCAAGCTGCGCCAGCGTGACGAAGCCCTGCCGGAACGCCGCTTCCTCCGGGCAGCCGATCTTGATGCCCGCGCGCTTCTCAATTGTCTGCACATACGCGCTCGCCTCGTGCAGACTTGTGCTCGTGCCGGCGTCCAGCCACGCAAAGCCGCGGCTCAACCGCTGCACCCGCAACTGTCCGCGCTTGAGATATTCCACATTCACCGCCGTGATTTCCAGTTCGCCGCGCGCAGACGGCTTGAGATTCTTCACGATGTCCACCACCTGGTTGTCGCAGATGTAAAGTCCCGGCACGGCGTAATTGCTTTTGGCCTGCTTTGGCTTCTCCTCGATTGAGACCGCCCTGCCCGCCGCGTCGAATTCCACCACGCCGTAACGTTCCGGGTCGTTGACGTGATAACCGTAAATCGTCTCGCCGCTCTTGAAATCCGCGAACGCGCGGTAAAACGAATCACCGCCGTAAAAAATGTTGTCGCCAAGGATCAGCGTCACGTTGTCCTTGCCGATGAACGACTCCGCGATGAGGAACGCCTGCGCGATGCCCGCCGGTTTGGGCTGCTCGCGATATTCGATGGACACGCCGAACCGGGAGCCGTCGCCGAGCAACTGCCGGAAGCTCGGCAAATCCTGCGGCGTGGAGATGAGGCACAGCTCGCGGATGCCGCCCTCGATGAGCGTCGTGAGCGGATAATACACCATCGGTTTGTCATAGACCGACTGGAGCTGTTTGCTCGCGACCAGCGTGAGCGGATACAGCCGCGACCCGGCGCCGCCTGCGAGGATGATGCCTTTCATTTGTAAAAACCTTAATCATTCCGCGCCAAAATGGAAATGCGAAACTCATTCAAACCACATCTCATGCACAGCACGCCGTTGTCCGCCAAATCAGGGCGAGGTCAAAGTCAAGGCGACAGCAATGCGCGATAATATTGATTCCTGGCTGGCTGGCTGTTCGTGTAATTCCAGCGGCTGCCGGTCAGCGTATTCGTTGCGAGCGGCAGCCAGGTTTGAAGATTTGTGGAAACCTGAAGCGAAATTGTCTGGCCGGAAACCCCGTTGATGCCGATGCGGAATTGCGTGCTGTTCAGTTTGAAAACGTCCAAAACCGGCCGCTGCCGGCTGGAAATGATTCGAACTATCTGCGGCGTGTAAAGATAGCGGGCATGCACGCCGTCCGAGATCTTTCCGTAAATGGCATAAACGCCCGGCGGCACGTTCGTCGTGGTCAAACCGAAATTTGAGTAAAAATTCACCGACCCCGCGCCCGTGGCTGGCGGCTGCATTTGAGCGACTAACACGCTGTTTGAGTTGTATGGATTGAAATCGCTGTCGTAGTAAACTTGAAGCGTCAAATTGGAAGAGCCGGCGTATTGATAATAAAGAGTCGCGGAGAATAAATTGCTCGCCACGACCACGTTTGTCCCGGTGACATTGAATTTGATGATATCCGGCCATGTTCCCTTGTTGGATGGAAGCACGGTGCGGTTCGCGCTCGTGCCTATGCCCAAATCCCAATCCTGATTGTATCCGTCGCTGATTGCATATCCCTGACCTGCCGGACGGTAGCTGCTTGTGCGACTACTGCCACCGATGAGGCTGTATTCGAATCCGGCATTTGTTCCTTTTTGTTCATCACTTGCCCACCAGTTTGTCCGCTCGAGGCCGGTGATGGATGCCTCGGTGTCACTGGCCGGGTTGTCGAAATCAATCGAACCGTGATACCAAAGATGCACATTGGAATGCGGGTAGTATTGGTCGCCGGTATTTTGATAACCGCCCGAAACATTGTAGAGCTGCCGGATATATGCACCCGACACCGGCTCGCCGTAAACCAGGAAACCTATGTTTTCCCAGTAATTGTCGTGGAAAAGAACATTTTGATAAGTCGCACAGGGGGCATCCTTGGCGGTGTAACCGGCAAGGAAATCCAGTGTAAAACCATCGTTGTTCAGCGGATGCGGATCGAGCGTGGTCAGATGATCCACCCAGACGCCATTCGTTCCCAACAAGAGGCTGGTCTGGCACATAAGAGATCCGCCGCGACTGTGGCCGATCAGGTGGATTGGCAATTCACACAACGCATGGCCGTTCAGCTCCGAAATGAAATTCGTGCTCAACAACGCCGCCTCAAGGACAGTCGCAATCTGATAGGTGTTGTATGATTTGCCATCCGACAACTGACTCCAGTCAAAGGCAATGATGATTTCACCGGAGTCGGTTGCGGAAGGCGGGCCGCCCCCGAGACGGGACCATGCCAGGTTGTAACCGTTGCCGTTGGAAACGAAATACAGTTCATAAAATGTATAGTTCGTTCCGGGGAAACTGTGAAAGCTGTGAATTTGATTCGCCATTCCTGTAACCCAGCCGGCAGCGTTGCCATTCAAGCCATGGGTAATGACCGTCACGCCGGCAGCTTTTGTGGAATGAGGAACAAATGCACCCAGGAAAAGAAGCGCACCAAATAACCACTTCCTTCCTGCTCCGCAAAGGGACATATTCCTCATAAGCCAACCGGGAAATAGTAAATAATTTCTCCATGCACAATTGAAAATTGAATGCGACATTTTCCGGTGAAAAATGAAAAGCCGAAGTTCGCCGATGGAAAAAGCTCGCCAACGCATTGCAAAAGGAGCAAATGTTAATAAACAATCAAACGAAGTGCTCATGAAAATTTATCCGGCAAATTTGCTCACGCTGGCGCTGACAACACTGGTGATTAACCTCTTCGTTGATCAACCGGCAAATGCCTCTTGGGTCAAAACCAGCCCGATGAACAGCGCGCGGCTTTATCACACTGCGACGCTATTGCCCAACGGGAAAGTGCTGGTAGCCGGAGGCGAGGGAGATGAGGCCAAATGGCTTACCACTGCCGAACTATACGATCCGGTTACCGGGACGTGGACAAATACCGGCACAATGCTCTCCTTGCAAGAGAATCCGACAATGTCGTTACTAACCAACGGACAAGTGCTCGTCGCAAGCGGCATGGCTGCCAATTCAGACATCTCACTTGCGGAACTTTATGATCCAGCCACTGGAATGTGGACGGCAACCGGTTCTATGAACACCCCTCGGGTTAATGACACGGCAACGTTGTTGCACAGTGGTCAATTGTTGGTCGCAGGAGGTGATATTGGCCATTTGATCCCTGTTGCCAGTGCGGAGTTGTATGATACGGCCACTGGAAAATGGACAGTAACCGGTTCGCTGAACATTGGGCGCGCTGAATGCACAGCGACTTTGCTGCCGAATGGCAAGGTGTTGGTCGTAGGCGGGCGTGACAGTAATGCAGTGCCTGTTTCCAATGCGGAGTTGTATGACCCGTCAAATGGCACATGGACAGTAACTGGCGCGCTCAACAACGCACGATATGAACACACGGCGACATTGTTGCCCGATGGCAAGGTGCTGGTCGCAGGAGGTTATTGTTTCGTTCCACCTTATGTTCTTTCCAGCGCAGAGCTATATGATCCGGCCACAGGAGCATGGACGATGACCGGGGAAATGAAGTCCCTCCGCTATTATCACACTGCAACCTTGCTGAATAACGGACGAGTGCTAATTACGGGCGGTTTCGTTGGTAAAACACCATACCGTTCTCCTTCTTCCAGTGCAGAACTCTACAATCCGGTCACTGGAAAGTGGAGTGCAACCGGTTCGATGAAAACCGCACACTCTGTCCATACCGCGACCTTGCTGCCCAACGGACAAATGCTGGTTGCAGGAGGTGCGCAGCTTAGTCGCGTCACCATCTATGCTTTTGTTTCCGAAGCAGAGCTGTATGTTCCATCTACTGGAAAATAAAATAAGACGGTCAGCTTGACAGCGCGCCCTCGGCGGCGGCGTTCTGGTTGAACACCAGCTTGTCGCCCTCGACGGTCACCGTTATCGGGTCGCCTTCGTGCAGCCGGCCTTTGAGGATTTCCTCGGCCAGCGGATCTTCGAGAAACCGCTCGACCGCCCGGCGCATCGGGCGCGCGCCGTATTGCGGGTCGTAGCCCTTCTCCACCAGAAATTCCTTCGCCTTGTCGTCCAGCGAGAGCTTGAGGTTCTTGTGACGCAGCCGCGCCAAAACCTTTTCAACTTCCAGGCTCAAGATCGTGATGAGGTCGGGCTTGGTGAACAGGCGGAAGACAATCACGTCGTCGAGCCGGTTCAGGAATTCGGGGCGGAAGGTCTTCTTCGCCTCGTCCAGAATCCGCTCGCGCATCTTCTCGTGCGTGGCCTCCTCGTTCGTGGGCGCAAAGCCGAGCGTGCCCTGCTTCTTGATGATGTCCGAGCCGACGTTCGAGGTCATCAGCACGATGGTGTTGCGGAAATTCACGACGCGACCAACATTGTCGGTCAGTTTCCCTTCCTCAAGGATTTGCAGCAGCATGTTCCACACGTCCGGATGCGCCTTTTCGATTTCGTCGAACAGGACGACGGAATAAGGATTGCGCCGGACTTTCTCGGTCAACTGGCCGCCTTCCTCGTAACCGACGTAGCCGGGCGGCGAGCCGATGAGGCGCGAGACGTTGAACTTCTCCATGTATTCGCTCATGTCCAGATGGATGAGCGATTTGGCATCGCCGAACATCTGCTCGGCGAGCGTCTTGGCCAAAAGTGTCTTGCCCACGCCCGTCGGGCCGAGCAGCAGGAACGTGCCGATGGGCCGGCGCGGGTCCTTGAGGTCGGCACGCGAGCGGCGCAGCGCCTTGCAAATGGCGGTGACGGCTTCGCGCTGGCCGATGATGATTTTTTCCATCTCGTTCTCGACGTCGAGCAAACGCTGCATCTCGCCCTGCCCCATCCGCTGGAGCGGCACGCCCGTCCACTTGGAGACGATTTGCAAAATCTCCTCCTCGTCCACCTTGATGCGTTTTTCATCGCCCTTCGCGCGCCATTCCTTCAGCAGCGTTTCCATTTTCTCCTTAGCCTGCTTTTCCTTGTCGCGCATCTGGGCCGCGCCCTCGAAATCCTGGTTCTTGATGGCCTTTTCTTTCTTGCCCTTGATCTCCTCGATCTCGGCTTCCATCGCCTTGACCTCCGGCGGGCGCGTCATCGTGGTGATGCGCGCGCGCGAACCAGCCTCGTCCATCACGTCAATCGCCTTGTCCGGCAAAAACCGGTCGGTGATGTAACGGTCGGAGAGCTTCACGGAAGCCTCAATGGCCTTGTCGGTGAACTCGGCCTTGTGATGCTCCTCGTATTTGTGGCGCAGGCCCTTCAAAATTTCAATCGCGTCCTCGACAGAGGGCGCTTCCACTTTGATGGATTGGAACCGGCGTTCGAGCGCGGCGTCCTTCTCGATATATTTGCGGTATTCGTTCAGCGTGGTCGCGCCAACGCATTGCATCTCGCCGCGCGAAAGCGCGGGCTTGATGATGTTGCTGGCGTCCATCGTGCCCTCGGCGCTGCCCGCGCCGACGATGGTGTGCAATTCGTCAATGAACAGGATGACGTTCTTGGCGCGGCGGATTTCGTCCATGACCGCCTTAATGCGTTCCTCGAACTGGCCGCGATATTTCGTGCCCGCGACCATGAGCGCGAGATCGAGCGTGATGACGCGCTTGTTCAGCAATATTTCCGGCACGTTGCCCTTGGCGATTTCCTGAGCGAGGCCCTCGACGATGGCAGTCTTGCCCACGCCGGCTTCGCCGAGCAGAACGGGATTGTTCTTCGTGCGGCGGCAGAGAATCTGGATGACGCGCTCGATTTCACTTTTGCGTCCGATGACGGGGTCCATGTCGCCTTTGCGGGCGATTTCGGTGAGGTCGCGGCCAAACGCCTTGAGCGCGGGTGTCTTGACCTCGCCTTTTTTCTCCGGCGCGGCCGGCTTCTCGCCGGGTTACTGCGGAATGGACGATTCCTCGCCGGTGAAGTTCGGATCCAGCTCCTTCAAAATTTCCTGACGCGTCTGTTCGATGTCCACGTCGAGGCTCTTCAAAACGCGCGCGGCCCAGCCGTCGCCTTCGCGCAACAGGCCGAGCAAAATATGTTCCGTGCCGACGTAAGTGTGGTTGAGCGCCTTGGCTTCCTTTTGGGCCAGACCGAGCACCTTCTTGACGCGCGGCGTGTAGGGGATGTTGCCAATCATTTTCTGGTCGGGGCCAGTGCCAACCTGCTTCTCGACTTCCATGCGGACGGTTTCGAGGTCGAGACCCATTTTCTGGAGGACGTTGACGGCGACGCCCTGCCCCAGCTTGATGAGGCCGAGCAAAAGATGTTCGGTGCCGAGGTAGTTGTGGTTCAACCGGTCGGCTTCCTTTCGTGCCAGCGCGAGCACCTGCTGGGCGCGCGGCGTAAAATTGCTCATCGCTTCATCGCTCATACTCGGAACATAATGCTATAAATCGGCTGATTTGTCCAATGACAACAGGAATAAATCGCTTGATAGATAACTTCGTCGGGCGCAAAGTCAAAATTATGAAATCGAACCGGATTAAAATTTGTGTGACATTTCTGCTTGTGCTGGCGGTAATTGTTGTCAACAACGGTTGTGCGACTGCACCTGACACTTCCAAAGCGCCCCGAATCGTTGTTGCGAAATCTAGGCAAGCGCTTGGCACCAAAAATTTTGTGTTACTGTGGGTGCCGATATCCGACAGCCCGGTCGACAATGCCGCATATTTAACATTTTCTTCGATTGCACCGTCAGACAATGCATACGAAATTGCACGCTTTCTATCTCTGGCAGGCACTAACACTTTATCAGTCGCCGTGTCCGGCTTGAACAGCAAAATAGCTCGGCAGGATATTACGGCTGCTCTGTCGCTTCAAAAGAACCAGTTATCAGGTCTGCGACTGGCCTTTATTGGTGATGTCGCAGACCGAGATGCGGTTCGTGCCGCAGTCGAACAGTGCGGTGG
>Ga0265338_10007180_pt1 | contig 13944 bp, 14 predicted proteins | sample 42126metaG_FD_193579 | JGI IMG/M metagenome (GOLD analysis project Ga0265338, IMG submission 193579) | Rhizosphere microbial communities from Carex aquatilis grown in University of Washington, Seatle, WA, United States - 4-21-26 metaG | ecosystem: Host-associated > Plants > Roots > Rhizosphere... | reverse complement strand
ATCATCCGCTACGGCCTGGGCGGCGCGGTGGAGTACGTCTCGCCCGCGGCGACGCATTACGGGTACCAGCCCGAGGATCTGGTCGGGCGTAACATCGCCGAGCTCGTCGTCGACGCCGAGGTCGCCCGCAATGATGCCTTCCTGGCCGATCTCGCGGCTGGCAAGCCGCTGCCGCAGGGCGCCGACAACGTCTGGCGCACTCGCCTGCCCAGCGGCGAGGTTCGCGCCTTTGAGGGCGCCACGTCGGTGCTGCACGACGACGATGGCCGCGCGGTGGGCGCCATGTCGGTGCTGCGCGACGTCACGGCCCGCGTGGCGCTGGAGGAAGAGCTGCGCGCTCGCCGCGCCGAGGCCGAGGCCGCCAACGAGGCCAAGAGCCAGTTCCTGGCCAACATGAGCCACGAGGTGCGCACGCCGCTGACCGGCGTCGTCGGCTTCGCGCGGCTGCTCGTGGCGGTCGACGGCCTACCGGACGAGGCGCGCGGCCACATCCAGCGCATCTCCACCAGCGCCGAGGCGTTGCTGGGGGTGGTCAACGACGTGCTGGACTTCTCCAAGCTGGAGGCCCGGCAGGTGGAGCTGGATGCGCAGGCGTTCGAGGCCGCGTCGTTCCTGGCCGAAACGATCGATCTCGTGCGCCCCCAGGCAGAGGCCAAGGGGCTGTCGCTGACCCTGACCCTCGGCAAGCCGATGCCGCAGCGCCTGGTCGCCGATTCCGCCCGCGTCCGCCAGGTGCTGCTCAACCTGCTGACCAATGCGGTGAAGTTCACCGATCAGGGGCGCATCGAGGTCACCGCCAGTTGGTCGGCCGGGATGCTGAAGCTGGAGGTCGCCGACACCGGCCCGGGCCTCGCGCCGGAAGACGCGCGGCGCCTCTTCCAGCGGTTCAGCCAGGTGGACACTTCCAACACCCGCCAGCACGGCGGCACGGGCCTGGGCCTGGCGATCTCCAAGGGCCTCGCCGAGATGATGGGCGGCAAGATCGGCCTGAAGAGCACGCTGGGCCGGGGCTCGGAATTCTGGTTCACGGTCACGGCCCCGGAGGCGCTGGCCGAGGCTGCGCAGATGGCCCCCGCGACCGACGCCCAGGCCACGCCCACCACGGACGGCGCGCCGCTGCGTATCCTGGTGGTGGACGACGTGGCGGTGAACCGCGAACTGGTCGCCGCCATCCTGTCGCCCTTCGACGTCGACCTCTCGACGGCCGGCAGCGGGGCGGAGGCGGTGGAGGCGGCGGTGGCCGCACCGTTCGATCTCATCCTGATGGACCTGCAGATGCCCGGCATGGACGGCCTGGCCGCCGCCCGCGCCATCCGCGCCAACGCCGACCTCAACCGCGCGACGCCGATCATCGCCCTCTCGGCCAACGTGCTGCCAGCCCACGTGCGCGGCTCGCTGGCGGCGGGCATGAACGACCACATCGCCAAGCCCATCGACGCCGCCGACCTCCTGGCCAAGATCGCCAAATGGACCTCGGTCGTCAGCGAACCCGAGGCAGGCGCGTCGACGGCTTAGGCGCGCGGCGCCGATCCAGCCTGCCATCACCGCTGCATCCATGGCACAGTTCGGCTGTGCCATTTCCGTTCTCGATCAACGGCCAGCTAGAGGTCAAACGCCGCGATACGCAGGGCGATCTGCGAGCGGCTGTTCAGCGGCGCGCAGAGAATGCACTGCGTCCACGCTCGGGCGCAGTGACCGTGCAGAACGACCAAATCGTGTTCACTCGTGCCGGAGTCCTTTCGTACTTTATCTCCTCCGGCGGTTTCCCTTTCGGCTTTGTTGTCGATCGAATTGCGCTGAAGCTCACTGATCGCGGCGATGTCGTCGAGGTCAGCTACGAGCTGGGCACAAAGACCGCGAGCTTTATCGTGACGGGCATCATGTTGTTCACGCTGGTGTGGCTGTTTCTCACCGGCATCGGCGAAGATCCATCGACTGCGCCCATCCCAGCAGCCAACATCGCAACGGTCGCAGCCGAGTTTGTCGCAGAGGCAGTCGTGGGCTGGCTCTGGCTGTTTGGCGGGGGCTACCTCTTCACGCGAGTATACGCCTGGAACTGGCTCTACACGAAGCTGACCAGGCCGGGGCCAGGCGGACAGTGAACTACAGTCGGCCGTCCCCGCCTAAGCCCCATCGATCCGGCGGCGCACCGCCTTACCGAGGCGCGCCGCGAAGGCGCTGAGCGGAAACAGCAGCAACAGCAGCCAGTGGCGTGGTGCGCGTCGAAGAGGCCGGCGACGGCGGTCAGGGCGAACACGAACGGCGCGGCGGCGGCGTTCACTACCTCGTCCCACGTGCCGCCGCGGGCCTGTCCTGGAGCGAGTAAGGCCGGACGTCGCGCCATCAGGATCAGCACAACCATCATCGCGCCGACGTAGGTCAGCGAGGCGGCGTAGAGGATAACCGGGCCTGGATCGGCCCGCGCGATCACCACCACGGCCGTGGTGAAGGGCAGGAAGACGATGCCGAACAGGAACCAGAGATTGGTGGTGATCAGGCGCCCGTCGTACCCGCGGACGCGGACGAACAGGTCGTGATGCGCCGCCCAGTAGCGGCCGATGACGTAGAAGCTCACCGCGAACCCGGTCAGCTTGGGCAGCAGCGGGCCGAGGTCGAAGCCGTGCTGCAGGATGTCGTCGGGACGCAGGTCCAGCACCAGGATGGTGATGGCGATGGCGAAGACGGCATCGGAGAAGAACAGCAGCCGCTCGAAGCCAAGCTGGCGGCCCTCGTCCGGTTCGGCCTCGCCGTGCGCCACGCCGGGGCCTAGCGCTTGATCGCCCCGGCCAGGAACTTGCGGATGCCGGGACCGTAGGGCGGACGCATCTGCACCAGCGGGCCGATGTCCTTCTTCATCTGGGTGTAGATGGCCTTGCGGTGGCTGAATTCGAGGAAGCCGTCGTGGCCGTGGTAGCTGCCCATGCCAGAGGGCCCGATGCCTCCGAAGGGCAGCTCCTCCTGGGCGACGTGGAACACCACGTCGTTGACCGTGACCCCGCCGGAGGTGGTGCCGGTGAGGACCTTCTCGCGCTCGGCGGCGTCGTCGCCGAAGTAGTAGAGGCCGAGCGGGCGATCGTGAGCGTTGACGTAAGCCACGGCCTCATCGACTCCCTCGTAGGTCTTCACCGGGAGCACCGGGCCGAAAATCTCTTCCTGCATCACCGTCATGTCGTCGGTGGGATCGATGATCAGGGTCGGGGCGATCTTGCGATGCTCCTGCTGCGACAGGTCCTCGCCGTCCGTGTTCAACTCGACGATCCGCGCGCCCTTGGCCCGGGCGTCATCGATGTGGCCCATGATCCGGTCGTAGTGCCGCTGGGCGATGATGGCGGTGTAGTCGGGGTTGTCCTTGATAGTGGGGAACATGCGGGTGACGGCGCTCCGCGCCTCACCGACGAAGCTCTCCAGCTTCTCCTTTGGCGCCAGCACATAGTCGGGGGCCAGGCAGATCTGGCCGGCGTTGAGGGTTTTGCCGTTCATGATCCGCGCGGCGGCGGTGGGCATGTCGGCGGAGCGGCCGATGATCACCGGGCTTTTGCCGCCGAGCTCAAGGGTGAGCGGGGTGAGGTTCTCGGCGGCGGCCTTCATCACATGGCGGGCGATGCCGGTGGCGCCGGTGAACAGCAGGTGGTCGAAGGCGAGGCCGGCGAAGGCCTGGCCAACTTCCGGCCCGCCGGTGACCACTGCGATCTCCTCGTCGGAGAAGGCGCCGCCGAACATCCGCGCCATCAGTTCGGAGGTGGCCGGGGTGTATTCCGAGGGCTTGATCATCACCCGGTTGCCGGCGGCGAGGATGCCGGCTAGCGGGGTGAAGGTGAGGTTCACCGGGAAGTTCCAGGGGCTGATGACGCCCACCACGCCCTTGGGCTGGTAGCGCACCTCGGCCTTGGCCCCGAACAGGGCCAGCAACGCCGGCGAGGTCTTGCGCCGCTCGGTCTTCATCCAGGGCTTGAGGTTGGCCTTGGCGTGCTGCAGCGGGCCAATGGAGGAGGCGACGTCGGTGAAGGCGGTGGCTTCGCGGGAGCGGGCCCCGAAATCCTGGTTCAGCGCCTCTTCGATCTCGGCCCGGTGATCGACCAGCAGGCCGACGCAGCGATCGAGGCGCTCGATGCGCTTCTCGGGGCTGGGCGCGCCATCGCGCAGGTGTGCAGCCTTCTGCTTGGCCAAGAGCGCCTGCATCGAGGCGGCGTCGTGTTCAGCCATGGTGGTTCTCCTGGTTAGATCGAGCGGGCGGCTGGCCCCCTCCACCACTTCGTGGTCCCCCCCCCCTACGGGGTAGGACATTCAGCGTCAGACCTTCGACCTCTATCTCCTCCCCCAGACTCGGCGTTAGCCGAGCGAGGGGGAGGGGGACCGCGAAGCGGTGGAGGGGGCCGGTGACGGGCACGCTAGGCGGTCGCCTTGGCGCCGTAGCGACGGCCCATCTCGGCAGTGACCTGTTCGAACTCGGCCACCGTTTCGGCGATGACCTGGGCGACCGGCTTCACCTCATCGATGCGCCCGGCCACCTGCCCGGAGAGCGCGATGGAGGCCTCCATGTCGCCGCCAAAGTAAAGGTCCAGCGCGTGGCCGAACTCGGCCATGATCGGCGTCTCGGACGGGCTGACTTCGAGCCGGGTGGTCTTTTCGGTGCGCAGCGCGCGCAGCGCCGGGCCGGGGCCATGGCGGTTCAGGAACACGGTGTCGGTCTCCTTGGCGGCCAGGATGGCGTCCTTCCAGTTCTGGTGGACCGGGCTTTCGGCGGCGGAGACCATGCGGGTGCCCATCTGCACGCCCTCGGCGCCCAGGGCGAAGGCCGCGGCCATGGTGCGGCCGTCGACGATGCCGCCGGCGGCGATGATCGGCACGTTCAGCTTGGAGGCCACCAGCGGCAGCAGCACCATCGAGGCCACCTCGCGGGAGTTCTTGAAGCCGCCGCCCTCGCCGCCTTCCACGACCAGCCCGTCCACACCGGCGTCGACCGCCTTCTGCGCTGCCGCCAGCGATGGGACGACGTGGAACACGGTGAGCCCATGGCGCTTCAGCGCCTCGCAATAGCGGTTCGGGTCGCCGGCCGAGGTGGTGACGAATTTCACGCCCTGATCGACCACGAAGGCGACGATGTCCGGGTCGCGCACGAAGGCCTGGGCGATGTTCACCCCGAACGGCTTCGAGGTCAGCGTCCGCATCTTCTTCACCTCCTCGCGCACCGCGGGAAGGTCGCCGGACGAGGTCTCGATGATGCCGAGGCCGCCGGCGTTGGACACGGCGGACGCCAGCTGGGCGCGGGCGATCCAGCCCATCGGCGCCTGCACGATGGGATATTCGATCCCGAGCATTTCGGTGATGCGGGTCTTGATCATGCGGCCTCGTGCTGCGCCCCGGCGCGAAGGTGCGGATGAGGCGTCGCCGTCGCCGGGGAAGTCAATCGGCAAACGCTGGCGCGGGATTGGGCGCCCATCGGCGGGAATATCTGACGCCGCACGGCGTCATGGACAGGCGACGGAGTGGGGACTAGGAGCCGGCGGCGATGGGCTGGTTGCGGAGATGGCAGGGCTGGCGAGGCGCGGGCGTCCTGCTCGTCGCCCTGTCGCTGGCCGTACGCCTGGCCGCGCCGACGGGCTGGATGCTGACGCCGGGCGACAATGGCCCGCGGATGGTGATCTGCACCGGCCACGGCGCGGCGACGCTGGCCGATCCCGGCAAGGCGCCGGCTCACGCGCCGGACAAATCGCCCGAGCATGCCTGTGTCTTCGCCGGCGCCCACGCCGCGCCGACGCCGCCCGCCCCCGTCGCCAGCCTGGCGTCTGTCCCGGCCCCTGCGGCCGAGCCGTCACGCGGGTCGCTCGCCGACCAGCGCCCCGGACGCGGCCTCGCCGCGCCACCGCCGCCATCGCAGGGCCCTCCGACCCTCGCCTGACCCAGCCTGAGCCGCCGCGGCCTGCCCGCGGCTTCACGCCATGCGCCGGACTGCGTCCGGCCGTCAGGAGCACATCCCGTGTCCGATCCAACCCCAATCCGCCGCCGGCCCAGCGCCGGCGCTCTCGCCGCTTCGGCGACCGTCCTCTCGCTTCTCGGAGCCCACGCCAACGCGCACGGCATCGTCGGCAACCGTTTCTTCCCCGCCACCCTGATCACCGACGACCCTGCCGTCGCCGACGAGCTGACTCTGCCGCAGATCGACCTGCTCCGCACCGCCGACTCGCCGCCCGCCACCGAGACCGACATCTCCGGCGAGTGGGACAAGCGGATCACCCAGGACTTCGGCGTCGCCTTCGAGGGCGAGTGGACCGACCTGAAGACGCCGGTCGGCGACGTCTCCGGCTTCCAGAACTTCGGGACGACGTTCAAGTACCAGGCTTACTCGAACGCGCCGCACGAGCTGATGATCTCGGTCGGGTTGGACATCGACTGGGGCCGCACCGGCGACCCGCACGTCGGCGCCGACAGCACGACGACGCTCACCCCCAACTTCTATTTCGGCAAGGGCTTGGGCGACCTTCCGGATGGTCTGGCCTGGGCGCGGCCCTTCGCGATCACCGGCGTCATCGGCTACGGCGTGCCGCTTCGCGGGGGCGATTCCCGTACCCTCGAGACCGGCTTCGCCTTCGAATACAGCCTGCGCTACCTCTCCTCGCACGTGAAGGACATCGGCCTGCCCTCGCTTGTCAACGAGATCACCCCGCTGGTGGAACTGCAGCTTTCCACGCCGGTGAGTGACGGCGCCGGCGCGCCCACCACCGGCACGGTGAACCCTGGGCTGATCTGGTCGGGTCGGCGGTTTCAGCTGGGCGCGGAGGCGATGATCCCGATCAACGGCGCCAGCGGCCACGCGGTGGGCGCGATCTTCCAGGTGCACTGGTTCATCGACGACATGTTCCCCCACTCGCTAGGGAGGCCGATCTGGTGAGCGGGCTTCGACACTTGCTGGCGGCGATACTGGCCGCGCTGGCCCTGGCGCCGGGCGCGGCGGTCGCGCACGCCTTCCTCGACCACGCCTCGCCGAGGGTGGGGTCGAAGGTGGCCACGGCGCCGCAAAGCGTGCGGCTGTGGTTCACGCAAGGCGTCGTGCCGGCCTTCTGCCAGGTGACCGTGACCGGGCCGCAGGGTTTCGGTGGCGCGGGAGCGGCGCACCCAGCGCCGGGCGACGACCACAGCCTGATCGTGGACTTGCGAGGTTCGACGCCGCGTGGCGTCTACACGGTGCGCTGGCGGGTGGTCTCCGTGGACACGCACAGGACCGAGGGCGACTTCAGCTTCCAGGTCGGGCCGTGAACGACGCCGTCGATCCGGCGCTGGTGGCCGCACGCTTCGCTACCTACGGCTTGGCGATCTTCGGGTTCGGCGCGGCGAGCTTCCCGGTGTTCGTGGGCGGCGCGCCGGCGGGACGCTGGGCGCGCGGACTTGCCGCCGGGCTCGCGGCGGCGGCGCTCGCCTACCTGGCGCTGCTGGCGCGGGAGGTCGGCGGGCCGGCGACGCCGGTGCTCGCGCTTCCGGGAATGATGCTGCAGCTGGTGGCCGGCGCGGGGTTTGGACAGGCGCTGACGGCGATCACCGTCCTGGCCCTGATCCTGGTCGCGGTCCCGGCCCGATGGCGCCGCGTGCGACTGGCGCTGGCCGGCGCGGGGCTCGCCGCGCTCGCTTTCGTCGGCCACGCCGCCGACGGGACCGGCCCGCGCGGGTTGCTGCGCCTGGCGATGATGGCGCTGCACCTGCTGGCGATCGGGACCTGGATCGGCGCCCTGCCCTCGCTGCTGCTGGCGCTCCGGCCCGGCGGCGCGGCGCCGGCGCCGACCCTGCGCAGGTTTGGCCAGGTCGCGGGCTTGGCCTTGGCGGTGGTGCTTGGCACGGGCCTGGTCAGCCTCGCCTTCGTGGTCGCCGACGTTCGCGGCGCGGTGGGGATGGGGTACCTGCGCGTGCTGGGGGTGAAGCTGGGGTTTGTCGCCGGCCTCGTGACCCTGGCGGTGATCAACCGCTTCGCCCTCACCCCGCGCATCGCCGGCCCGGGACGCGCGCTCGCCGCCCTGCGCTGGAGCATCGCCGCCGAGCAAGCGCTGGGCCTCGGCGCCATCGCGGCTGTCGCCGTGCTGGGCCAGATGGACCCGACGATGTGAGTCCACCCGTCTGATCGTCCGTCTCTGCCTCAGTCGAAGATCGGCACGAGAAACGAACGCTCATAGCCCGTGAAGCATTTGGTTTCGTTGAACCTGGCCGTGGCAGCCTTACAGCCTTCGTCCTCCGCGACAGCCTCACGATACCGGTCGTAGGCCTCGACATCGGGGAAGCTGAACAGGGCAAAGGCGATATCCGCCGGCGCCGACGCGCCCAGGCCCGGGAAGCTGAAGGTTGGGTCCGGAAAGCGGTCGTCGTCGTTTCCGGGGGCGAAGTAACCGTGGTGGGTCCCGCCATACTTGCGGATCAGGCCGATCCAGGCGTGGGCATATTCCCGGAACTCGGCCAGCTTTCCCGGTTCGACCTGGTAGCGAATGACGCACGTGAACAAGACCCGCTCCAACGCTGTGGACCGCCCCACCATAGAGGATGACGTTCACGTGTGCAGGCCGCTCCCGAGCCGGCTTTGACAAGGCGGGGGATCGGGCGGAAGCTTGCGGGAGAACAACGATAACCTAAGGGAGAGCGGCGTGAGCGATGGCAGCGTCGACATCAAGCACGAGGCCCGCGCCAAGGCGTACGGCGAGCCGCTGGAGACCCTGAACCCGGCTCAGCCGGAGCTGTTCCGCACCGACGCCATCTGGCCCTACTTCGAGCGGCTGCGCGCCGAGGCGCCGGTGCACTGGACGCCGCAGAGCGACTACGGCGGCTTCTGGTCGGTGACCCGCTACAACGACATCATGGCCATCGACACCAACCATCAGGTGTTCTCGTCGGCCGACGGCATCACCCTGCAGAGCCTGGAATCCAAGGCGCAGATGGTGGGGCGACCGGTGCGGCCGAGCTTCATCTCCATGGACCCGCCGCGCCACGACGTGCAGCGCAAGACGGTGAGCCCGGTGGTGGCCCCGGCCAATCTGGAGCGGATGGGCCCGGTGATCCGCGAGCGCGCCGGCGTGATCCTGGACGACCTGCCGATCGGCGAGGAATTCGACTGGGTCGACCTGGTGTCGAAAGAGCTGACCGCCATGACGCTGGCGACGTTGTTCGACTTCCCGTTCGAGGAGCGGCGCAAGCTGACCCACTGGTCGGACATGATGACCAACGCGCCGGGCTTCGGCCCGGTAAAGAGCTGGGACCACAAGCGGGCCGAGATCGCCGAGTGCCACTCGGTGTTCCGTGACATGTGGCAGGACCGCGCCGCGCAGCCGCCGAAATTCGACCTGATCTCCATGCTGGTCCACGGCGAGGCGACCAAGGACATGGAGGTGGAGGAGTACCACGGCAACGTCGGCCTCTTGATCATCGGCGGCAACGACACGACCCGGAACACGATCTCAGGCTCGGTGTTTGCGCTGAACAGCCACCCGGCCCAGTACGCCAAGCTGCGGGCCAACCCGGAGTTGATCCCCTCGATGGTGTCCGAGACCATCCGCTGGCAGACGCCGCTCTCGCACATGCGCCGCACCGCTACCCAGGACTTCGAGTTCGGCGGCAAGACCATCCACGCCGGCGATCTGGTGGTGATGTGGTACCTGTCGGGCAACCGCGACGAGAGCGTCATCGCCGATCCCAACAGCTACATCATCGATCGGGCGCGGCCGCGCACCCACCTCAGCTTCGGGTTCGGCATCCACCGCTGCGTCGGCAACCGGCTGGCCGAGTTGCAGCTGACCATCATCTGGGAAGAGATCTTGAAGCGCTTCCCGACTATCGAGCTGGCCGGCGAGCCGCAACGCACCCACTCTGTGTTCGTACACGGCTACGAGTCCCTGCCGGTGGTGATCCCGCGCCGCAACTAGCAGCGGGCGGGGCGGGGGCTGGACCATGGCGTCGCTCTACGAGCGCTGGGTGTTTCCCTGGCTGATCAGCGCCGCCTGCTCGGCCAAGCCCATCGTCAAACAGCGAGCCAAGATCGTGCCGCAGGCGTCCGGGCGGGTGCTGGAATTGGGCATGGGCAGCGGGCTCAACCTGCCGTTCTACGACGCCGCCAAGGTGAGCGAAGTCGCCGCCGTAGAGCCCTCCAAAGAGCTGCGGGAGAAGGCAGAAGCCGCGGCGGCTACGTCGGGCCTCAAGGTGGCGCTGCGAGATGGCCGGGCCGAGGCCCTGCCCTATGACGCCGGCAGCTTCGACTGCGTGGTTTGCACCTTCACGCTCTGCTCGGTGCAGGACCCGTCGGCCTCGCTGGCGGAGTCGCGGCGGGTGCTGAAGCCAGGCGGGCGGCTGCTGTTCTGCGAGCACGGCCTGGCGCCCGACGCCGAGGTGGTGAAGTGGCAGCGGCGCATCGAGCCGGTGTGGAAGGCGCTGGCCTGCGGCTGCCACCTGACCCGCCCGGTGGCCAGCGCCATCGAGGCGGCGGGCTTCACAGTGGCGCGTAAGGAGACGATGTACCTGCCAGGAACACCGCGCTGGGCGGGCTGGAACGAGTGGGGCGTCGCCACCTAGTGTGCTGGATTTGAAGTTCGCTTGGTCTCTGGACTTGGCTCTGTGCGAGCTTCAAATCCGAAGAGCACACTAGGAAGGTTAGGTTCTCTAGTGTCCTTATCGATTCCGAAGTTCGTCGGAGCCCGCCACATGCAATTCCGAACTCCGGAATCGGGACACTAGATGAAGCTCTATCAGACCTACACGTCGCCCTTCCCGACGCGGGTGCGGCTCTGCCTCTATGTGAAGGGGCTGACGCCGGAGATCATCGAGCCGCCCGGCTTCCACGCCACCACGGCCTCGAAGGGCGACTACCTGGCGGTCAACCCAATTGGCCGGGTGCCGGCGCTGATCACCGACGACGGGCGCGCGCTGCCGGAGTCGGAAGTGATCTGCGAGTACCTGGAGGACGCCTACCCGGACCCGCCGACCCTGCCCAGGGACGCCTGGGGCCGGGCTCAGGTGCGGCTGATCTCCCGGCTCTGCGACCTCTACCTGGTGATGGCCATGGTCCCACTGTTCAATGCGGCGGGCCGCTCGCGCAAGACCTGGGACCGGCCGACGATCGAGCGGGCGCTGGCGGCGGTGGACACCGCGCTGGGCTACATCGAGCCCTACCTGGGCGACGGGCGCTACGCGGTGGGCGACCGCCTGACCTGGGCCGACGGCGCGCTGCTGCCGCAGCTGATGTTGGCCTACGAATGGGCGCCGGCGCTGTTCGGCTGGGAAACCCCGCTGGGCAAGCACCCGAAGCTGGCCGCCTACTGGGCCGGCATCGCCCGCGATCCCATCGCCGCGCGGCTGCTGAAGGAGACGCGGGACGCGGTGGCGCGCGAGAAGGAAGCCGCCAAGGCGCTGGTGCGCGGCCAGAGCTAGGGGTTCGAGATGACCGTCCGGATACTGCTGATTGGGCTTTGCGTGGCGTCGCTGGGCGCCGGCGCCCTGGCCAGGGCGCCCGCTAAGCCGGTGGGCGGCTGGGAATTCGCGCATTGGAACATGACCCGCGCCCAGGTGCGCGCCGCCTCCGGCGGGCGGGTGACACCCGGCGCCGATCCCGCCGAGGACAGCGTTGCCGGCGGGACCAGCCTCGGCCCCTTCAAGTTCGATGTGATCCTCCAATACGCCGGCATGGGCGACGATAGCGACCGGCTCACCGCCGTGGAGCTCGACTACAACGGGCCGGGCAAATGCGACGCGATCCGTCCCTATCTGGCCAAGCAGTATGGATCGCCGGGCAAGGCCTGGGAGAACGAGGGGACCATCGGGTCCAGCTGGACTGACCCCAAGACCGGCGACCAGATCGACTTCGAGCACATGCAGGATATCACCTGCGAGGTCCGCTACGATCCGCCAGCAGGCACGGAGGGGCAGTAGCATGACGGCGCAACGCTTCGCTTTCGGCGCGCTGGTTGGCTTGGCCGCAAGCCTTGCGCTCGCCGCCGGCGCGACGGCGCAGGACGACAATCCGTCGACGCCGGGCCAGATCGCCAATCCGGGCAGCTACCAGGGCAGCATGGCCCTGCAACAGCAGGAGCAGCAGTCGTCGCAGGCGCAGGCCCAGCAGAACGCGCAGATGCAGGGCCGGCTCGACGCCACCTACCGCGCCTATGCGCCGAGCGGCTCGGCGGGCGGCGCGGCGCGCGCCGGACCGCCGCCGGTGAACTGGTGGGCCAAGCCGCCGCTGCCGGCGTCGCGCAATCCGCTGCTGGGCCGCTGGCGGCAGGTCGCCTCGCACGGCTACAGCGCCCACGATGTGGCCGGCTCGGGCGACGGCTTACTCGCGAGCATGACCCAGGGCGCGGCCGGCATTCTCAGCGGCGCCACCGCCGAGGCCTGCAAGTCGATCTTCGGGACCGGCGTCGTCGCCTTCGAGCCGGACTCGCTGCAGTGGGTGGCGCCGGACGGCCACGAGGAGATCCTCAACCACATCGCCTACCGCGCCAGCGGCGCTGACGTAGTGGTGCTGAGCCACGACCCCGGCGCCATCGCCTCGCTGTTCTTTGGCTTCCCGGACCACGACGGCGCGGTGGTGGCGTTCTTCAAGTGCACCATGCGGCGCCTGGGCTCGGGACCCGCGCCCGGCGCGGGCGGCGGTGCGGCGGCGGGTGGCGGCGGGTCCGCCCATGAGCTTGTGGCCGCGGCGCACGATGAGACCGGTCAGAGGATGCTGCCGCTGGGCCCAGCGCCGCCGCCGTCGGGCGCGGCCAGCGCGACGCTGAAGTTCGCCATCGAGTTCGACGGCCCCGGCACGTCGGCGCCGATCTCAGGCGCGCACTTCTGGCTGACGCCGGAAGAACCAGCCAAGGCGCTGGCGAGCGTCGGCGCCGGCGGGAGCGGCGCGGCGGCCCAGCTCGCCACCGATTGCGGCCAGCAGGCGACCTGCAAGCGCGATTTCGCCGCCCTCACCGCCCAGGCGGTGGCCTCGGTGGACACCGATGCAACCGGCCACGCCCAGACCGCCGCCCTGCCGCCGGGGCGGTACTACGCGCTGGGCGTGGTGAACTACCAGGGCCAACACCTCTACTGGCTGCGCGGCGTCAACCTCGTCGCGGGGGCGAACGGCCTCACCCTCGACCAGGACGACGGCGGCCCGCTGCCTTAGCGCCGACCGTCAGCCGAACACGCCGCGCCGCCGGCGCTCCGGCGTGCAGCTTCGGCTGAACCGGTAGAGACCAAGCCACTGCGCCGGCGTCAGCTCGTCCCGCCGCGCATCTGGCGCGATGGCGAGATCTGCGCTGAGGCGGCGCCATTGCAGGCCGCTGAGCAGCGGGCGGAACAGGCGGCGCGCGTCCGGCGGTGGCCGGGCGAAAGCCCAGCGCAGGAACGAGGCCCAGTCGGCGCGCTCGGAAATCGGCAGCCACGGCGCGCGGCGGCGGACGATGTGCAGCACCGCCACGTCGACCGCCGGCGCCGGCACGAAGTCGCTCCGGCGGAACGGCTCCGACACCACGAGCTCGAACCACGGCGCGGCGGCCAGCGAGAGTGCGCTGGCCCTCGGCAGGCCGGCATAGCGGCGCGCCGCCTCGCGCTGTAGCACCAGGGTGGCCGAGATCGGCGCCGGGTCCTCGGCCAGCAGCCGCCGCAGCGCGGCCGCCGTGACGTTGAACGGCAGGTTGGCGACCACCTTGAACGGCGACCGCAACGACACCCGGGTCAGGTCCGCCTCCACCACCCGCACCGGCGCGCCGGCGAAGCGGGCCGCGACTTTACGGGCGAGGTTCGCGTCGCGCTCGACGGCGACGACGCGGGCGCCGGCCGCCAGCAGCGCCGCGGTCACCCGGCCGGTTCCGGCGCCCAGGTCATAGACGGTGTCGCCGCCCGCCACGCCGTCGAGGCGCACCAGGGTCCGTGCCGGGGCGTCCGAGGCGAAGAGGTTCTGGGCGAGGGCGGCGCGCCTGCGCTCGCCGCTCACGATAGGTCCGCACGATG
>Ga0265338_10007179_pt1 | contig 13944 bp, 19 predicted proteins | sample 42126metaG_FD_193579 | JGI IMG/M metagenome (GOLD analysis project Ga0265338, IMG submission 193579) | Rhizosphere microbial communities from Carex aquatilis grown in University of Washington, Seatle, WA, United States - 4-21-26 metaG | ecosystem: Host-associated > Plants > Roots > Rhizosphere... | reverse complement strand
CCTCTGCCAGCATGTCGGGCACGTTGATGTATACCTCGCCCGTGTTCTCCTCGTCCACGTCCACGTCAGAGATGACGCTCTGGATGGAGTGGCCGTTGAGCGGCTTGACCTCGATGCGCATATCCGTCGCGTATGTCGAGATGAGCCCCCCAAGCTCGGTCCCGAACGCCTGGAGCGCCTTGTCGGGGTTCTCCACGTGTGCGTAGTTTCCCTTGCCCTCCTTGGCGAAGTCCGACAGGAAGTCCGGTGAGAAGTCCGTGCCGCTGCCGTACCCGAAGGCACTGGCGGTCACGTGATCAGCGTTGGCCTTGAACAGTTTGATGATCTCGGCGGGCTCCTTCGCAGGTCCGCAGTTCGCCTGACCGTCCGTGAACATGACCACGCGGTGGATGTAGCTGCCGTTGAGATCCAGATTCTTGAGCAGATCGACGCTCTTGAGCATGCCGCCCGAGAAGTTCGTCATCCCGCTCGTCGTGAGCGCCTGGACAGCCTTGCGCATCGCATCCTTGCGCCCTTCGAGACGCTTGGGCTCCGCGACGACTCGCACATGCGAGTCGAAGGTCACGACGCCGAAGACGTCGTCATCCTTCAGGTGCTCGATCATCTTGTTGACGCTCTGCTTGGCGTATTCGAGCTTCGGCCCTGCCATCGACGAGCTGGTGTCGATGCACATGATGAGTGCGAGCTTCGGTCTCACGGCCTCCGTGTTCACGGCAGGCGCAGTGATGGTCAGAACGAGGTGGGCGTCCGTATCCTGATCGAAACGGACCTTGCCATGGGTGAGGCGAGAATTGAGCTTCATGATGTTCCTCCGTACACGTTCTCGGTTCGGTCTCGCCGGATGCGGAACCCAGGACGGGGTCCCCAAATCACGACTGCCTGTGCGATCGTCCTCAGCTTCCCCAAACCCCGAAGGGCGCGGTCCGCTGTACAGAGACTCAAACCACGAAGGTGCAGCCTCTAACTACACCACTCTCTACACCATTGTACCCAATCACGCAAGAGCGGAAGGAGGAGGTCTCGAACCCCTGGCAGCTTTCGCCGCCTGCGCTGCTTTCCAAGCAGGCCTCGCACCTAGCGAGTTCACCTTCCATTGGCAGCAACCGGTATGTCCCGGTACTGGGTGCCTTGCCCTGAAGGCAAGAGTAGTAGAGATGGCTTGGCAACGGCACATACCTGACCGTCGCAAGTGTCTACCTACATCCAATCCGTTAGTCCCAAAGGACAGTTGCTAGTCAGCCTGGCGGGAGTTGAACCCGCTACCTCTCCGTCCCCAACGGAGCGCGCTACCGATGCGCTACAGGCTGATAGGCCCCCTCGCGGGGGCCACACGTCACGTCTAGCCGACAGACGCGTAGTACGTCGCGGCCTCCAGGTACGGCAGCATCTTCTCGTGCGGCTTGTGCGGCATGTTGAAGATGGGCGCCGTCATCGGAAGGCTAGTCGGCTTGAACGGCTTGCGAAGGAGCTTCATGCCTGCCTGCTCCGGCGTGCGACGGTCCTTGCGGCTGTTGCACGGGTAGCAAGAAGTCACGATGTTGTCCCACACCGTGAATCCGCCCTGGACACGGGGGATCACGTGGTCGTAGTTGAGCTGCTTCATGTCCAGCTGACGGCCGCAGTACTGGCAGCGGAAACCGTCGCGCGTGAACACGTTGATGCGGCTGAACTTGACCCCCTGCTTGTTTCGGTTGACCGCCCGACGTAGACGCACAACGCACGGCAGTGCGATTGTGATCTTCGGGTTGGTCTCCGATCCCGCAGAGGAGATCGTCTCGTCGTACTCTTCGAGGACATCAATCTTGCCCTGGAAGTAGTCGAGCACCGCGTCCTGCCACGGCACAAACCTGTGCGGTGACATCCACGGAGTGAGCACGAGTGTGGAGTGAGACATGACACACCTTACCTTCGCCTTCGTCTGAGCCTTTTCATCGGTACTCCCTTAGGGAATTGGGTCTCGTGGACCATCCACAAGTGCCCTGTGCTCACGGAGGGAGTTGAACCCACACTTGCCTCGACTTGAATGAGGTGCCTCTGCCAATTGGGCTACGTGAGCGAAAAAAGAACAGGGCAGATACGTTGCCGCATCTGCCCTGCACAGGGGTGACCAGTCGCCCGGCCGCCCTCCACCACTTCAACGGGATTTCAAAGCCCGTGAAGACCTACCGCGACTTGACGTGCTTCATGCGGGGAATGGCGTCGAGAGTCGCGAGAATCGCCTCGTTGGCAGCGCGGACCTCAGGGGAGAGGTTGCGCGACACAGCGAGGTAATGCTTGTGCTTGAGCCACTCGCCGTACGGCAGGTTGCTCCGGACCTTGTTGTCCTTCTTGCAGCTCGCCACGAGGTTTTGCTCGATGTTCGGGCCGCCGTCTTCATGCACGACGAGGTGGTCCACTGTCAGAGCCACATCGTTCCTGCCGCAGTATCGGCAGGTGTAGTTGTCGCGCCTGAACACGTTCCACTGGATGGTGGGATCGATGTTCCGGGCGCTCTTGCGGAAGATGGCCTTGACCAGCTCGCCGTTCGAGCCCTTCGTCAGGATCTCGGTCTCCACCGTGTCGGCCTGGCGCAAGAAGACCTTCCAGTCGTCGAGCCCCATCTCCAGGAACGCGTGAGGGAGATCCTTCACCTTGTGGTCCTCGGGGAAGAGGGTCACGTAGGCCTGATCCTGGTCTGCGTACACGGCACCGACCATCTGGATCGAGTTGCCGATCTCCAACAGGTTGATGTCTTTGATGGTGGCCATGTTCATCCTCATCTGGGTTGTGGTGGAGCTGGGCGGAATCGAACCGCCGTGTCCAAGAACGTCCTGACCGTCGTTTACGATGCGTAGCCTGATCCTCAGGCGGGATCCCCTCTGAACCTCAGGGCGGGTTTGCACAGACAATCTCAGCTCCGTGCGGCCCAGATCCTTGTCTCGCCCTAAAGCCGGATCGCTCTAGAGGGCCAGCCTCAGTGGGTTGACGGTCCGCGTCGCCGGGCTGAGGTGCCCCAGCGTGGACCGGCTCTCAGGCCGCAGCCTGGAGAGCGACGCCGTTGTCGTTGGCAGGTATTTCGCCTCGATTTATTTGAGCGGGTCGAGGAGCCCGCTTACACGTAGACGGTCGTTCGGTTCTCGGATCGAAACCAGGGCAGCCCCTTTCGTAACCTGTCTGTACACCGGAAGCGCGTTACTTGTGCTCCGGAACTTGTGGGTAGGGACGACGGGCGAAGTCCTCGCCATCATCCCCAACGAAGCAGCACTGTCCTTCAGGGCAGCCAGCGAAGCCGCTGTTGGACCCGCAGACGTTGCCCTCGTTGCAGCACATATTGCCGGGGCACGAGACCCCGCCAATGCCGCACGGATAGGCCGTGCCCGGACCCGTCGGAGGAGTGAGGATTGAAGCCCCGCACGCGACGAGGACAAGGGCGAACAGGAAGATGCTGGACTTGCGCATGGTGAAAAGCACCCCGCACAAGCAGATTCGCGTTACGCGATGTTGACGAGCCCCTTGAGGGCCTTCGAGACCAGCTCCGCCGAGTGGCGCAGGAACGTGTAGTCGAGCGTCGCAGGGGTGTCTGTCGGCTGGTGGTAGTGTGGGTTGCGCAGGAACGCCGTGTCGGTCAGGAGCAGCGCATTCCATCCGGCATCCCAAAAAGACCCATGATCGCTCAACCGTGACAGCATCGCTGCTTCAGTCCCGCGAGGAACCGTCAGGGTGTCGTACGGCAACGGCGACTCAATACCCTGAAACAGCTTCAAGAGAGAAACGCTCTTCGGGTTCGACACGATGGCGAGGAAGTCGCCCTCCGTACGAGGGATGCTGATGCCCTCGACGAACTTCTGGTTGGGGCTCGTATAGCCGAGCATCTCCAACGACATCATCCCAAGGACCTCAACACCGCCCTGCTGGAGGCGCCGGCAGTGGGCAGCACTTCCGAGCAGACCGTCCTCCTCGCAGTCGTACGCGACGAACTGGACATGGTGCGCCCCCTTCTCGAAGGACATGTGCTGGGGCTTCTTGTAGGGCTTGTAGACGCTGGCGATCTCCAAGAGGGCCGCCACCCCGCTCGCGTTGTCATCGGCTCCTGGAGAGCCCGGCACACTGTCGTAGTGAGCCCCGACAACGAAGCACGGCATCCTGGGGTTGCCGGCGACTGCCACGATGTTCTTGCTACCGTCGCTCTCTACAACCACCTGGGTCGGCAAGAGCAGGCTCTTGAACTCGTCCCGGATGTACTCGATCGCCTTCTCGTGCTCGGGTGTACCGGGCACGCGCGGAGTGCCAGCAAGAGCCTCCACATGTTGTCGCAGCAGTACTTCGTCCATAGCTCCCCTATCCTACACCATCTGTGCTCACGGAGGGACTCGAACCCTCACACCCCTTGCGGGGCACACGGACCTGAACCGTGCGCGTCTACCAACTCCGCCACGTGAGCATGTCACCAAAACCGAAGGGCCTCGTCGCCGAGGCCCTTCTTCATTCCTTCAGGATGCCTTGAGTCGTACTGCACTCTCTTCCGGCTCAGGAGCTACCGGGTCCCCGGGGTACCTTGTACGCCAGTCGGGCCCGTACGTCATCGCCATCACCTCGTCCTCAAGCACTCGATCCTTCTCTCGCTTGGCTGCGGTCTCCCTGTCACGTCGTGCCTCAGTCAGAAACTTGAGGCGTTCCTCCATCGCTTCCGCGAGGGACTTCTTGGGCTTCGCTGCTTTCATGGGCTCTCGTCGATCTTGAGGTTGCTTTGAGGGTCGCTGAAAACGGGACATCCACACCTCCGAGGGTACGCCCTAGCGATCCCATAAAAGGACCTTGATTGGGTGCGATTCAGGCGAAAGCGTGTGCCAAAGGCCCACCCCCAACAACATGCATGTGCAAATGAGGGACCGTCTGTTTCGCATCCGAGCCCGTGTTGAACACGACCCTGTAGCCGGTCTTGTCCAAGCCCTGGCTCTCGACGAAACGGCTGGCGAGCTGGAAGAGCATCGCCAGGCTGTCGAAGGTGTCGTTCTCGCTGGTTGCGAGTTCGTTCAAGTCGGCGATGTGCCGTCGAGGGATCACAAGCGCGTGCACGGGCGCAATGGGATCGATCGGCTTGATGACGACCGCGCCGTAGCTCTGGAGGAAGAAGGTTGCCGGCGCGTCACCCGCGATGATCTTGCAGAAGATGCAGTCCATGCAGGCCCTTACACCAACGTAACGACCTCGTAGTACCATTCACGCCTGTGCTGATGCCAGAGGCCGAACCACCAGGCGAACCCGGTCTCGTCAGCCGCTTCCCACGTCAGCGCTGCGCCGAACGTGAAGTGGCAGCATTTCACACCTCGCTATGTAGATGGTCATGGCCGTGCTCCTTTCATCTGTAGGCCGCCGAGGAGTCGAACCCCTGGGGGACCACCCGTTCATAGGACGAGCGCCAGCTACCGGCTGGCTTATCCGACGGCCCATAGTGCTCACGGAGGGATTTGAACCCCCAACCTTCGGAATCTAAGTCCGACGCCTCTGCCAGTTGGGCTACGTGAGCATGGTACGGGAGGAGGGAGTCGAACCCACTCATCCGGCTTGTAGGGCCAGCGCCTCGCCTTGAGGTCCCCCGCATGTGATGAAGAAAGAGTTGCTGGGGAGCAGGGACTCGAACCCCAATAGGCAGATCCAGAATCTGCTGTCCTACCATTAGACGACTCCCCAGTGACGTAAGCTAGTTCTACACCGTCAGCTCTTGAAGCTCAGCAAGGACTTGATCTGCTCCTCGGCCGCCGCTCGAATGAGCGCCAAGTGCAACGGATCGGGGCATTGAACCGACGCCAGAACTTGACGAGCGAGGTCGATCTCGATCGTGTACGGCGCACTCCTCGAAGACCCATGCGCGAAAGCGAATTCCGCCTCGCCGGTGAAGACCAGGCGTCCGTTCACGACCTCGGGATACTTGGAGGGTTGGAGGTAGACGTTGATACTGACCGTCGCCCTGCGCACGTTCAAGGAGGCGACGCGGCTGGCCTGCAAGAACAGATGTGCGACCCGCTCCGCCAAACTCATGGCATTGCGAAGCTACAAGTAGATTCGGTCGCGGTGAAGGGACTCGAACCCTAGTGCAAGGGCTTATGAAACCCCGCCCCCACCATGGGACACCGCGATAGCTGTCTGTACACCGTCAGCGAGAAGGAGGAAACCGGAATGTCCCGAGGACACGGTCCCATCCAAACCAGTAGATGCCGAGGTTTTTCCGCATGTTGATGTGGTGATAGAAGTGGAGAGCCACCATCGAGCGGAACCACCGGAACCTCAAGAGACGCGTTGACCGAAGATGCATCAACGTGTGAAGCGAGTCGTGCGCCACGCCGAGCACAAGGGCCTCCAAGCAGACCCAGACAAGCAAGGGCACCGAGATGCCCAGAACGTGGAGCACGGCAATGAAACATGCGAAGGCAAGCACGATGGCCGGCGTAAAGAAAAGCAGCCCGTTGTCCTTGCCAGGCGATCGGTACCTGTCCGATAGCAAGTCGGACGGCGGATACTGCTTCAAGTGGTGGTTCATATGGGCAACGTGTATGAGCCCACTCCACCTCTGGTGAAGCGCCCAATGCACCACCCATCCGGCCAGGGTGCCGTACAGGAACGTTGCGATGGTCACGAGAACGAAGGCGACCACGCCCAAGAGGGCTCAGAAACAGATCCTTGGGAGTCCCGCTCACCGAATCAAAAGGGCCAGCACTTGGCTGGCCCTTTTCTTGGTAACGGAGGAGGGATTTGAACCCCCGGCCTCAAGGTTATGAGCCTTGCGAGCTACCAGACTGCTCTACTCCGCGACCTCTCTTCTACACTATCCCAGCTTGGCGTCAAGGAGGAAGTTGGTACCCCTGCTCGGAATCGAACCGAAACGAACGGTGTCGAAGACCGTTGCCTGGTACCTCCAGGACAGGGGCAAGTGGTCTCCCCGCCCGGAGTCGAACCGGGTGCAGTCAGGATCGCAACCTGAAGCCTGGAGTCCGCCAGGACGGGGAGAGGCGGCCCCGAGACGGGGCCTGTGTACGTCTGTTAGAGAGCTTCCCAGAGGATGTTCTTCGGGTGCTTGTCCTGACAGTCGTCGTAGCGTTCATGGGCGAGCAGGTGCCGCTCACGGGCGCGTTCGCGCTGCCAGTAGTTATGCTTGTAGGGACCGAGGTCCGTGTACCAGCGGCCGCGAGGGCAACGGTACTTGATCTTGCGACGGTAGTTGACGTGCATGTGCCGCTCCTTGGGTCAAGGACCCTAAAGCGGCACCCCTTTCGCAGTCTGCATGAGACTCCTGTCAGGTGTCTGAGTGGTACTTCTGGACGGCGGCCGAGTAGATGCCCTCCTCGTCCTCCCACTCGATGAGGGCGACAACCTGGGCGTGGTTGCCGAAGCGATCCTGCTGCACGTAGTGCTTCGCCATCGCGTGTCCGTCCGCGAGAGCTTCCGAGGGACCGACATTGGGCTCCGTCACATCGATCCAGCCGCCTGTGAGGGGGAGGAACACACCGTGACGTTGAAGGTCGTGCGGTCGTACTCGATCCAACGGGTGAGGCATCACCATGGGGATCTTCACCGTCGGGATCGACGCAACCTTCCAGCGGGAGTCGTTGGGCGAGATCATCACCTACAATACACGATAGAAAGACTGGTACCCCTGGTAGGAATCGAACCTACGCATTCGGTTCCGTAGACCGACGCTCTTCCTCTGAGCTACAGGGGCATGGTCCTGCTGACCCGAGGATTGCTCCTGACCCTGCGCACAGGTCCCCGCACCGATCAGTGCGGCGGTCAGCATTGTACCCCCGGCAGGAATCGAACCTGCGCTAACCTGCCTTCGGAGGGCAGTGCTCTTCCTCTGAGCTACGGGGGCAAGGTCGAACGCCGCCATCATCCATCCCGAGGGGCTGAGCCGACAGGGTGGGGCTGACGAGCGTTCTCTAGTCTTCCAAGGAAGACCGGTGTCCCTACGGGGATTCGAACCCGCGATCACGGCCTTGAGAGGGCCGTGTCCTGAACCGTTAGACGATAGGGACATAGGGGCCTGGCGATGCTTCGACTGCGTAACCTTTTTTGTCCGCATCTTCCGACAGCAATCGCACGGCCAGTACCCTGAGCAGGAGTCGAACCCGTTCGTAGAGCTTAGAAGGCTCCCGCCTGCATCCCGCAGGTCCCAGGGCAAATAGAGTCGAGGGCGGGATTCGAACCCGCGAACATCGGTTTTGCAGACCGTGCCGTTAGCCACTCCGGTACCTCGACATAGACGCCAGCTTAGTAAGCAATCAGGTGTCAGTTCATGTGACTTGGATCCCAACCTTGTCGCTTGCGGTACTCTCGCAGGCGCTCCATCTCCTTCTGGTAGTCCTCCTCAGCGAAAGGCACGCAGGTGGTCATCGCCAAGCCCGAGTGGACTGTCTCGCGCAACCTACGCCGTGCGAGACGCTCGGCCTCTTGTGTGTCCTCAGCATCCACCCATGTGCTGGGAGAGATGTTCAGGACGCCCCCGTCTGGAGCCCAGGACTCAAACGATACCCACCAGTGACGCACTACTACACCCCCGACACCCAAGCCGGGGGACAAAAGGACTACTTGGTCATCTCGTACCAGCGGGCCGCGATCATCCTCGCGTGGCTCACGACCGGCAAGCCGTAGCCCCCAAAGGAGATGCCGTCATTGGCCTCGACCATGAGGGTCCGGCCGTCCGCTGTCACCCCCCAATCGAGGCAACAGGCCGCCGGGGCGAACTTCCGGTACCGCTTCCAGGCCGCCTCGACGACCTTGCGGTCAGGGGCCTTGCTCCAGTCGCCCTTGTACTTGCGGCAGTCGATGATGGTCTCGTACAGCATGAAGCTGCGGTACTCGGCCACGAACTCGACCACGTCAGAGACCCACACCGGCATATCGCTCGACTGTGTGACAACCCGCATCCGGGACTCACGGTCGCCCTTCCAGACGAACCCCGTGAAGGCCTTGTGCTCCTGCGGCTTGACGAAGATGGGCTCAACCATGTTGCGCACGTGGCCGAGCGTCGTCTTGTGCACTTCACGTCCGAGGAACTCTCGCAGCTCCTCGGGGTAGTCGAGGGGCGGCGGAATGGGCTTGCCGAGCTTTCGGAGCCCGGCCCACACATCCCCGAGCCACCCTGCGACCCCAACCTCAGGTCCGAGGTCCTCGATCTTGTCGATGTCGTCGGGCCAGTAGAAGGGCGCCGTCTCGACGTTGAGCAGGTCCATCCCCAGCCAGATGCCGTACATCACCTCGGTCTCCGGGAGATCCTCCCGGTACCGGACGTAGAACTTCCGAGCCTGGATGTCCTGGGTCATGGTGCGATCCTACATCGAATCGGACAGCGTCTCGATCAGCTCGTGCAAGTCTCGCAAATCCTTGTCCTCGATCTGGAAGCCGGGATGTTTGTCGTCCGTGTTCTGAATCTCGCCCTGGATGCCCTTCTCCCATTCGGGGGCCCCACGTCGGGCCCACCCGAGCACGTAGAGGTGAGGCTTCTCCGGTCGGCAATCACGACCCAGGCTTGGAATGAGAACGCGAGGTTGGTCCGGGTCGATACGGCCCACGCGCATGATGCACTGGATGTACAGCTCAGGGTGCTTCTTCTTCAGCTCCTCACCCTTGATGATGAGGTGCAGCCCGGGGCGCATGTGCGTGTTGCTCGTCTTGACGTTGACCGTGAGAGCCCGGCCCGTGGACTTCTCCCAGAGCTGCATGTCCACACCACCATCACCGCGACCGCTCACGATGAGAGAAGAGACCTGCTTGCCCTTGTCACGGAGGTAGTCGAAGAGGACGTCCGTCGCCACGAAGTCGAGAAAGTCGCCTTGTCCTTTTCCGACCCCCACGGCGTCCGGGATGCCCGATCGCCGCCCGTGCAAGGGACGAAGTTTCTCGTACTTGTTGAGGGCGTAGTCGAGGATGTACTGCGGAACGTCGAAGCGGACAGGCTCCATGCTCTGAGGGTACACCGCTTTTGGCCGTTTTCGTCGAGGATTTGTTGACTTTCCCCGGGATTCGGTAGTACATGTTGTTCTTTCACGGGCAATTTGCCCTGGAATTCAACAGAAAGAACGGTCATGTCCAAGAACAACAAGCCCCTCACGAAGAGCAGCCTCCTCAACGCCATCACCGACTCGGTCGGCGAGGAGGTCTCGAAGAAGCACGTGAAGGAGATCGTCGAGACCCTCGTGACCATCGGTCACAAGGAGCTGAAGAAGAACGGCATCTTCGTCCTGCACGGCTTCGCGAAGTTCGTCGTCGTCAAGAAGCCCGCGCGCCCGGCGCGCAAGGGCATCAACCCCTTCACGAAGCAGGAGCAGACCTTCGCTGCCAAGCCCGCGAGCAAGGCCGTCAGGGCGAGGCCCGTGAAGGCCATCAAGGACGCCGTCATCTGAGGCGTCTCTGCATGGGGGCGACGATCTGGAGCAGCTCCGTCGTCGCCTCCGTTGGAGCGGGTGAGGGGAATCGGACCCCCGTCTGAACGTTGGGAACGTTCTGCTTGACCTTCCAGCTACACCCGCACGGTCACTTTCGAGCTTCAACCTTCAGCTTGGTCACACACGAGTACGCGCTACCGTTCCACCCCGTGCCGTGGAATTCGATCTCCCCTGGATGGTGCCCCGGCTTCGCCTTCCCGTCCTTGTGGTGCTTCTCCAGGTACCGTATCACCACCTGCACCGGCACATCGCCCTTGTGAAGGTCGAGGGACTCGGGGTCCAGCTCGTCGCAGTCACCCCCAAAGTACACGACCGCGTTGCCCTCAAGGGGCTTGGACGGGTCAAGGAGTGCCCGAGCTGCCGCAGTGCGGCGATCGTACGTGTAGTCGCGCATGACCTGCGCAACCTACAAAAGGAGTAAACGGGGGCCGCCGAAGCGACCCCCGTTCCCGATCACTGCGCCTGGGCCTGCAACGGGGTCCGGAGGTTGTACAGGGTCGGGTTGCAGTGCTTGCACCCGATGTTCCCGCACGGACCTGCCATGTGACTCGCGAGCCTGATCGTCCTCTTGCGAAGACGCTGAGCCCGAAGCTTCACCCTCTTGCTCTTGCTGTTCCGGCCTTCCCGCATCCACAACTGGTAGAGGGCCTTCTGAGCTGCCTTACGTGCGATCTTCTTCGCCCGACGACGCTTACGCTGGTCGAGGCGCTTTGCTTTTCCTGCCATGATGCCACTCAGCCGCTTCGAGAGTCGGCGGAGCGGGCGGTGGGGAGCGATCCCTACGGCTTGGCGAACGTCCCCGAGCCCACCCGCAAAACGGGCCTACTCGACGACGCGCGTGACGTTGGCCTCCGCGTGAACAACGTCACGCGCAAGCGGCGATGGTGATCTTCATGGGGAGCCCTCCTGTCAGGTACACTACACCGTTTTGGTGCGGAGCAGGTGAGGGGAGTCGAACCCCCACATCATCGTTGGCAACGACAAGCCGGGAAACCGCCCGGACACCTGCATGGACACTAGAGCGGGCGGAGGGACTCGAACCCTCGACTCCAACCTTGGCAAGGTTGTACTCTACCACTGAGCTACGCCCGCAGAACCTATCAATGCGACCGCTCAGGCATGCCCGAGCAAGAGAAGAAGTTTGACCTCAAGGGATGGGCCACCGTCATCGCCGCCCTGGCCGCCCTCATCACGGCCATCGGCTCCTGGTACAAGCCCCAGGACACGACCGTGGAGAAGAACGCCTACGAGACGCTGAGCACCAGCATCGCGAAGCTCTCCGACGAGGAGCAGAAAAGCCACGAGGACGTCGCGAACCTGCGCGGCTACCTGGACGGCATCTCCCGCGCCCCCCTGCTCGTGCCGGCCGACGTTGAGCCAACGTCCAGCCCCTCCCCTTCGCCCATGCCTTCTAACGCCCCCCACGCGACCACAGCAGCAACATCCCCCTCGACGTCTGGGCCCATCACCTTCGCGGTCACTGCACCCCCGGTGCCGACCGTTCATGCGGCCCCGGCCCCGGTGGCGCCCCCTGCCTTCGACGCCATCGCTCAGTAGCCCATGTACCGCTACGACCACCGCGCCTCTAAAGGCACCGTCATCCGGCCTGAAGGCTGGCGTGCCCAGAACGACGAACCTGGGAAGTGGACCCGCTCGGGCCACCTCTACCGAGGCATGACCGAGGCCGAGTACCACTACGTCCAGGCACACGGACACATCAAGAGCAACGAGTCCTACTCGGTTCGAGGCGAGGGCACGAACTTCAGCGAAGGTGCCGACGATGCCGAGGGCTACGTGAACTTCGGCAGAGACGATCCCCGCACCACCGGCAAGCCCACCTACATCGTCGAGGTCAAGAAGACCGACATCTTCAAGCGCTGGCCGGACGGCTACTGGAAAACACCCGAGGTGCCGAAGTCCCTCATCACTCGTGTGTGGAAGTGCGTTGGCGAGGACGGCCAGGTCGTCGCGTACGAGCTGTAGAGCTGTAGAGCGGGCGGGGGGAATCGAACCCCAAAATGACAGCTTGGAAGGCTGTTGTCAGACCACCTGACGGCCACCCGCAGAAGACAGCACGCCCTCCTCCAGGTTCTCTGGGGCCCCGGTATGGGCGACGAGGTGTGCTGGAACATGGAGCGGGATCTTCCCCCGCGCGCCTGCGTGTGTGTGGCTGGCCATGTCACAGCCCTTTGGACTCACACGCAGACCCCTCTATAGAGGTCCTCATTCAGAGCCGGTAGAGGGAATCGAACCCCCGATGGTTTCCCGACTGTTTACAAAACAGTAGCTCTACCACTGAGCGATACCGGCGTATTGTCAGAGCTGGTTACAGGAGTCGAACCTGTCTGAACTTGCTTACCATGCAAGTGCCTTCCCACGAGGGCCAAACCAGCAAGATGTTTGCGCCAACCTGATTCCTTTGCTGTCTTACGTGTGTGACAGTTAGCGCAGCGAACGTCACACTTAGCAATCTCAGATAGGACCGTCTGCCAACGCAGTTTTGAGCCGCAGACAGCCTGAGATATGTTGTACAGCTTCTTGCCCCGCACGTGATCAAACTGAAGCACAATCGGGTCAGACTCACCACAGTCTATACAGGGATGACTCAAGAGGTATGCGTACAGTGCCTCGAAGTTTTCAGCGATCACCCTGTTGTTTCTCTTGGCCGCCTTACGTTTATAGGACTCAGGGTTCTTTCGGTAGTGGCCTCTCGACCACAACGAAGCGCAGTCTTTGCATCTGGCAATGCGAAGTCCCTTCGCCTTACTTCGCCAGTGGAAGAAATCCTCTGGAAGAGAGCGACCGCACGGTCCGGTGCATGTCTTCTTTGGCACACCTTGGTATAGTACAAGTATAATACCAAGTCACCGATACACCCTGGTGAACACATACCAGGCAACGACAGCTACGACGAGTACGAAGCCCATGGCCGCCTTGTCTAGCTCTTTGCCCTCCATGGTGAACCTCCCCACTATGAGGTCCTACTAGGGGATCTTCAATCGTCAGATCCACCTATCTAGGGTGTTGTTGGGGGTTGGGCGATGGGCGAGGAAGTTGATCACCGGAGACTTCGGTTGATCGCCCTCGTTGTGATCGCCGTACTGATTCTCTGGAAGTAGGGTGGACAGCCGGGGAGTCGAACCCCGATCCTTCCCGTGCGAGGGGAATGTACGCCCGTTGTACGAGCCGCCCATGAACGTTAGAGCCTCGAAGACGCTGATCCTGCCAATACATCTGGAGGGGTGACGCAGACTATCTCTAACGCAGTGGGACTGAGAGGGATCGAACCTCCTGCCTCTCCCGTGTCAGGGGAGCGCTCTACCAATGAGCTACAGTCCCAGTTTGATTTTTGAGAAGCGGAGCCAGCAACCGCTACCACAGCACCGTGTCACCCGTGGTCGGGATCACAGTGCTTACCCGGTAGGCGCGAAGGGATTTGAACCCATGACATCTGCCGTGTGAAGGCAGCGCTCTACCACTGAGCTACGCGCCTGTTTCTGTGAAGGTACCGTCCCAATAATGTACC
>Ga0265338_10007177_pt1 | contig 13946 bp, 9 predicted proteins | sample 42126metaG_FD_193579 | JGI IMG/M metagenome (GOLD analysis project Ga0265338, IMG submission 193579) | Rhizosphere microbial communities from Carex aquatilis grown in University of Washington, Seatle, WA, United States - 4-21-26 metaG | ecosystem: Host-associated > Plants > Roots > Rhizosphere >... | reverse complement strand
CCTTCACCTTCACCAACACGAGAGCGGCCCCGGTGACGTTTACGATCGCCAACGTCGATTCGGCGCTGGGGAACTACGCCGCCCGTCCCGAGAAATTCACCCTTGCCCCCGGCGAGCAGGCCTCGCCCGATCCCATGCTCTCACCGGTCGAGAACAATTTCGAACTGCTGGACGTGACGCTCTCCCTCAAGCTGGGCGCCGCCCGCGAAACGCACGTGCTGCCGCTGCGCCAGGCGGCCGCCCCGCCGCCGCCCGCCGCGCCCCGGGCGGACTGAGCCGCGGGCGCGCGCGACCGGGCGGCCAAAATAGTTTTTGCTGTCCTTTCGGATACCGCGCGCCACAATCGCGCCACTTTTATCTATGAGAACCGCCCTCGCCCTCATCTTGCTGGCCACGGGGTATCGGATCGTCGCGGCCTGGAATCCGGACCTGGTCAATTTCTCGCCGCTCATGGCCCTGGCGTTCTGCGGCGCGGTCTATTTCCGCAACCGCTGGCTGTGGCTGGTGCCCTTTGTCGCGCTGAGCGCCTCCGATCTCTATCTCGACCACTACCACGCGACCCAGTTCGGCTACACGTGGGACCTCGGCGGCGTGCTCGTGCGCACGGTCTGCTTTGTGGCCGCCCTCGTGCTCGGCTGGATGGTCTGCCGGCGCAAGAACTGGCTGACGCTGCTCGCGGGTTGCATCGGCGGATCGCTGCTTTTCTTCGTGGCGACGAATACCGCGTCGTTCCTCGGCGACGCCTACTACGCCAAGACGCTCGCCGGCTGGGCGCAGGCGCTCACGTTCGGCCACCCCGAATTTCCGCCCACGCTGCTCTTCTTCCGCAACACGCTGGTCAGCGATCTCGTGTTCACGGCCGGCTTCGCGCTGGTCATGGAATGGTCGGCGCTCCGCGCCGGCCAGCCGAGCCTGTTGCGCCGTCCGGCAGCCCGCACCGCGTGACCGGCGTTTCCTGCCGCCGCCAAGCCGGGCCCTCCGCCCGGCTTGCTCGTTTGCGGATGATTCCCTGATTTCCCTCCCAACCCCGAATCCGCCGCCCCGCCTACCCCATGTCCACCTACGGCTATTTCGACGACCGGAACCGTGAGTTCGTCATCACGCGCCCCGACACCCCCCTGCCCTGGCTGAACATGCTGGGCCAGGACGAGTTCTTCGGCCTGTGCACCCAGACGGCCGGCGGCTATTCGTTCTGGCGCGACGCCCGGCTCCGCCGCCTCACCCGCTACCGGTACAACAACAACCCGATGGATAACGACGGGCGGTTCCTGTACGTGAAGCACGGCCGGTCGCTCTGGAACCCGGGCTGGAAGCCGGTGCGCACGCCGCTGGATGCCTACGAGTGCCGCCACGGCCTCGGCTACACGCGCATCACCGGGGCCAAGGGCGGCATCGAGGTCGAACAACTCATGTTCATCCCGCCCGACGAGAATCTCGAGGTGTGGAAGGTCTCGGTGCGCAACCGGACGCGAAAGCCCCAGAAGCTGACCCTCTTCTCGTTTGTCGAGTTCTGCTTCTACGAGGCGCTGAACGACATGACCAATTACCAGCGCACCTATTCGATCGGCGAAGTGGAGGTCGAAGGTTCGGCCATCTACCACAAGACCGAATACCGCGAGCGCCGCGACCACTACACGCTTTTCGGCTGCACCCGGAAGATCGACGGCTACGACACCTCGCGCGACGCGTTTGTCGGCGTCCACCACGGCCTGCACGATCCCCAGGCCGTTCTCGCCGGCCGCTGCCGCAACAGCCACGCCTACGGTTGGAATCCGATCGGCGCCCATCAGATCAATCTCACGCTCAAGCCCGGCGCCGAGGAGACGTTTGCCTTCGTCCTGGCCTACATCGAGCAGGGCGACCTCCCCAAGTTCGACGCCCCGTTCGTGCTGAACAAGACCAAGGGGCGCGCGGTCCTCGCCCGCTATGCCGATCTGGCCACGATCGACGCCGCCTTCGCCGCCGTGCGCGCCCGCTGGGACCAGCTGCTGGCCGTCTACCAGGCGCCGAAGGTTCCCAACGCGCACCTGCGCCGCATGGTCAACGTCTGGAACCAGTGCCAGGTGATGGCCACGTTCAACCTTTCGCGCTCCACCTCGGGTTACGAGACCGGCATCGGGCGCGGGATGGGCTACCGCGATTCCAACCAGGACCTCCTCGGCTTCGTCCACCTCGACCCGCAGCGTTCCCGCCAGCGCCTCCGTGACATCGCGTCGACCCAGCTGTCGGACGGCACGTGCTACCACCAGTACCAGCCGCTGACGAAGAAGGGCAACGCCGACGTCGGCGGCGGGTTCAACGACGATCCGCTCTGGCTGATTCTCGCGACCTGCGCCTACATTCGCGAGACCGGCGACGCCACGATCCTCGAGGAGCCCTGTGGCTATGCCGACAAGCCCGGCTCCCAGGACACCCTGCACCACCACCTCGAGACCTCCATTGCCTACACCCTCAACCACCGCGGGCCGCACGGCCTGCCGCTGATCGGCCATGCCGACTGGAACGACTGCCTCAACCTGAACTGCTTCTCGACGGAGCCCAACGAGTCGTTTCAGGTGACGGGCGACATCACGGGCTCGCAGGCCGAATCCGTGATGATCGCGGGCCTGTTCCTCTACGCCGCCCGGGACTTTGCCTCGCTCTACCGCTGGCTGGGCCGGGTCGGCGACGCTGCGCGGCTCGACGAGGCCTACGCCGGCATGCTCACCACGATCGAGACCCAGGCCTGGGACGGCGAATGGTACACCCGGGCCTACGATGCCCACGGGCAGCCGGTCGGTTCGAAATCCTGCGAAGAGGGCAAGGTCTACATCGAAAGCCAGGCGTGGTGCGTTCTCGGCGGCGCGGGCCAGGCGAACGGCCGCGCCCGCCAGGCACTCGCGGCGGTCGATCGGTACCTCTATCGCCGCGGCCTGGGCTGCGCCCTCCAGTATCCGCCGTATTCCACCTACCATCTCGAACTCGGCGAGGTCTCCAGCTATCCGCCGGGCTACAAGGAGAACGCCGGGGTGTTCTCCCATAACAACACCTGGATCCATATTGGCTGGACGATGTTCGGCGAGGGCGAGAAGGCGCTCGACTACTACCTGAGCATCTGCCCGTCCGCCAAACCGGACCACGATGTCTACCGCTCCGAGCCTTATGTCTACGCCCAGATGACCGCCAGCCATCTCTCGCCCACCCCGGGCGAGGGCAAGAACTCCTGGCTCACCGGCACCGCGGCGTGGGCCCTGGTCGTCGCCCAGCAATACATCCTCGGCGTGCGCCCCGATTTCGACGGCCTGCGCATCGATCCCTGCGTGCCCAGAAAATGGAAGGGATTCACCGTCGTGCGCAAGTTCCGCGGCGTCGAGTACACGATCGAGGTGAAGAACCCGCGCGGCGTCTGCAAAGGCGTCAAGTCGCTGCTGGTCGACGGCCGCAAGATCGCCGGCGACGTCGTGCCCGCCCCGGCCGACGGCCGCACCGCCGTCAAGGTCGCAGTCACCCTCGGCGCCTAGGCCGGCCGCGACGGGGCGCGCTGGCGCCCCGGTGCCGGGTGGCCTTGCTTTGCCTGATCGGTCTCCATGCCCCCCTGGCTCGAAAACGCGGTCTTCTATCAGATCTACCCGCAGTCGTTCTCTGATGCGAACGGCGACGGGGTCGGCGACCTGGCCGGCATCATCGCCCGGCTGCCCTACCTGCGCGACCTCGGGGTCACCGGCCTCTGGTTGAACCCCTGCTTCCTGTCGCCGTTCCGCGACGCCGGGTACGACGTCGCCGACTTCTACCAGGTGGCGCCGCGCTACGGCACCAACGCGGATCTGCGCGCGCTGTTTGCCGAGGCCCGGGGGCTGGGCCTGCGGGTGATGCTCGACCTGGTGGCGGGCCACACCTCGATCGAGCATCCCTGGTTCCAGGCCTCCTGCCAGCCGGAGCGAAACCGCTACACCGACTGGTATGTGTGGACCGACAGCGTGTGGACCTGGTCCGGCTTGAACCAGCCGGTCGTCGCCGGCTACGCCGCGCGCGACGCCAACTATTTCCCCAACTTCTTCTGGTTCCAGCCCGCGCTGAACTACGGCTACGCCCGGCCCGACCCGGCGCGGCCGTGGCAGCAGCCGGTTGATGCCCCCGGTCCCCGCGCCGTCCGGGCGGAACTTCGCGCCATCATGCGCCACTGGCTCGACCTCGGCGCCAGCGGCTTCCGCGTGGATATGGCGGGATCCCTCGTGAAGAACGACCCCGGGGGCCACGCGACCGCCGCCCTCTGGCGGGAGTTCCGCTCCTGGCTGGACGAGGCCTACCCGGATGCGGCGCTGGTTTCCGAGTGGTCCGACCCGGCCGTCGCCATCCCGCAGGGCTTCCACATGGATTTCCTGCTGCCCTTCAACAAGCCCGGCTACACCTCGCTGTTCCGCCGGGCGCTCCCGGCGGCGGCGCCGTATTTCGACCGCAGCGGCGGCGGCAGCATCCGCCCGTTCCTCGACGAGTTCCTGCCGCTCCACGCCGCCACCCGCGACCACGGCTTCATCGCGATCCCGACGGGCAATCACGATGCCGGACCCCGCCTCGGCAACGGGCGCGATGTGCGCGACCTCGCGGTGGCGTTCGCGTTTCTGCTCACCATGCCCGGGGTGCCCTTCATCTACTACGGCGACGAGATCGGGCTGCGGTCGATCGACGGGCTGCCCTCGAAGGAGGGCGGCTACGGGCGCACCGCCGTGCGCACGCCGATGCAGTGGGACGCCTCGCCCAACGCGGGATTCTCGGCGGCCCCGGCGGAGCGGCTCTATCTCCCCGTCGATCCGGCGCCGGACCGGCCGACCGTCGCCGCGCAAACGGCTGACTCCGCCTCGATTCTCCACGTCGTCCGCCGGCTGATCGCGCTGCGCCGGGCGCACCCGGCGCTCGGCGCCGGCGGCGACTTTGCGCCCGTTTGCGCCGAGGCCGGCCGACCCATCTTCGTCTATCGCCGGGCGGGCTCCGGCGAGGTGATTCTGGTCGCGCTCAACACGGCCGGGGCGCCCGGCGAGGCGCGCCTCCCGTCCGGAACGATGACCACGATTCCGCGCGTCCTGGCCGGCGAGGCGGCCGCTTTCCGGCAGGACGCCGCCGGCTGGTTCGTGCGCCTGCCCCCCGTCGCGTACGCGGTCGTCGCAACCGGCGGTTGAGGGAGCGCCGCCGGGCCGTCGCGGCCCTCAGAGCAGGTCCGCCGCCAGCTCGGCCAGCTTCGAGCGTTCACCCTTCGTCAGCGTGATATGGGCCGCGATGGGCTGGCCCTTCATGCGATTGTGGCAAAAGACGAGGCCGTTGCTGCGGGAATCGACGTACGGGTTGTCGATCTGCGCCGGGTCGCCGATGAGCACGATCTTCGAGCCCTCGGAAATCCGGGTGATCACCGTCTTCACTTCGTGCGGGGTGAGCTGCTGCGCCTCGTCCAGGATGAAGAAGCGCCGCGCGATGGACCGGCCGCGAATGAAACAGAGCGCCTCGATCTCGACCGTCCCGTTGCGGATCAGGCGCTCGTACGGCTTGACCGCCACGCCGGCCGCATGGCCGCCCGGTGGCACGGGCAGGACGGACTGCAGCTGCGCCTCCTCCTTCCTTTTCTTTTTCCGGCTGGCTTGCTTGCCCGCAAACTGCGGCTCCTTCGGGAGCTTGGAGGGCATGAGCACCTCGAGCGCGTCGTAATAGGGCTGGAGCCATGGCTTCATCTTCTCCTCGAGCGAGCCGGGCAGGAAGCCGATGTCCTTGCCGAGCGCGATCACCGGCCGCGAAATCGCCACGCCATCATAACGGCTGTGTTCGCCGCACACCTGGTGCAGGGCGCAGACCGTCGACAGCAGCGTCTTTCCCGTGCCGGCCTTGCCGAAACAGGTGATGAGGGAGATGCTCTCGTCGAGCAACGCGTCCATGAAGAACTGCTGTTCGAGGTTGCGGGCGCGGATGGGAATCCCCGCCGGGGCCTTCACGCATTCGGGCAGCCGCAACCGCCGGACCAGGCCGGCGCCAAAGTGCCGCGCGGGCATCGTCTTGCCCTCCGCGGATTCCAGCAGCACGTACTCGTTGAGACCCAGCGGCGCCGCCAGCGCATCCGCCACCGCGAACTCGCCTTCCGACGCGAAGCGCTGGAGCTCATAGACGCTGACGGGGATGCGCCGGTAGGAAACCTCCTCCGGATCCTCCGGCACCTTGTCGTTCAGATAATCCTGCGATTCCAGGCCGACCGCCCGCGCCTTGAGTTGAACATTGACATCCTTGGTCACCAGAACCGTCGGGGGCGGAAACGTCTCCTGGACGAACAGCGCGCACGCGATGATGCGGTTGTCCTTCTTGGACAGGTCCGGCAGGATCGATCGCAGCCGCTGCATGGCCGGCGAGACCCGGTTATCCTCGAGCAGGTACCGGTTGATGATGACCGAAAGCGTGCCTCCGGTGGGCAGCGTGACGCCCTCCAGCATCGTGCGGGAGTCGGGCAGGAGCTCCTGAAGCATCCGGTGCACGCGTCGCGCATTGCGGCCACGTTCCGTCGACTGCTCGCCCTTTATGTTGTCCAGCTCTTCCAAGACCTCGACCGGGATCGCGAGATTATTGTCCTCAAACTTGAAAATCGACTGGGGGTCGTGCAGCAGGACGTTCGTATCGAGGACGAAGGTTTTAACCTTTCCCGTGACCTTGAGCTGCGGTTGAAGAGTGATGGCCCCGCCCAGGTGTTCCATCGATGTGGATATCTTGTGAAGAAGTCTGTAAGTTTTTGTCAGATTGTCGATACAGGAGTTCGATTTCTGACGCATGCGCGCCGCGATTCACCGCAATCGCGTCCGAAATATCATCAATCGCTGCGAGAGCATTCGAACGTTCGCCGCCGCGCGATCGGTGATGCCGCCGCGTCCGTGACTGCCGAAAAAGAAGGCGGGCCGCCTACCCCTAAGCGGCCCGCCATTTGCTTTCTTTAGTTACCCCAAGTCTCCCGCTAGGCGGGAGAGCTGTAGCTACATCGTAACTATTGACGACACAGTAGAGCAAAGGGTTCAAATATCTCGCCAAGATCATCAGTAATCGCGGAGGTAATGGCGAAGGGTGCGTCTCATTATGAAATCTCATCGTCCCTGCGTTGGTGCGCCGGCCGCGGCGGTCGCGTCGGCCCCCACAATCTCATCAGGTGTTCGGCCAGATTGCGGAAGCTGGTGCGAACCAGATCTTTATGATCAGCAATTTCCGCGGGCAGCACCCCGACTTGGCGGCGCTCGTCGCAGTAGAGCCGAAGCGCAATAGCCAGCGGTGCTGAAACGGCGAAATCGTCCCGAGCTTCCCTCATGAGATCACGAACTTTCCCCTGCCAGAAGTGTCTTTCTTCGGTGTGGTTTTCGATGTAATCGAACAGAGCTTGCTCGGTGCGGTTGAGGCTCATGTTGCGCACGTTGCAGCGTCGTGCGGGCGTGGGCAACCTCGGAGCCGGCTCTGAAAGCAGCATTGCATTTGCATTCCGCAATGCTAGGCTTCACAAGATTTTAACCCCAGCTAATCCCATGTGGCATAAACTGAAAGAGCAACTCCTCGCGATTATCGTCACGGCGCTCGTTATCGGCGGCGTGGTCTTTTGGATTCACCTCAAGACGGTCGATGAGATGTCCAGCCGTCAACATGAGCAGATGGCCAACTTGGAACAGTCCAACGCGGACCTCAAGGCGGGCGCTGAGGAAACCCGAAAACAGATCATCGCGGTCAACGACCTGCTCAAAGATGCCATCCAGAAGCGCGCGGCCGACGTTTTCATGACCGAGCAGGAAGTGACCAAGATGAATGACCAGCGGATGGATCAGATCGCCACGGCGATTGCCCATAAGATTCAGCCTTACAATCCCCTGCCGAAGACTCCCGAGGATGCCGAACGCCAGCAGAATGAGCAGGTGGACAAGGTGTCGGCCCGCATGGCGGAACGGATCCAGCCGATCCTCGCCGACATGGCCAAGGACCAGAACCTGACTCGCGATCAGATCGCCACCTACAGCCAGAAGATCTCCGACCAGGTCGCCAATGTCCTCACCTCCGAGCTCGCCGCCAAGCAGCAGCTCAACAACAACCTCGTCGCGACCGAAGCCGTCGCCCGGGATTCGCTGAAATTGTCGCAACAGGTCACCGCACTTTACCTCAGCGGCTTCAAGGATCAGTCCTTGGTCACCCGCCTCCTTACGCTGCCGGCCAACGTGGTGCGCGACGCCGCCAGTCTTAGCATTATTGACAGCAGCGAGCGCAAGAAGATGGAAGAGCAGCTCGTCGGGGAGATGAACGCCCTGCAGAAGCGCCTGGCTGACATCGAGGCGCAGGCCCCAAAGAACTGAACAGCGCCGACTCCGATCTCACGCTTCAGAGCCACGCGGTCTCGCCGCGTGGCTTTTTTGTCCACCGACAGCGCCGACCGGCGGCCCGTCCCTCCCCCGCCGGCCGATGGTCTCTACGGCGCCGGCGCCCCGTTGGCCAGGGCCACGCACTGATAAAGCACCCGGCCGCCGGCATAGGCCGTCGAGGCGAGGACAAACAGCTGATGCCCGGCCGCGGCGATTTCCCCGTTGGCGGCGAGGCCCTGCGCCAGCCCGGGTTCCTTTTCCAGCGCCGCCACCCAGTCGGCATTCTGGGCCAGCACAAGCAATCCGTTGGGAGGCGTGACCACCACGGAAAACGCCACCAGGCGCGAAATCCGTCGCTCGCCGGATCCCGCCGGAGCGGCGGCCGCCTGCGCCTGCTTGACCTCGAGCTTGATCATCCGCGCCACCGCCTCCGGGCCGGTGTCACCCAGCACCGCACTCACCCAGTCCAGCAGCAGATTGCGCACCTCGTTCAGGTCGGCCGCATGCGCAATGGGGTCGATTCCACCGCTTTTCCGGATGGCTTTGACCAGACCGGAAATCTCCTTGAGATAAACGTTCTTTTGCGCCCCGGGGATGTGGTACATCACCACGAGGTGCACCGGCTTGCCGTCCGCCGCGCCGTATTCGATGCCCGCGGAGGACCAGCCGATCGCGCAAAAGAGTTCGCCCTCCTCGCGCTTGGCCCGCACGTGCGGCACCCCGACGCCCAGGCCGATGCCGGTGTTGCACTCCTCCTCGCGTTTCTGGATCTCCTCGATCGTGTCGGAGCCGACCTCGATGTCCGGGTTGGCGTCCAGAATGCGGGCGAGGAATTCCAGGGCGCGTGCCTTGCCCGCCTCGGGCAATTCAAACAGCCGGCCTTCCTGCAGTGCGTTTAGGATGCTGCGCATAAGTCAATCCAGTCCAAATCGTCGGGCGAACCACGTCTTCACGTTGTGGGTCAGGATGCTGTACGTGGCGACGAAGCCCGCCAGCCAGAAAAAGAACGCGGTCGGCAGCGGCGTCAGTCCGAGGTATCGGGCCAGCGGCGAGAACGGCAGCCACGCGCCCACGGCCATGACGGCCAGGGTGGTCAGCGTCATGGTCCGGCTCGCCCGGCTCTGGAAAAACGGAATACGCTGCGTGCGGATGATGTGGACGATCATCGTCTGGGTGATGAGCGATTCGACGAACCAGGCCGTGTGAAACAGCGCCGCCGCGTAGGTCTGGTCGGGGCCGGCGGCCGCGGCGAACCGGGCGGCCAGCTTCGCCGGCGCGGCCAGCCCGAGGTCCCGGCAGTGGAAGACGAACAGCATCAGCCCGAACGTGGCGTAATCGAAGATCGAGCTGATTGGACCGATGAACAACATGAACTTCTGAATACTCCGGATGTTCCAGCGCCGCGGCTTGGTCAGGTATTCCTGATCCACGTTGTCGAGCGGGATGCCCAACTGCGAAAAGTCGTAGAGCAGGTTGTTCACCAGCACTTGGATCGGCGTCATCGGCAGGAACGGAAGAAAATAGGCGCCGCCGACGACGCTGAACATGTTCCCGAAGTTCGAACTGGACCCCATCTTGATGTATTTGATGATGTTCCCGAAGACCTTCCGGCCCTCGATGATGCCGTCCTCCAGGACCAGCAGGCTTTTCTCGAGCAGGATGATGTCCGCCGATTCCTTGGCCACGTCCACCGCCGTATCCACCGAGATCCCGACGTCCGCCGCCTTCATCGCGAGCACGTCGTTGATGCCGTCGCCCAGAAAACCCACAACGTGCCCCCGGGCCCGCAGCGTCTGGATCACCCGTTCCTTCTGATCCGGCGTGAGGCGCGCGAGCACGTTGGCGGTGTCCACCTCCTGGGCGAACGCGGCGTCGTCAAGCAACGCCAGCTGGGGGCCCGTGGCCACCCGCGTGATCGGCATCGCCACGTCGCGGCAGACTTTTTGCGTCACGAGTTCGTTGTCCCCCGTGAGAATCTTCACGGCGACGCCGGCCCGCGAAAGCGCCTCGATGGCCCGGGCAGAAGTGTCCTTCGCCGGATCGAAAAACGCGATGTAGCCGAGCAGGACCAGCTCGGACTCGTCCGCCACCGAGAAGACTTGTTTGGCGCGGTCGAACTCGCGGTAGGCGATGGCCAGCACCCGGTAACCCTCGGCGCTCAGCGAGCGGTACTCGTCCATCAGGTCGTCGCGGATGAGCCGGATGAGCGGGTTGATGTCCTCATCCACCTGGTAGTTTTCGCAGGCCGCGCTCACCTCCTCGACCGCGCCCTTGCAGATGAGCACGTGGCGGTCCTCATAGTCGATCACCACCGACATGCGGCGGCGCTTGAAGTCGAACGGGATCTCATCGACCTTCCGGCAGTTGCGCTCGATGTCGAGCTCGGTGTGGGCGAGAATGGCGCGGTCGAGCAGGTTGCGCAGGCCCGTCTGGTAGAAACTGTTCAGGTAGGCGTAGCGCAGCACATCCTCGCTCTGGCGGCTGGTGACATCGACGTAGCGCTCCAACACAACATGGTCCTGCGTGAGCGTGCCCGTCTTGTCGGTGCACAGCACGTCCATCGCGCCGAAGTTCTGAATGGCGTGCAGGTGTTTCACGATGACCTTTTTCCGGGCCATCATCAGGGCGCCCTTGGAAAGACAAACCGTGATGATCATCGGGAGCATCTCGGGCGTGAGCCCCACGGCCACCGCCAGCGCGAACAGCAGCGCCTCGATCCAGTTGCCCTTGGTCAGACCCACGATGACGAAGGTGAGCGAGACCATGACGACCATGAAGCGGATCATCAGCCAGGTGAAACCGCGCACCCCCTTGTCGAAACTCGTCGCCTCGCGCCGGGCCAGGAGCTTTTCCGCCAGCGAGCCAAAATAGGTGCGGGCGCCGGTGGCCACCACCACCGCGCGCGCGGTGCCGCTCAGCACGTTGCTGCCCATGAAACAGGCGTTGGCGTATTCGAAGGGCGCGCGACCCGGCGGCTGATTCGCCTCCGAGCTTTTCTCGACCGGCATCGATTCCCCCGTCAGCGCCGATTGCGTGACGAAGAAGTCCTTCGCCGACAGGATGCGCAGGTCCGCCGGAATCAGGCTGCCGGCCGTCAGGATCACGAGATCGCCCGGCACGATTTCCTCGAGCGGCACCTCCGTCTCGCGGGCGTCGCGCATGACCGTGACGGTCGTCTTCACCAGCTTCTGCAGCTTTTCCACTGCGCGGGAGGAGCGTGCTTCCTGAAAATAGGACAGGAACACGCTGAGGAAGACCATGCCGCCCACCACCGCCGTCGAGCGCAGGTCGCCCATGAGGTACGACACCACCGCGATGACGAGCAGCTGGATGACCAGCGGATTACGGCAGCGGTTCAACAGGTCGACCACGATCGAGCGCCGGCTCCCGGCCGCCACCACGTTCAGCCCGACCTCCTCGCCGACCCGGGTCGCCTGCTCCGTCGAAAGGCCGCTGGCAGAGGTGCCCAGGCGGCCGAGCAGTTCCCCCTCCGGGATCGTGAACTGGCTGTTGTCGGATGACACGTGACCAACCGGGGGACGGCGACTCATAGCGCGGACCGACGGGCTGAACCCAGGCAATGGGGAAGCCGGCCAGCCACGGGCGGGAGCGGGGCGATTCGGAAATACCGGGGTTGAATCGATGGGACGAACTGGCGGATCCAAAACACGCGCGTCGATGCTCCGCCGTCGAAAACCCCGCGCAAGACAAAACGCCCGGCCACGGGGTCGCGGTCAACTCTCCGACCGCGCGATTCGCGCGCCGCTTCGCGGGAACGGCCCGTCCCTGACGCCGGCCGCGACCTCCGGCTGGGCCCTGGCGCGCCGTCCACCGCGAGCACCGCGCCAGTCAATCGCGCAGGCCAGCCCGCCACCTTCGTTCGGGCCCCGGCTTTGGTGCTCACCAACGCCCTGCCCTTCCGCCGAGCACCAAGTCGGAGATCCAAGCTTCGCTGGCGCGATTCTACGGATGCGGGCGGGCTTCAGAACCCGCGAAATAGCACTGGGAAGCGATGAACTCAGCCCCCATCGAACGTGCATTATGCAATCACTAGGGTTTTTCACCCACTCATTCTGCATGAAGTGGTTACCGCCCAAACGGAGCGGAATTAATTTATGAGTCTATTATGCAATACCTTACAACGACGTCGGCGCAACTGGCATCGTTCAAGGTGGAGGAAAGCAGTCCTTCAACCACCAATCGCCATGCCCGCACTTCCATCCACAACTCGCGCACCGAGTGACAGTGAGGACCCTTCGAACCGAGAAATTCAGGCCCGGGATGCCGCGATCGACGCCGGTTTGGTGAAGCGGTTCACCAGCGGCGACGAGTCGGCTTTCACCGAAATCGTCAACCGCTATCGCGGCCGGATTCACGGACTGACCCTGAATCTTCTGCGCAACTCGGCGGACGCCGAGGAAATCACGCAGGACACGTTCATCCGGGCGTATCGCGGCCTGGTCAATTTCCGCGGAGATTCCTCCCTGTCCACCTGGCTTTATCGCATCGCGCTCAACCTTGCGCGCAATCGCTACTGGTACTTCTTCCGCCGCTGCCGGCAGAACTGGGTGTCGCTCGACCGCCCGCTGGGGGACGAATCCGAGTCCACCTTTGCCGACCTCGTGCCCGCCGCGGACCACGACCCGGCGCAGGAAACGGCCGCCACCGAGTTCACCGACCTGGTGGCGGCGTGCATGGAACGGCTCGATCGCAAGCATCGCGAGATCCTCACCATGCGCAACGTGCTTGACCTGTCCTACGAGGAGATCGCCCGCGCGCTCGGCATCAATGTGGGCACGGTCAAGAGCCGCATCGCGCGCGCCCGTGAAAACCTGCGCCTTCTCCTGACCGAGTCGCATCCCGATTTGCAGCCGGCCCTCTCCGTGACCGACTTCTTCCTGACCGCGCGGTCCGTGTACGGCCAGCCCGCCATCAGCTACGCCTGACCAACGGGGAACATCCGTTTCCACCAACTGACTCAACGCTCCTGACCCACGCCGTCGTATGAAGACAAATCGCCTCCGCCAACGATTGTCCGCCTGGTTGCACACGCATCGCCCGCTGCGCTGGGTTGAGACCATTGTCACCGACTACGCCGCCTGGACCCCGTGGTGATCGTCGGCCCGGCTCCGGCCGCCACCGGGCGCCGCAGGCAGTTCATTGCTTCCGCTCGGCCGCGCCATTGCTGGCGCGGCCTTTTGTTCGGCATCGGCAGGCTTGCCCGCGACCCGCTGATTCCCTGCACTTCCCGCGTGCCAGCTCCCCTGCGTGTCCCGCGGCCGGCGGCGCGCCGTTTCCTGCGCGCCGCCCTTCTGCTCGACCGGCCCGCCGCCACGACCGGCGAGGCCCTCGACCACCTCGGCTACGTGCAGCTCGACCCGGTTAATGTCTGCGGGCGGATGCATGACCTCATCCTGCGGAACCGCGTGGAGGGTTACCGGGAAGGCGATTTGTTGCGTCACCTCTATGGCGGCGCGGCGCCCCGTGTCTCCTTCGAGCACTATCTGCCCGCCGCCGGGGTTCTGGCCGCGCTGCCCCTTGACGCCTGGCCGCATCTGCAGGCCCACATGCGCCATCGCCGGGGCAGTCCGGGCGGCTACGGCGGCCGGCTCTCCG
>Ga0265338_10007176_pt1 | contig 13946 bp, 14 predicted proteins | sample 42126metaG_FD_193579 | JGI IMG/M metagenome (GOLD analysis project Ga0265338, IMG submission 193579) | Rhizosphere microbial communities from Carex aquatilis grown in University of Washington, Seatle, WA, United States - 4-21-26 metaG | ecosystem: Host-associated > Plants > Roots > Rhizosphere... | reverse complement strand
GCGCGGCTGCAATCACAAAGGCGCCATTCTCGATGGCGCGGGCGCGCAGCAACACATGCCAGTGCGCTTCTCCCGTCGGAACGGTGAAAGAGGACGGAATGGTGAAAGCGAAAGCGCCTTTCTTGGCGAGCATGCGATAGAGCTGAGGAAAGCGCAGGTCGTAGCACACCGTTATTCCGAGGACGCCGAATTCGGTGTCGGCCAGAACGGCTTCATGCCCGCCCTGAACTTGCGTGGATTCCCGATAGCTTTCTCCCGTCGCCACTGTCACGTCGAACAGATGAATCTTGTCATAGCGCGCCCGAATGGTGCCATCGGGTGCAAACAGGAAAGAACGGTTGGCGGTCTTTTCGGGGCTGACCTTGATATGAAGCGAGCCGATCGAAAGCCAGACACGCAGTTCTTTCGCAAGGCTGGCAAAGGCCGGCAGCGATGGATCTCCGGCCTCGTCGAAGGTGGCGGCCAGCTTGGCGCGATTGTCCTGCGCCATGATGTTGGTGTTTTCGGGCGTGGCGATGAAACGGGCGCCGCCGGCGGCGGCTTCGCGCACGAGGGCGGAGGTCTGGCGGATATTCTCCGCCACATCGCCGGTGGAGTGAAGCTGGATGCAGGCGGCTTTAAAAGATGCGGGACCGGTCATGCCGAGAGCATAACCGATCCCGCCAATCTTTTACGTCAGAATGTCTTTTACTTGACGCTGGGCCCAATTTTGGCGAGGCCCGCGCGGACGCAGACCTCGTCCTTGTCGCCGCCCGGCGCGCCGGAAACAGCAAAAACACCAACCATGTCGGAACCGGCCATGATCGGCACGGCGCCCTGGCGGGCGGTATCGATCATGGGATTGGCCGCGACTTCGGCCTTGAAGGCGGGATCGGCGGCGGCTTTGGCGGCCACTTCACCGCTGGTCATGTGATACTTCAGCACCGCCTGGACCTTGCTCATGGCGATGCGCTGGGTGACGGCGGCGGCGCCGTCATTTGAGATCACCACGATCGGCACGCCGGCCGAGTCGGTGATCATGGCCGTGGTCTTGTAGGTGTTGCCCAGGCAGGTGCGATTGGCTTCCACCGCGCCTTCGATGGCGAGTGCGACGGGAATGCCGCGGGCGCGCGCGGGGCGCGGCAGCTTCATCTCATCGGCGGTTGGCGGCGGCGCGATGGTCGGCGCGGGGTTGGCGGGCTGGGCGACGACCGGCGTAATGACCGGTACGGCCAGCATCAGAGCGGCAGAGGCGAGCAGAAGCTTTTTCATGGCGATCCCTTCCAGTTGCGGCTTAATTTTGGCCGCATCTTCCGGGGAGGAACCCGCTTTGTCTAGGGCGCGATGGGTGGAAAACCGCCTGTGCGCTGCGAAAAATCAGGCGAGAAGTGGGTCAAGCTCGCCGGCCCGCTCCAACTCATAAAGCTCGTCACAGCCGCCGACATGGGTGTCGCCGATGAAGATCTGCGGCACGGTGCGGGCGCCGCCGCTTTTGGCCAGCATCTCATCTCGCGCGCCCGCGTCCATGAACACATCCACTTCCTCGAAAGCCGCGCCTTTCTTGGTCAGCAGTGATTTGGCGCGCGCGCAATAGGGGCAGATGGGCGTGGTGTAGATACGAACCGGCTTCATGGGCGAAATGAGACTCAAGACGCGGTTCTATATAGGCATCTGTGACGCTTTCACAACGCGCGCCAGGGCCAGCACATGCACCTCTTTTGCCCCTGCCCGTTTCAGGGCACGGGCGCAGGCTTCGGCGGTCGCGCCGGTGGTGACAACGTCATCCAGCAGTAACACGCGCCGTCCGGCAATGCGTGCCGAATCGGGAACCCGGAAAGCGCGCTGCACATTGCGCCGCCGGGCCTTGGCGGAAGCCATGGCGCCCTGGCTGGGCGTGGCGCGGCTGCGGGTCAGCGCCAGCGGCTCGCAGGTGAGGTTCCAATCCCGCGCCAGCCGGCGCGCCAGTTCGGCCGCCTGATTGTAGCGCCGCTGCCAGAGGCGGCCCCGATGCAGCGGTACCGGCACCACCAGGTCGCAACGCTCCAGAAGGCTGCGGCCGCTGCGTCCCAGCCAGCGGGCAAAACCCGGCACCAGCTCCAGCCGGTCTGCATGTTTCAGCCCCAGGATCGCGGCGCGGCTATGCTCGTCATAGGAGAGAATGGCGCGCGCGCTGTCGAAGGCAGGTGGCGTCGCCAGACAGGCGGCGCAGAGCATTTCGCCTTCCAGCGCCACGCCGAACGGCAAGCCGCAACAGGCGCAACATGGGCCATCGAGAAACGTGACCTTGCTCCAGCATGCGGAGCAAAAACCGGCGTCCGCGACCTGCCCGCGACAGCCAATGCAGAGGGGCGGAAACAGAAGATCGAGCAGCGCTTTGGCGGCGGGAGCCATAGCGGCTAATCTAGCGGTTATGTCCGAAGCCCGCCCGGCCCTTTTTGATTTCTCCGCAAAACAACGCGCTCAAAAGCGTGCGGACCATCTTGCCGGCGACCGCTTTTTGGATGCCGCGGCGCTGGAAGGGCTGGCCGACCGGCTGTCGGCGGTGACGCGCCGTTTCGAACGCGGGCTGTGGATCGGTGACGCCGTGCCCGACCCGATCCGGCCGTTCGCGCGAGAGTGGCTGTGCGCGGATTTTGGCGCCCAGGAAATCCTGGAGGCAGACGGGCGGTTCGATGTGGCCGTCAGCCTGTTCTCGCTGCAATGGATCAATGATCTGCCCGGCGCCCTGATCCAGATCAACCATTGCTTAAGGCCCGACGGACTGTTCCTGGCGGCATTGATGGGCGCCGGCACGCTCACCGAACTGCGCGAGGCTTTCGCGCAGGCCGAGATCCAGACCCGGGGCGGCGTCAGCCCCCGGGTATCGCCTTTCGCCGACGTGCGCGACCTGGGAAGTCTGCTGCAGCGGGCGGGCTTCGCCCTGCCCGTGGCGGATGTGGAGCGGCTGGTGGTTCGCTATCGCGACTTTGCCGGCCTGGTGAAGGACCTGCGCGCCCATGGCTTCACCAATGCGATGAGCGCGCGCAGCCGCCAGATCCTGCGCCGCGACACGCTGACGGCGCTGCTGGCCCATTATGCCGGCCATCATGCTGATCCAGATGCGCGATTGCGGGCACGGTTCGAGACGGTCTATCTCACCGGCTGGTCGCCGCATGAAAGCCAGCAACAGCCGCTGAAACCCGGCAGCGCCAAGACGCGGCTGGCCGATGCACTGGGTGCCACCGAGCACCCTCTCAAAGAGCAGTAGGATCTCGAGCCCGGCATTCCGCCGGGCGACCACCCGCATCCGACAGGTCCCTTCCCCCTCACGGCGAAGCCGTCAGAGGGGGAAGGTGTCGCAGCGAAGTGTCGGCGGAGCCGATCTGAGCTGCGACGGATGGGGGTGAGAAATAACTAAGGCGCGGACGCCATCGCGGCATAGAAGGTCGACGACAGGGTGCTGCCCACCGTGGCGACGGCGGTGATGATCACCAGCGCGATCAGGCCCGCGATCAACGCATATTCGATGGCGGTCGCGCCTCTGTTTTCGGTCCTCAACTCCCGGACAAGAGATCGCGCAGCATGGGAATAAGCGGCAAGTCGGCTGCGGGCATGGGATATTCGCGCATCTCCCTTGGCCGGACCCATTTCAAGGCCGCGTGATGGCGCGGCTGCGGATTGCCGTCCCAGCGGCGGCAGACATAAAGCGGCATCAAAAGGCGAAATGCGTCGTAGGTATGCGAAGCAAAAGTGAATGGCGCGAGACAGGCCTCCTTCACCGCAATGCCGAGTTCCTCTCTCAGCTCGCGGATCAGCGCCTCTTCCGGCCCCTCGCCGGTTTCTATCTTGCCGCCCGGGAATTCCCATAGCCCAGCCATCGCTTTACCCTCGGGGCGCTGCGCCAGAAGCACGCGGCCGTCGGGATCCACCAACGCGACCGCAACGACAAGTATCAGAGGTTGCGGAGTGTTCATTCTGCTGTCGCGGACCTAAGGTGGAATTAAGACTGGTGGTTAGTATGGCTTAATATTTGAATCAAAGGAGCAAGCAATGACGACATTTGGTACGGCAAAATGGCAGGGCGGCCTGAAGGACGGCAAGGGCTGGATCAGCAGCAAAAGCGGCGCGCTGAGCGAGCAGCCCTATGGCTTTGCCAGCCGCTTTGAAGGCAAGCCGGGCACCAATCCGGAAGAGCTGATTGGGGCCGCCCATGCCGGTTGTTTCACCATGGCGCTGTCGCTGATCCTGGAACAGGCCGGCTTCAAGGCCGACGAGATGAACACCAAGGCCGAGATCACCTTGGAGAAGCAGGGCGACGGCTTTGCCATCACCAAGTCGCATCTGACCCTGCGCGCCAAGATTCCCGGCATCGATGCCGCCAAGTTCAAGGATCTGGCCGGCATGGCGGAAAAGGGCTGCCCGGTGTCGAAGGTGCTGAAAGCAGAAATCTCGCTGGACGCTGCACTGGTGTAGGTCGCAAGCGCGGCGCGAGGATTTTTGCGGACTGAGCAGAAGCGCCGAGCGATGTGTAAGAATTGTACATGAGCGAGTTCGTAGCGACAGAGTACGAACGCGACGAACTCAGGACGCAAAATAACCGCGCCCGATCAGCTAGGAGCGGTATGAGCCGTTGATGTCGATGTAGCCGTGGGTCAGATCGCAGGTCCAAACCCGCGCGGTACCCTTGCCGATCCCCAGATCCACGGCGATTTCCACCTCGTGGCCGGAAACTGCCTTGGTGGCCGCCGCTTCATTGTATTTGGCTGCGCGCATGCCCTTTTCGGCCACGACCTGGCCGCCGAAGGAGATTTTCAGCCGATCGCGGTCGGCGGCTTCGCCAGCCTTGCCGACCGCCATGACGATGCGGCCCCAGTTGGCGTCATTGCCCGCCACCGCCGTCTTGACCAGGGGTGAATTGGCGATGGAGAGCGCGATGCGCTTGGCGGCCCGATCATTCTCCGCGCCGCTGACATCGATGCGGATCAGTTTCTGGGCGCCCTCGCCGTCCTTCACCACCTGCAAGGCTAGGTCCATCAGCACCGCATCCAGGCTGCGGCGAAAATCGGTGAGCCTCTTGTCGGACGCCTTGGCGACCGCGCCATGCTTGCCGCCCTTGCCGGTAGCGAAGAGCAGCAAGGTGTCGCTGGTTGAGGTGTCCGAATCCACTGTGATGGAATTGAAGCTGGGGCCCACGCCGGCGCTGAGGCATTCCTGCAGCACCGAGGCCGGCAGATTGGCGTCGGTGAAGACAAAGCTCAGCATGGTCGCCATGTCGGGCGCGATCATGCCCGAGCCCTTGGCGATGCCGTTGATGGTGACCTTGACGCCGTCGATCATGGCGGTGGCGGTGGCCGCCTTAGGGTATGTGTCGGTGGTCATGATGGCATCGGCCGCGGCGCGCCAGTTGCCGGCGGCGCCCTGCGCCACCAGGCTCGAAAGAACCCGGGTAATTTTTTCGGTGGGCAGCGGCTCGCCGATCACCCCGGTGGAGGCCATGAAGACTTGCTTAGCGTCGCAGCCCGCCACAGCGGCCGCCTCCCCGGCGATCTCAGCGACCCCCTCCTGGCCGGCTTTGCCGGTGAAGGCATTGGCATTGCCGCTGTTTACGACCAGGACGCGGGCTTCCCGGCCCTTGAGCTTTTCCCGGCACCAGATGACGGGCGCCGAGCAGGTCTTGGAGATGGTGAAGACCCCGGCCACCTGGGTTCCCGGTGCCAGCAGCGCCAGCAGCACGTCGGTGCGATCCTTGTAACGCACCCCCGCAGCCCCCGTGGCCAGCCGCACCCCGGCCAGCGGCGGCAGCTTGGGAAAGCTCTTGGGCGCCAGCGGCGAAACCGGATGGGCCGCCTTCTGAGTCGTTTTTGCGCTTTTGGCCATGTTTCCCCCAGATTTTGGCCGGATATTCGTAAAAACCCCCGGTTTGACAAGAGAGTAGCGCGTTCTTATGTCTCCGGCGCGGCCGCCATGCGGAATTGGCGGTCCTAAAGCCCCCCGTTTCCGGCCGGATGTAGAGGATTTCATGCTGGCTTCGCTCGCCAAATCGCTTTTCGGCTCGGCCAATGACCGCAAGGTCAAGCCGCTCTGGGCGACGGTGTCCAAGATCAACGCCCTGGAGCCACGCTTCCAGGCCATGTCGGACGCCGAACTGGCGGCCATGACCCCTGCCTTCCGGGCACGGCTGGAAAAGGGCGAGACCCTGGACGACCTTTTGCCGGAGGCCTTTGCGGTGGTGCGCGAGGCCGCCAAGCGCACCCTGGGCCAGCGCCATTTCGACGTGCAGCTGGTCGGCGGGATGGTCCTGCACAAGGGCAACATCTCCGAGATGAAGACCGGTGAAGGCAAGACCCTGGTCGCCACCCTGCCCGTCTATCTCAACGCGCTCGCCGGCGACGGCGTCCATGTGGTGACGGTGAACGACTATCTGGCCCGCCGCGACAGCGAGTGGATGGGGCAGATCTATCGCTTCCTGGGGATGACGGTTGGCGTGATCGTCCACGGCCTGGACGATGCCGAGCGCAAGGCCGCCTATGGCGCCGACATCACCTACGGCACGAACAACGAATACGGCTTCGACTATCTGCGCGACAACATGAAGTACTCGCTGGACACCATGGTCCAGCGCGGCCACGCCTTCGCCATCGTGGACGAAGTCGACTCCATCCTGATCGACGAAGCCCGCACGCCGCTGATCATCTCCGGCCCCACCGACGACCAGAGCGAGATGTACCGCCAGGTCGACGCGGTGATGACCGGGATCGCCAAGGACGATTACGACCTGGACGAAAAGCAGCGCCAGGTCTCGCTGAACGAGCAGGGCAACGAGCATGTCACCCAGATGCTCAAGGCCGCGGGCCTTCTGCCCAATGGCGATCTTTACGACACCGAGAATATCACCACCGTCCATCACGTGAACCAGGCGCTGAAGGCGCATCTGCTGTTCCAGAAGGACAAGGACTATATCGTCAAGAACAACCAGGTGGTGATCATCGATGAATTCACCGGCCGCATGATGGAAGGCCGGCGCTATTCCGAAGGCCTGCACCAGGCCCTGGAAGCCAAGGAGCATGTCGAGGTCCAGCCGGAAAACGTCACTCTGGCCTCCATCACCTTCCAGAATTATTTCCGTCTCTACGACAAGCTGGCGGGCATGACCGGCACGGCCATGACCGAGGCCGCCGAGTTCATGGACATCTACAAGCTCGACGTCCTGGAAATCCCCACCAACGTTCCGGTGGCGCGCAAGGACGCTGACGACGAAGTCTATCGCAGCGTTGGCGAGAAATACGACGCCATCATCACGCTGATTCTGGAGTGCCGCGAAAAGGGCCAGCCGGTGCTGGTGGGCACCACCTCGATCGAGAAGTCCGAGGAACTGTCGGAAATCCTCAAGCAGCGGAAGATCCCGCACAATGTGCTGAACGCCCGCTATCACGAGCAGGAAGCCTATATCGTGGCGCAGGCGGGCGGCCCAGGCGCCATCACCATCGCCACCAACATGGCCGGCCGCGGCACCGACATTCAGCTGGGCGGCAATGCCGACATGCGCATCCGCCAAGAACTTGTCGGCATCACCGATGAGCATGAGCTGCGCCGCCAGAGCGAGGCGATCAAGGCCGAAGTGGCCGAGAACAAGCAGAAGGTGCTGGCGGCCGGCGGCCTCTACATGATCGGCACCGAGCGCCATGAAAGCCGGCGCATCGACAACCAGCTGCGCGGCCGTTCGGGCCGCCAGGGTGATCCCGGCGCCTCCAAATTCTTCCTGTCGCTGCAGGACGATCTGATGCGCATCTTCGGCTCGGAGCGCATGGACGCCATCCTCACCAAGCTGGGATTGGAGCCGGGCGAGGCCATCACCCATCCCTGGGTCAACAAGGCCCTGGAAAAAGCCCAGCAGAAGGTCGAAGCCCGCAATTTCGAAATCCGCAAGAACATCCTCAAATACGACAACGTCCTCAACGATCAGCGCCGGGTGATCTTCGAGCAGCGCAAGGAGATCATGTCGTCGGACGACGTTTCCGATCAGATTGCCGATTTCCGCGAGGAAGTGGTGGAGATGCTCGTCTCCCGCCACATCCCCGAAAAGGCCTATCCCGAACAGTGGGACGCGGCCGGTCTGGAGGATGAGGTCGGAGGCATCTTTGGCGTTCAGCTGCCGGTCAAGGACTGGGCCAAGGAAGAAGGCATCGCCGACGAGGAAGTGCGCGAGCGCATCCTGAAGGCGGTCGAGGAACGGGCCGCCGCCCGCACCGCCGAATACAGCCCCGAAGTGATGCGCTATGTCGAAAAGGCGATCCTGCTCCAGACCCTCGACCATGACTGGCGCGAGCACATCGTGGATCTGGATCACCTGCGCCAGTATGTGGGCCTGCGCGGCTATGGCCAGCGCGACCCGCTGAACGAATATAAGGGCGATGCCTTCGAGCTGTTCCAGAATCTGCTGAGCAAGCTGCGCACCGAGGTGGTGCGCCAGCTGATGCATGTGCAGATCCAGACCGGCCCGGTGCCGCCGCTGGAACAGACGCCCCTGCCCGCCATGCAGGCCACCCATCTCGATCCGCTGACGGGCGAGAATGAGGTCGAACAGGCCGCCAGCATGTGGGATGTGCCGCCGGTGGACCCCAACAATCCCAGGACCTGGGAGCGGGTCTCCCGCAATGCGCCGTGTCCGTGCGGGTCTGGCCGTAAGTTCAAACACTGCCACGGAGCGTTGGTCTAAGCTTCGCTTGCACGAATTGCCGCTTTCGCGCGTTATGGCGCGGAGGCGGGGGAATTGCGCGTGATTACTGAACATCAATCCGGCGGCAGGTCGGTCTGGGTAGACCTGTTCAATTCCTCGCCTGAGGAGATCGGCGAGGCCTGCACCAAATATGGGCTGGACATACCGCCACGCGAGCAACTGGAGGAAATCGAGTTCTCCAGCCGGCTGCAGTATGAGGACGGGGTCTTCACGATCTCGGTGCCGGTCACGCCCCATCACAAGGACGAAGACGCCGACGAGACCAGCCCATTGGGCTTTGTCCTGACCAAGGACATGCTGGTCACGATCCGCTTCGCCCATCTGCACACCTTCGACGCCATCAAGTCCCGGGTCGAGCGGCGCACCCGCAGCGCGCCAGACATCTTCATGGTCATGATCGAGGCCCTGATCGACTATGGCGCCGACCGGATGGAGGAACTGCGCGCCGAGGCGCTGAGGATCTCCCAACGCATCTTTCACAAGGAGATGCAGGACTGGCAAAAAAACCGGGTCAACCAGGTCAACCGCATGTTGCGCGACACGCTGGTGGAGATTGGCGACATGGGCGAACGCATGTCTCATATCCGCGACACCTTGCTGGTGCTGCAACGGGCCATGCCCTTCGTCATCGAGCATGGCGACGGCTGGATGGAGGCGGCGATCAAGGCCCGGCTCAAGATGGCGTCGGCCGACGTCCAGTCACTCAACGACTATGAGGTCCACCTCACCGACAAGCTGCAGTTCCTGCTCGATGCTGATCTGGGCTTCATCAACACCGAGCAGAATGATCTGTTCAAGGTCATGACCATCTGGTCGGTGGCAGGCATTCCGCCGGTGCTGCTGGCCGGCATCTGGGGCATGAATTTCCATGTCATGCCGGAATTGAGCTGGCACTACGGCTATCCGCTGGCGATCGGCACCATCGCCCTGAGCATGGTGATACCGCTGGTGTGGTTTAAACGCCGAGGCTGGTGGTAAGATCGCGGCGCGACCGCCTGATGGCGGAGCGTTTAAATGACAGTAATCCCCACCCTGCGCCTGGTTTTCCGCCCGCGCACGCCATGATGCGATATTGCGGTTTTTTCACCTTGGGCTAAGCTCACACTGTTCCGTTTCGCGCAATACGCTTTCAGCACGCTGGGTTTTGGGCACAAATATAGGGGTGGAATCATGCGCTTTGCCAAATTCTTGGCGACGGCCGCGTCCGTTGCTGTCACATCAACGTCTTTCATGACAACGCCCGTTTCGGCGGCCTCCATCCAAGACAAGACCGCCCAGAAGCAGGCGGAAATTCCCAACTGCAGCCGCAAGCTCGGCGCACTGGCGATCCACGAACCTCAGGAAAGATGGTGGGTCCCGCTGGGGCTGGAATCACCTGAAGCCCTGCTCAAGGTCTTTGTGATGAAATCCGGCTGCTTCACCCTGGTGGATCGCGGCGCCGGCTTTGCGATGGCGCAGCAGGAACGCGCTCTGGCGGGCGCCGGCACCTTGCAGGGCGGCTCCAATGTCGGCGCGGGCCAGGTTCGGGCTGCCGATTACATCCTGGTGCCAGACGTCGTTTCCCGGAACGGCAATGCCAGCGGCACCAATGTCGGTGGCATCCTGGGCGGGTTCCTGCCCGGTGGTTTCGGCGCGATTGCATCCCACATCAGTATTTCGTCCAAGACGGCCGATGTGGTGTTGACCGTCACCAATGTGCGCACCAGCGAGCAGCAGGCCATGGAAGAAGGCCATGGCGAGAAGACGGATGTCGGATTCGGCATGGGCGGCGGTTGGGGCGGCTGGGGTGGTTTTGGCGGCATGGGCATCTCCAACTACCAGAACACCGCCATCGGCCAGGTCATGGTGCTGGCCTATATCGATGCCTATACCAAGCTGGTGAGTGATCTGGGCGGGCTTTCCGCCAATGCCAAGGCAGACGCCCCGGCGCAGGCCGTGACTTTGGCCCGCCCCGGCGTGCTGCGCGTCAGCGCCAGTGAAAAGGCCAAGGTGCTGAAGCCCCTGGATGCCGGGACCATCCTCTATCCCACCGGCAACAATGACGGCAACTGGGTCGAAGTGGCGGACGAGGTCGGCAACAAGGGCTGGGTCTCGCGCCTGTCGATCGCGAATTACAAGTAGGTCAACCGTCCCATTGAAATGCGAAAGCCCGGTCATCGTGCCGGGCTTTTGCTTTTATGGCTTGAATTCGACCCAGTCGCCTTTTTCGTTCTGGCAGACCGCCTTGCGCACGGCATGGCCGTTCACGATGTCTTCGGAGTACCGGCAATCATGATAGACCGGCTTTTTGGCAGGCTTGGCTTTTAGCGCGGCGGGATCCAGCGGCGGCGAGGGCTTTTTCTTTGGGGGCGGCACGACGACCCAGTCGCCAGCCTCGTTCTGACAGACAGTCCTGTGCACGGGACCGCCATTGACGATGTCCTCGGAGTAACGGCAATCGTGATAGACTGGTTCGGCCGCCATCGCCGGAACCGATACCAACATCAAAACTGGCAAGATCACTCGTTTCATGGCAGCCCCCGCCAGAATGCGAGAGGCGACTATGGCACAGCCAAAGGCGTGATTTACAGCCCTCGCCCCATGGCGAGAAACTTGGCGCGCCGCCGGCGCAGCAGCTCTTCTCCCGAGACGCCTTCCATTTCCTTCAGGCCTTCGGCGATCTGATCGGCCACCGTGTCAATCGTTTCCATCGGCGCGCGATGGGCGCCGCCCACCGGCTCCGGCACGATGCCGTCAATGATCTTGAGCTGCAAAAGATCCTGGGCGGTGATCTTGAGCGCCGTCGCCGCGTCCTGCGCCTTCTCGGCGCTGCGCCACAGGATCGAGGCGCAGCCTTCCGGAGAGATCACCGAATAGATCGAATGCTCCAGCATATAAACCTTGGACGCCGCGGCGATGGCGATGGCCCCGCCCGACATGCCTTCACCGATGATGGTGGCGATGAAAGGCGCTTTCACCGAAAGCCCTGCCTCGATCGAACGGGCGATGGCTTCGGCTTGGCCGCGTTCTTCCGCCGAGACGCCCGGATAGGCGCCGGAGGTGTCGCAGAAGGACAGAACCGGCAATCCGAAATCATCGGCCAACTGAAAGAGGCGGGTGGCCTTGCGATAGCCTTCGGGCATCGCCGAGCCGAAATTGTGCTTGATACGGCTTTGGGTGTCGTTGCCCTTTTCCTGGCCGATGAAGGCAATGGGGTGGCCGCGGAAGCGCGCCAGGCCTGCCACCACCGCCTGGTCCTCGCCAAAGGCGCGGTCGCCGGCCAGCGGCGTGAAATCTTCCAGGATGCGCCGTGCGTAATCCAGGAAATGCGGACGGCCGGGATGGCGCGCCACCTGGACCTTCTGCCAGGGCGTCAGCCGCGCATAGGTGTCGGCCACCAGGGTGCCGGCCCGGCTCTGCAGCCGCGCCACTTCGCCGTCTATGTCCATGCTGGGGTCTTCCTCGGCGAGCTTCCTCAGCTCGACGATCTTGCCCTCCAGCTCGGCGATGGGGCGCTCAAATTCCAGGTAGTGCATGGGCTCAGTTCACGGGGTACAGGCGGAAAATGGCACAGGCTCCCGGGAAAGGGAATGCCAAAAGAACCTTACCGTTCCAAGGAGTTAACCTTCGTCCTTGCCCGCCTTGGCGCGCCCCAGCGGATGGGCGGCCGTCACTACCTGGGTCAGGTGGTCCCGCGCCACATGGGTATAGATCTGGGTGGTGGCGATGTCGGCATGGCCCAGCAGGGTCTGCACACTGCGCAAATCCGCGCCCCCCTCCACCAGATGGGTGGCAAAGGCATGACGCAGCACATGGGGGGAGACCTTGGCTGGATCGAGCCCCGCCTTGATCGCCAGCCCTTTCAGCAACTGGTGGAAACGGCGGCGGGTGAGGAAGCCGCCCTCTCCCCGCGAGGCAAATAGATAACGATTGTTCTTGTCATGCTCCAGCACGAATTTTTCGCGCACTTGCAGATAGGCATCCAGCGCTTCGCGCGCCGCGGGGCTGAGCGGCGACAGCCGTTCCTTGTTGCCCTTGCCGGTGACGCGGAGGAAATTTGCCGGCGCCCGCACCGCCGCCAGGGTCATGCCTGCCAGTTCGGAGACGCGCAGGCCCCCGCCATAAAGCATCTCCACAATCAAGGTCAGGCGCAGTCCTTCGGGCGAAGTATCCTCGGCGGCGGCAGCCAGCATCTTTTCCAGATCGGCGCCTGACAGGATCTTGGGCAGTGGCCGCCGCGCCTGGGGCGCGGCGATGGTCTGGGTGGGATCATCGCCGCGGATGCCTTCGGTGAAGAGAAATCCGTAAAACTGCCTGAGCGCCGAAAGCTTGCGCGCTTGGGTGGAGGCTGCCATCCCCGACGACGACAATCCGGCCAGAAAGGCGCGCACCTCTTCGCGGCTGGCCTTTGCCGGATCGGCATGACCTGCGAAATCCAGAAGATCGCGGCGATAGGCGGCCAGGGTATTGGCGCCCGCGCCGCGCTCGGCGCCCATCATGTCGAGAAAGCTCTCGATCAGATACGCGGAATCACCACTCTTGCCCATGTATTAGCTTTAGCACGTCGGTTGGTGTATCGGGGGACCCATGTCGGGAAAGGCAAATTTGCGCAAGACCGTGGCGCTGGTGGGCATGATGGGGGCGGGAAAAACCTCCATCGGCCGGCGCTTGAGCACGCGCCTGGACGCGCCTTTCGCCGATGCCGACCATGAAATTGAAACCGCCGCGGGCATGCCAATTTCGGAAATCTTCGCCAAATATGGCGAGCCCGAATTCCGCAGGCTGGAGCGCAACGTCATCGCCAGGCTGCTGCATGATCCGCCGCAGGTGCTGGCGACCGGCGGCGGCGCCTATATGTATGAAACCACCCGCACTGCGATGCGGGACCATGCCTTCACCATCTGGCTGAAAGCGCCGGTGGACATTCTGCTGGGCCGGGTGCGCAAGCGCCAGGGACCCGACAATGTGAATGGCCAGAGCCGCCCCCTTCTCGCCAATGACGACCCGCGCGAAACGCTGGAAAAGCTGCTGGTGCTGCGCGAGCCGGTTTATGCCACGGCCGACATGGTGCTGGAATCGGCCGACGAGCCCCATGCCGTGCTGCTGGACAAGATCGTTGCCGCCCTTGGCTCACATGGGATATGCGAAGGCCCATGAGCGAAACGATTACAGTCGGCCTGGGAACCCGTGCCTACGACATCCATGTCGGCGGCGGCATGCTGGCGCGCGCCGGTGAATTGCTGAAACCATTGACCTCTAAAGGCATGGTGCC
>Ga0265338_10007175_pt1 | contig 13951 bp, 9 predicted proteins | sample 42126metaG_FD_193579 | JGI IMG/M metagenome (GOLD analysis project Ga0265338, IMG submission 193579) | Rhizosphere microbial communities from Carex aquatilis grown in University of Washington, Seatle, WA, United States - 4-21-26 metaG | ecosystem: Host-associated > Plants > Roots > Rhizosphere >... | reverse complement strand
ACGATCGGTTTGGCCATGGGCTTGCCCCCCATCGAGCCGTAGAACTGGGCGGAGCCAAAACTGAACACCCCACCGTCGGAGGCCACCTCCCAATACCCTGTCCCTGTCGGGGTGGCGGCCAGGCCGACGATGGGCTTGTTCAAGGGCTTGCCCCCCATGGAACCGAAGAACGGGGCGCCCCCGAAGCTGAAGATGCCCCCGTCACTGGCCACCTCCCAGTAGCCGGGCGACTGGTAGGTGAACTGGTCGAGGAACCCCGGGACCGAGGTTCCCTGGGCGCTGGTCAAGAGCACGTCGACCGTGCCCACGGTGCCCGCCGGCGAGACGGCGGTGATGGAGGTCGGCGAGCTCACGGTGAAGCTTTGGGCCGGGGTGCCGCCGAAGTCGACCGAGGTGGTCCCTGTGAACTGGATGCCGCTGATGGTGACCGTGGTCCCCCCGGCCGGTGGGCCCGAAGAGGGTGTCACCGAGTACACGATGGGGGCGTTGGTGTAGGTGAACTGGTCGGCCGGGGTGAGGGCCGAGGTCCCGAACGGGGTGACCACCGTCACGTTCACCGTGCCCGCCGCCCCGGCCGGGGAGACGGCGGTCAAGAGGTGCGATGTCAGCACCGAGACCGACGTGGCCGGGGTCGACCCGAAATCGACGGCGCTGGCCCCTGTGAAGAATGTGCCCTCGACGGTCACCGATTCACCACCGGCCAAGGGACCCGAGTTGGGGATGACGGCGGTGACGCTCGTCTGGGGGGCAGCCACGGTGGTGGAGGCGATGGTGACACCCGTCGAAGCCGTGCACTTGAGGGGGATGGGCTGGAAGGTGCCTGAGAATGTCACTGTGATGACCAGTGTCCCCGCCGTGCTGGTCGACACCGAGGCCGGACCGGCGGCGTCCCCGGCGGTGAAGGTCACCGGACTGCCACTGGCCGTGAGCACGGTGCCGGCCGAGGGCTTGGGGATGGCCGTCACCGGCACGGTGAGCGTCGTGGCCTGTGACGACGGCGAGGCCCCGGTGGCCGTGAGGGTGGTGGTGTAGTGGCCCTTGACCGTCCGGCCGCCGGCCGCGTTGAACAGGGAGCTTGTCGGCAGGGCGATGACCAGCGAGTAGTTGGTGAGCGAGAAGGACTTGCCCGGTGTGACTGAGGTCGGCAGTGTGCCCGTCGTCACCGCTCCGGGGATCGACAACGTTGTCCCTGTCAGTGTGCAGCTCAGCGTGTAGGGCGCCGTCTGGGCTGCCCCGGCCACCCCCGTCGGTCCGGCCACGGCCACCAGGCCGAGGGTGGTGCCCCCGGCCAGCACGGCCAGTCCCCCGGCCAACATCGTGCGGCCCAGGCGATGACTTCTGGTCGATCCTCGTTGCAACGTTCCGTCCCCTCTGTCTTGCTGCTGTCCGTGCGACTGTTCAGTGCGAATGCGTGGTCTCGGTGCGCCGTCTTGGCCGGAAGTTTCGGGACCACGGCCGGCGGCGGTGCCGGCCGTGGTCCCGAGAACTGAAGTAGCTCGATCCGGTCAGCTAGTCGGACATGGCCACGATGGTGGCTGTCTGGGCTATCGCTGTCCCGGCGCTGGTGGCGTCGCCGAACTGGAACACCTGGCCGTTCGACGCCGTCTCCCAGTAGCCCCCACCGTCGGGGGTGGGCGTGATCGACACGATGGTGTCGGACGTCGTCCCGGCCACGGTGCCGTAGAAGGGGGCGTTGCCGAAGCTGAAGACCCCGCCGTCACTGGCCACCAGCCAGTAGCCGCCGCCTGTCGGGGTGCTGGCCATGCCCACGATGGGCTTGTTCAAGGCCATGGACCCGGTGGAGCCGTAGAAGGGGGCGTCGCCGTAGGCGAAGATCCCCCCGTCACTGGCCACCAGCCAGTAGCCCTTGCCGTCGGGGGTGCTGGCCATGCCCACGATGGGCTTGTTCAAGGCCATGGACCCGGTGGAGCCGTAGAAGGCGGCGTCGCCGTAGGCGAAGATGCCGCCGTCACTGGCCACCAGCCAGTAGCCCTTCCCGTCCGGCGTGGCGGCCATGCCCACCACCGGCTTGTTGAGGGTCATCCCCCCGGTCGAGCCGTAGAAGGCGGCGTCGCCGAAGCTGAAGATCCCGCCGTCCGAGCCGACCAGCCAGTAGCCCCCGTCACCGGGCGTCGTGGCCGTGCCCACGATGGGAGCCGAGAGCGTCTTGCCGCCCATGGAGCCGTAGAAGGGGGCGTCGCCGTAGCTGTAGACCGAGCCTGTCTTGGCCACCAGGTGGTAGCCGTCGACGTTGACCGTGAGTGCGGCCGGGTTGGTGGTGGCCGTCCCGGCGCTGTTGGTGAAGACGGCCCGGTAGAGGTTGCCCGACGAAGTGCCGGGCGCCGAGGGCACCACCAACGGGTCCGAGGTGGCCCCGGGCACTGTGGCCCAGCTGTTCCCACCGTTGGTCGACTGCTGCCACTGGACCGAGGGCGCCGGCAGCCCGCTGGATGCGGCGTAGAACACCGCTGTTGTCCCGGCGTTCACCGTGTCACCGGTCGGCTGTGTGGTGACCGTCGGGGCCACCGGGGCCGGGGTCACCGTGAGGGTCGCCGGGTTGGAGTTGGCTGTGCCGGCCCCGTTGGAGAAGTGGGCCCGGTACTGGGCGCCGTTGTCGACTGTGGTCGTTGGCGGCGTCGTGTAGGTGCTCGACAGTGTTGTCCGAGAAGCGAAGGTGTTGACCGGCGTCCCCGGGGCATTCGACCACGTTGATCCGCCATCCGTCGACACCTGCCACTGGACGGCGAGCACGCTGCCGGTGGCCGCCGCCGAGAAGGTTCCAGCGCCGCCGGCCACCACCGCCTGGTTCTGTGGCTGAGTGGTGACGGCCGGCGGAATCACCACGGTCGGCGTCACCGCATTGCTGGCAACTGTCGTCAGGGGGTTGGCAAAGACGACACGGAACTGCGTGTCGTTGTCTGTCTTGGTGGCAGACGGGATGGTCAGCGTGGTGGTGGTCGTTGTTCCCGTCACTGTGGTTGTGACCGTCCCCGATGCTGTCGTCCAGGTCGATCCCCCGTTGGTCGACATCTGCCATGTGGCTGTCGGAGCCGGCGTCCCAGTGGCAGCGGCGGTGAAGATGAGCGGCTTACCCAAGTTGGCCGAGGGAGGCGACGGCTGGGTGGTCACGGCCGGCGCGACGTCGGCTGTCACGTTCGCCGGGTTCGCCGACGTGTTCTTCGGGACGGAGAGCGAGCCACTCCAGGTGGCGACGTAGCTGTGGGCTCCGGCCGCCGGGGTGATCGGCAACGTCGCGACTCCTGTCTTGACCGACGCGGTCCCGACGTCGGTACTGCCGCCACCCACCACATCGGTGAAACTGACGGTACCGCTGCTTGTGGCGGCCGGGAACACCGAGGCCTTCAACGTCACGACCTGTCCGGCCGGGATGACCCCCGACGGGGTGGCGGCGATCGTGGTCCCGGCCACCGTCACCGTCGTGATCGGGGCGGCGCTGGACGTCGGCGTGCACGACCAGGCATAGATCGAGGCGTCGAACGCCATGGAGCTGGCACCGATTGCGATGCGGGTGCCCGGTGGCGTCCCCTTGGCCACCGGCACCTTCACCGTGATCGGTGCTGTTGTGGTCAGCTTCGTCCAGGTGCCGATCACGTCGGGCAGCGTGTTTGTGGTCCCCGTGAAGGTGATCTTCTTCGCCGTGATGGCACTCGAGCCCACTGGCGAGAAGCCGAGGGCTCCCGACGTCTGGCTCGCGTTGTACAGACTCGCAAAGTTCGCCGGGTCGATGTCGAGGGTCACCGTCGCGTTGCTGACCGGCACTGTCGTTGTCGACGTGGCGAACGTCACCGGCGAGGCGACCGTTCCACTGGCCTTCACGTAGGCCGGGAGGGTACCTCCGCCGGTGCCGGCGACGACGCAGGTGAACGGCGCGCCCGAAGGTGCAGCAGTGACTGTGAATGTCTCGGTCAGCGTGCTCGGGGCGTACACCTGGTCACCCGAGTAGGTCGAGACCAGGGTGTGTTTGCCGACGGTCAGGCCGCTGGTGTTGTAAAGGACCAGGGGCGTGTTCGACGCTGCCGCCCCGCTTACCTCCAGAGTGCTGGTCGCCACCGTCGCGCCATCAACGGCGTAGGAGACCGTGCCCGTCGGCCCCGAGAGGCCCGATCCGGCCGTCACGGGACCGGCTTGGGTCTGCAGGGCGACGTTGAAGGTCTTGTGCACCGTCGAGGTGGCCTTGCGGGCGGCGAAGTCGGTGAGCTTGGAGGCGATCGGGCTGGGCGGGAGCACCTCGAACCCACCGGAGCCGGTCGGCGCCGCCGACCCCGACAGCGGAGCCACCGGGGTGCATGTTGTGATTGTGCCTGCTGTGCACGTACCGGTGAACAGCTTGACTGTCACCTTCTGATAGCCATAGAAGCCGGGTGTCGGGTAGGCGATCCGGAAGTGGACGGTGAGGGCGCTCGGGGCAGCCATCGAGAAGGACGCCGGGTAGGTCGGTGTGCACGAGCTGCCGACCCCGACGATGAGGCCGTAGATGAAGGTCGAACCTGTGAAGCCGGGGAGGGAGCACCAGCCGCCCGAGGAGTCCTCGTACTGCAGGACCACGCTTGTGCTTGTCAGTCCACGCATGTTCGAGAGCTCCACCCTGCCGTACAGTTGCGAGTAGGCGAGGCCGGACGCCGGGTTTGTGATGGTCAGTGTGAACAGCGTGGGGGTGGCTGTCCCGCCCTTGACCGTCGCCGGCAGGGTCGCCGTGACCGTCGGCGCCGGTTTGACGACATATGTCACCGGGGTCGACGTGCTCGTCGCGTATGTGCCGTTCCCCGAGTAGACGGCCGACAGTCGTTGGTTGGGCACGACGGCCAGGCTGGAGGTCTTCAATGTTGCCTTGCCCAGCGCCATCGCCTTTGGCGCCGCCAGCGCCGTGTTCCCGCTCATAAACGTGATCGTCGCCCCGGCGTTCAGTGTGCCGGCGGTTGTGGCGGACGAGATGGTGGCGGTCAGGGTCACTGTTTGGCCAGCCACGGCCGATCCGGCGGGCGAGACCGTCAACGACGTCGTGGTTGACGCGGCCGGCGGCGGGGGAAGTGGCAGTGCGCCATGGATTCCGAAGGTCAACGTGTTGCCGCTGCTCCCGGCGAACCGGCTATTCAGTGTGCTGACGGCTGGCCCGCACCCTGTCGAGGCGAAGTTCGGGATGGCGAACGTGCCGTCAGTAAGGACGGCGTTCTCACTGGAGGGGTTGTAGGGACTTGTCACCGACGACTTCAGGACGACCACCGGCTTGGTGGTGCACTGGAGGGGGAGCGGGTGGTGAATTGTGACGAGGATCTTGAGCGCCGCCTCGAGGCTGACAGCCCCTGTGAAGGCGATCGATCCGGAAGCGGTTCCTGGCGTGAGCTGCGAGACGATAATTGTCTCTGTGGTCCCTGTGTCTGTGGCGTTCGGGCTCTCGTGGTAGAAGAGCGTCGGCAACGTCACGTTCGTGATCGATCCGCTCGGACTGACGGTGGCCGTCGTGGTGCCCATCGGTGTCGTGGGACGAAATGTCGTCGGGCTTGTGTGATAGGCGGCAAGCGGATTGAGTGCCTCACCATGAACCGCGAGCCCAGCCGGGGGCAAGACGGTCAAGGTGGTCGTACATGTTGTGGTCGTGTGTGTGGTCGTGCACGTCGGCGGAGTTGTGGCCCCGGCAGTACCTCCGGCCACCCCAACGGCACTCCCAAACACGCCTGCGACCAGCAGGGTGGCGAGCAGTCCAACAACCCCACGTCCCAAGCGGGTCTCAAGAGGCCCGCTGCCATCCTTCCGGCCTTCTGCGTGGTTCTCCGAGATCCGGGAACCCAGGACGCGAGCCGTCAGACGACGAATTACGGCGCGTTGCACTACGCACACCCCCTCCGTCGACGTCAAAGACGCCGACCCCTCGATTCGACCCCCCAGGCCCACTCCTCCGGAGCAGCCCTACGGTTAGGCCTTAATGGTAACCTCAGTTTTCCATTGAGGTCAAGGGCGGTTGGAAGAAATTCTCCTATCGGCTGTTACTGCTCGGTCATCTGGACGCCGAAATCCGGCGTGCAGAACAAGGGCCTCTGGGCGCCCCGGACGGGGTCAGCTGGCGTACACGGCCCGGGCCCGGAACCGCAGTGGCCGCTCGGCCAGCTCCTCCAGGTAGTGGGCGATCCACCCGGCCACCCGGGCCACCGAGAAGATGGTCCGACCGGCGTCGGCCGGCATGCCGGCGGCCCAGCTGAGGGCGGCCAGGCCCAGGTCCACGTTGGGGGCCGGGATCCCGTTGGTCGCGGCCAGCTCCACCACCGAACCCACCAGGTCCCGCTGGTCCGGGGTGGCCAGCTCGCCGAACCGGTCCAGCAGCACCGCGGCCCGGGGGTCCCCGTCCCGGAACACCGTGTGGCCGAACCCCGGCAGCACCCGCTGCCACCGGAGGGTGTCGGCCATCGCCACTTCCGGGCCCCGCCGGTCGGCGTCCTGCAGCAGCCCGTAGGCCAGCTCGCTGGCCCCACCGTGCAGGGGGCCGGCCAGTGCCGCCAGGCCGGCCAGGACGGCGTCGTACGGATCGGCCCTCGTCGACGCGGCCACCCGCACCGCCACGGTCGACGTGGCCAGCTCGTGGTCGGCCAGCAGCACCATGGCCGTCTCCACCGCCCCCACCACCGCCGGCGGCAGAGCCCCGTCGGCCTGGCCCCCACCGGCGGCCAGGAGGGCGCCGGCCAGACGGGTCGCCACCGACCCCGCCGCCAGCCGTCCCGCGTCGGCGTTCGGTCCTGCCGGTGCGGCTGACCCAGCGGGCGGCCCGGCCACCGCGGCCAGGGTGGCCACCAGCCGCCGTCCGGCCCGCCGCACCGCCTCCGGCCGCAGGTCCGCCCGGAACGGATCGCCGGCCCCCGCCATGACCACCGCCCATCGCAGCCGGTCCGCCGTCCGCAGGCCCGCCGGCGGCGACAGCGACGCCGGCTCCCACGACGCGGCTGGGTCCGCAGCCGCCGGTGGGAGGCCGCCGTCATCGACGGTGGTCGCCGCCGACCCGGCCGGCCCCGCTCCCCACAACGGCTCTGGCCCCCACAACAGTTCGGCCACGTCCTCGTAGGTGGCCGTCCGGCTCAGCGCCACCGCCGGCCGGCCCCGGTAGGCCGGACCGTCGTCCCGCAGCTGGGTCACCGCCGTCGTCACCGTGGCCAGCCGGGTCTCCACCTTCCGGCCGCCCCGGGACCGCCGGGCCACCGCCTCCACCTCGTCCACGTCGAACAGGCTCCGCCGGCTGTCCGGCGCCGGGTACGACCCCAGCAGCCCCCGGCTGACGTAGGCGTACAGCGTCGACCGCTTCACCCCCAGCCGCCGGGCCGCCTCCTCGGCTTCCATCATCCGGGCCACCGCCCAACACTACGGTCTCCCGAGTCTTGATATTGACTTGATCAACGTTTACAAACCAACCGCCGAGGGCCCAGGATGGAGGGAGCGATCAGCCCGAGCCCGCGGGAGGCCGCGGGAAGGAGAACCGACATGGCAACGCTCGTACACGACCACCTGCACGACAACCTGCACGACGTCCGATCGACCGGCGGGGCCGCCCCCGCCGCCGCGGTGCCGCCGGGGCTGGACGGGGTGGTGGTGGCCGACACCGCCGTCGGCGACGTCCGCGGCCAGGAGGGCTTCTACCACTACCGGCAGTACTCCGCCGTCGACCTGGCCACCACCCGGTCGCTGGAGGACGTCTGGTACCTGCTGCTCCGCGGCCACCTTCCCGACCCCGAAGAGGCCGCCGCCTTCACCATCGAGGCCGCCGCCCTCCGGGCCCTCCCCGACGGCCTGGCCGGGCTGTTGCCTGCCGTCGCCCGACACGGCGCCCCCCTCGACGTCCTCCGGACGGCGGTGTCCCTGCTCGGCGCCGAGCTCGGCTGGCAGCCCACCCACGACATCGACGGCCCCACCCTCGCCGCCCAGGCCGTCCGGCTCGGGGCGGTCGTCCCCACCGTCCTGGCCGCCGCCCACCGGCTCCGCCTCGGCCTGGACCCGGTGCCGCCCCGCCCCGACCTGGCCCACGCCGCCAACTACCTGTGGATGCTCACCGGCACCGACCCCACCCCGGCCGCCGCCCGGGCGGTGGAGCAGTACCTCGTCCTCACCGTCGACCACGGTTTCAACGCCTCCACCTTCGCCGCCCGGGTCATCACCTCCACCGGAGCCGACCTGGCCGCCGCCGTCTGCGGCGCCGTCGGTGCCCTGTCCGGCCCCCTGCACGGCGGCGCCCCCAGCCGGGCCCTCGACATGCTCGACGCCATCGGCCGCCCCGACCGGGCCGAGCCGTGGCTCCGTGACGCCGTCGCCCGCGGCGACCGCCTCATGGGGTTCGGCCACCGCGTCTACAAGACCGACGACCCCCGGTCCATCTTCCTCCGCGACGTCGCCGCCGCCGTCGGCGGGCCCCTGGTCGACTTCGCCGGCGACGTCGAGCGCACCGCCGTGGCCGTCCTCGCCGACATGAAGCCGGGCCGGCAGCTGTACACCAACGTCGAGTTCTACGCCGGCGTCGTCCTCCAGGCCTGCGGCGTCCCCCGGGACATGTTCACCCCCACCTTCGCCTGCAGCCGCACCATCGGCTGGACCGCCCACATCCTGGAGCAGGCCGCCGACAACCGGCTGATCCGGCCGTCCGCCCGGTACGTCGGGCCGACCGCCCCGGCTCCGGTGCCCGACCCGGCGGCGGCCGCCGCCTAACGGTCCTCGCCCGCGGGGCGGTCGCCGTCGGCCGGCGGCGCCTCCAACAGGTCGGCCAGGTGCTGGTGGACCCGGCCCAGCTCGGCCAGGGCCTTCGACCGCCGGGCGTCCAGCTGGTCGATCTGCCGGCCGATGGCCTGCTCGCGGAGCCGGGCCTGCTCCACCAGCTGGTCGGCCTCCGCCCGGGCCCGGGCCAGCGCCGCCTCGCGTTCGGCGGCGAAGGCCCCCCGGGCGGTCCTGGCCTCCGAGTCGGCTCCCGCCCGCAGCTGGTCGGCGGCTTCCACCGCGGCCTGCAGCACCGCACCGATCTGCTCGCCGAACACCGCCATGGACCGCGGCACCGGCACCTCCGACCGCTCCTCCAGTTGCTGCACCCGCCGCCGCAGCACCGCCAGCTCCCGGTGGGCCTGCCCGGCCGCCTCCTCGGCGGTGGCCGTCTTGGCCTCCGCCTCGGCCAGCCACCGGTGCAGGTGGGCCAGGTAGTCGTCCACCTGCGCCCGGTCGTAGCCACGGACGGCCACCGCGAACTCCGGATCGGCCACCTGCAGGGTGGCGGCCGCACCGGGTGCCGCCGCCTCCGCCGGGGCGTCGCCGCCGGGCCGGTCCGCCCCGACGACGTGCCTCGGTCGCCGCTGCTGGTCGGGAGATTCCGTGACGGCCATGTCGCCTCCTCAGCTCGATATTCGGCGGTGCAACGTCTGGTCCACCGTACGGCCGTTCATCGGGCCGTGGCGTTCATGGTGCACCGGTCCTGGCTGGCCCGGGCCGGCGTGAAGGGGGTCGGGCACGGCCCGGCTGAGCGCGGCGCACTGGTCGGTGACGTCGTTGGCGGCGGCGACCGGCACCCGCGTTGTATGCCCCACACCCACCGGCCCTATGCAAACCGCAGCGTGCGGGGCCAATCAGGCGTCCGGGCGTCCGGCGAACCTGTCAGTCGATGGTCACCCGGGGGAGCACGCCGAACTGCTGGCGGACGTCCTCCAGGTCGGCGGCGGCGTAGGCGAAGTGGTCCACGCCGGCCATCACGTCCACGGTGGTGGCCTGGCCCCGTACCAGCGCCTCCCCGAACCGGTCCACGTTGCCCGGCTCCGACAGGGTGTCGGCCCGGGCGATGGCGACCCGCCGGCCCCCGATGGTGTGGATGGCGTCGTTCTGGAAGATGCCCAGGGTGAAGCACAGCATGGCCAGCCCCCAGCTGCCGTGCATGGAGCCGGCGATGAAGGCGAACACCTCGATCTCCCCGATCGGGGTGGCGTCGTAGCCGGCCAGGACGTGGACGAAGTCGTGCTTGGCCCCGGTCTCTTCGATGCCGCCGCGCTCCCCCGGGAACGGGAACCGGTGGCGCTCGTAGAAGTCGGCCACCGCCCGTCCCCAGCTTCCCGCCGGACAGTCGGCCAGGGCCTCCCACCGGGCGGCGATCCGGGGATCGGCCACCACCCCGCTGTAGGCCAGCTTGGAGCGGACCAGCCGGAGCAGCTGGCCGTGCAGGGCCCCGTGGACCTTCTGGTTGGTGTACCAGCTCGACCGCTCGAAGTCGGCGTGGAGGTGGACGAGGTGCTGCGCCGCCAGGTGCCGGGCGGCGTGGACCATCGGCAGGCTCACCCCGAGCGCGGTGGCGTAGCGGGCGACGGCGGCGGCCACCGCCGGCGAAAGCGGATGGCCCAGCATCTCGAGCACCACCATCAACGAGACCGTGCCCTCGCACAGCTCGTGGTCCGGGCCGGTCGCCAGGAACCCCTCCACCGGCAGCGGCGCCGGCAGCTCCTCGTCGGCCGCCATCCCGTACAGGTCGCGGGCGAACGTGCGCAGGACGCTCCGCTGCAGCGGGTCCATCCCGCCGCCGGCGTCGAAGGCCCACAGGACGGCGGCCAGGGCAGTCCGTCCCCGGTCGGTGTCCGGCAGGATCACGCGGTCATGGTACCGAGCCGCCCCTGCCGGCCGGGGCCGCGGCGGGCACCGGCCACAACCGTGGCCACGGTGCCCACCGCCGACACCCCGGCGGCGACACCGAAGACGGCGGCCACCGCCCCGGCCACGTCCCCGGGACGGTCGATCGATCCACCGGCCACCGCGGCCGACACCGCCACCCCGACGCTGAACCCCGCCAGCCGGGCCACCTGGACCACGGCCGACGACTCCCCCGCCGCCGACGGCGGGACCCCGTCCAGCCCGGCGTCGGTGGAGCAGTCGAAGCACAGCCCCTGGCCGGCCCCCGCCACCACCAGCACCAGCACCACCACCGCCAGCGGACTGGTCGCCCCGAGGAGCGCCAGGGCCACCAGCCCGACGGTACCGAAGGCCATGGAGGCCGCCAGGGACGGCAGCAGCCCCCAACGGCGGACTAGGGGACCCACCGCCGGGCCGGCCACGGCGAAGGCGGCGCAGTAGGCGGCGAAGCACGCCCCGGCCACGAACGGACCCAGCCGGGCCTCCTGCTCCAGGTACACGGTGGCGTACACCAGGGTCACCCCGAAGGCCCACGTCGACGACGACGCCACCACCACCCCCGGCCGGAGCAGCGGGGCCGACCGCACCGCCGGGGACAGCAGGGTCGGGGACAGCAGGGTCGGGCGGCCGGCAGCCCCGGCCCGACTGCGGTTGCCCCCTACGACCCTGCCGCCCAACACCCTGCCGCCCAACACCCTGCCCCCTACGACTGCGGCGGCCAGCAGCACCACGGCCGCCGTTCCCCCGGCCAGCACCGACGGGGAGCCGAAGCCCCGGGTGGCCGCCGCCCCCAGTGCCACCACCCCGAGCACGAGGGCCCCCGAGGCCAGGGCCAGGCGCAGCCGGGCCAACGGCCACGCCGTCCCCTCCGACCGGTCCTGCCCCTCCGACCGGTCCGACGGGTCCTTGCGGTCCGGCGGCAACATGACCAGCAACGCCGGGACCTAGGCGAGGCAGAGGACGGCGTTCACCAAGAAGAACCCCCGCCAGGTCCACCAGTCCACGACGGCCCCGCCGACCAGTGGCCCGGCGGCGGCCCCGATGCCGCTGATGGCACCGAAGGCGCCGACCGCCGCCGGGCGGTGCTCCTCGTCGAAGGCCGACGCCACCTCCGCCAGGGAGGTGGTGAAGCACAGGGCCCCGGCCACTCCCTGCAGCACCCGGGCGGCCACGAGCACCCCCAGGTCCGGAGCGGTGGCCGCCAACAGCGAGGCCACGCCGAGGGCCACCACGCCGGCCAGCAGGGCGACCCGGCGGCCGTGGCGGGCACACCACCGGCCGGCCGGCAACAGCGCCACGGCGAAGGCCAGGGTGGCCGCCGTCACCACCCAGTTGGACTGGCCGAAGGTGGTGCCGAGGCCGGACCGGATGGCCGGCAGCACGGTGCCGATCCCGTTCACGTCCATCGACAGGGCCGCCAGCGGCAGGGCCATCGCCGCCAGCACCAGCCAGGGGCGGCGCATCCGCCGGAGGATAGGCCGCGGTGAGGCCCCCGCCTGAGGATGCGGCAGCCGTAGGATGCGCCGGTGCCGCCGGTGACGCTGTCGGAAGACTGGGGGTTCGACTTCGCCCTACGGTGCCTGTTGAGTGGCGTCGGCTACGACATGGCCGAACCCGGCGAGGTGCTGGCGGTGGCCGACGCCGTGGTGGCCGGCGACCGCGACTCCTGGTTCGACACCCTGACGGCCATGGCCGACCGGTGCCGCGCCGCCGCCGAGTCGGCCGCCGAAGCGGCCACCGGTGGCGACCGCCGGCGCAGCGTGGCCACCGCCTCGCTGCGAGAGGCCAACTACCGGTACGCCGCGTTTTACCACGTCCTCGGCACCTCCCAGCCGGACCGGCAGCTGCCGGCGTGGCGGGCCCACCGGCGGGCGTTGGACCGGGCCCTCGACCACTGGCCCACCCCGGTCGAACGGTCGACCGTGACGGTCGACGTCGGCGGCACCTCGGTGACGGTGCCGCTGTGGCTGTTCACCCCCGGTGGGCCTCCGCCGGCTCCGGGTTGGCCGGTGGTGGTGGTCCACAACCTGCTGACCGCCCCACTGTCCGACGTGCTGATGACCGGAGTGACCGACGCGGTGGAGCGGGGATGGGCGGCGGCGGCGTTCGAGGGCCCCGGGCAGGGGACCACCTGGTTCGAGGACGGGGTCGGCCCCACCGCCGACTGGCCGGCGGTGGCGACCGCGGTGGCCGACCGGTTGGTGGCCGACCCCCGGATCGACGGCCGGCGGTTGGTGGCCATGGGCGTCGGGGACGGCGGCTACCTGGCCGCCCGGTCGGCGGCCGCCGACCACCGGGTGGCCGCCTTGGTCTGCGACCCCGGTGTGCTGCGTCCGGTGGCGGCTGCCCTGGGCCAGCTCCCCGAAGGCCTCCAGTCGCAGTGGGAAGAGTCAGGGTGGGACGAGGCCGGGTGGAAAGAGGACAGCGGGCGGGCGTTTGACCAGGCGGTCGCCGAGGCGGCGGCCGGCGACCACGAGGTGGCCTTCACCGTGGCCAAGCTCATCGAGCAGTGGCCCACGTCGTCACTGGCCGCCGTTCTCGGGGAGATGGCCGCCTGGGACCTGGCGCCGCACGTGGACCGGATCACCTGCCCGACCTGGATCGCCGACCCCGACAACGCCACCTCCTTCCCGGGACAGTCCGCCGAGCTGGCCGGACTGCTCGGTGCCCGTGGCACCCTGGTCCGGTTCACCAGCGCCGAGGGCGCCGGATTGGACTGCGAGATCGGGGCGCCCCGGCTCCGGAACCAACGGGTCTACGACTGGCTGGACGACCGGCTGAGGTGACGATGTCGGATGGGGTGACGATGTCGGATGGCTGGTGGGGATTGATGATGGAAGAGGACCGAGGAAAGGAGGGGTCATGACCGAGGCGGTCGGCTGGCTACGGGCGGTGGTGATCGACGCGGAGGATCCCGAACGGCTGTCGACGTTCTGGCAGGCGGTGCTCGGGGTCGGCGTCTACGAGGTGGAGCAGGACTGGATCCAGCTGGAGAAGGACCGGGGCGGGGTGTACCTGGCCTTCCAGCCGCTGCCGCCGGGGGGCGCCCCGGGGACGGCCCGGCTGCGGCCGGACATCGAGGTCGAGGACATGGACGTGGCCCAGGGTCAGATCGAGGCCCTTGGCGGACGCCTGGTCGCCGTCATCGAGGAGCCGGACGGGGACTCGCACCGGCGGATGGCCGACCCGGAGGGCAACGAGTTCACCATCCTGCTGCCCCTGCATTGAGCCGGCAGCCGATAGGCCCGCGGTGAACGGCAGAGCGACGGTGGACGAGAGAGCGGTGGTCGCCCGCCGGTTGTTGGCC
>Ga0265338_10007174_pt1 | contig 13952 bp, 7 predicted proteins | sample 42126metaG_FD_193579 | JGI IMG/M metagenome (GOLD analysis project Ga0265338, IMG submission 193579) | Rhizosphere microbial communities from Carex aquatilis grown in University of Washington, Seatle, WA, United States - 4-21-26 metaG | ecosystem: Host-associated > Plants > Roots > Rhizosphere >... | reverse complement strand
GACAAAGAATTTTCGATACCTGCGCGGCAATGGATTTTGGAGTCAGGCGAGGCGCGAGCGACGAGCATACCTGTCAATGGTCTGTGAGGAGTGAGCAACGAAGCCTGACTCCAAAAGACATGCCGCTCGGAGGGTTGTGCCGGATTTGGGTTCTGGCGTCGTTGCTCCTTGGTCACAGACCCATTGTGGGGGTATGCTCCCTCGTCGCGCCTAGCCAGAACCCAAATCCGGCGCAACGCAGGTATTGAAAATTCTTCGTCACAGTACTGGTTTGCCGATCTCTGGCTTGGGCACTTCACATTCCCCCCACCATAAAGCCAGCGGTACCATCGCACGGAATTACTTGTCCACAAGCAACTTCAAACGCGGGACGGAATATGGCAAAAGCACCGTAGGGGACTGGGAGTGGCCGTTATCCGAGGCTCGCTACGACGCGACAATGTTTGCCAGGCTCGGTAATTTATCGATCCGCCAACCGAAGCGCCGTATCCGCCGCGAAATTGGCCGAACGCCAATGTACAAGCAGACCTCGCACTTGTCGTCGGTTCAAATTGAAGTACAGCCTGAACCCCTCTCAATTCGCGGTGCAAAGGTCAGAAATCGTTCGTGTCGCTAATAGATAACAAATGTCGCTATTGGATAGTCTCTAATCGTTGAATCGCCGGCGGGATTTTGTTTTTCTTCTTATCGGGTCCAAAGAGCAATTTACAGAAAGCACACGTATGAAGATTCCATCCCAGTTAAGAACGATTATTGATAAGTTGTCCTGGCGGAGAGGCACAATACCGCGGTCGTTGTTTTCAGTATTTCTCGCGGCGGGAGTGGTTGCGGCGGAGACAGCCTCCGCCCAGAACGTTCCGGTAACGCAAGGTTTCTCACAACCAGTGACTGGCCTGTCCGCCTTAAACACCTTGGACAACTTTTCGGTCACGAATTCCACGGCCAATGTTGTCCGCGCTTCACAGCCGATGAATTTGTCAATCGGCCTGCCGTTAAACAATCAGGGTGCCCTCAGCAATCTGCTTCAACAGCTTTACGACCCTGCCAGCACCAACTATCAACAGTTCCTGACGCCCGATCAGTTCACTGCCATGTTTGGTCCCACCACCAACGACTATCAGGCCGTCATTAATTATGTGCAATCGTACGGATTGACTGTGACCGCCACCTACTCGAACCGAATGGTTTTGGATGTGAGCGGGACCGTTCCGCAGGTGGAAAGCGCCTTTGGAGTGGTGATGCTGGTGTATCAGGATCCGAGTGGATCGAACACATTTTACGCCCCGAATGTTCAACCGTCCGTCCCCTCGACCGTGCCAATCCTGGGGATTGAGGGAATGAATAATAGCGCTCAGCCTCAGCCCAACTCCCAGTTAGTTCCGCTGGCCAACCAATCCGACGGGGCGAACGCCGGGGCGGGACCAAGCGGCGAATACGGGGGCAATGATTTTCGAAAAGCCTATCTGCCCGATTTGAATCCGGCATTGAATGGTAGCGGTCAAGTGGTGGGGTTGCTGGAATTTGACGGCTATCTGGCGAGTGACATTACCGCGTACGAAAACAACTTCGGCTTGAATCACGTTCCGCTTCAAAATGTGCTGGTGGGTGGGTTTAACGGCACTCCCTCGGGCGGTGGCGGACAAACTGAAGTGACCTTGGACATCGAAATGGCAATTGCGATGGCACCCAACCTATCCAAGGTGATCGTTTACGAGGCGCCCGGCACAACTTATAGCACCGGTTGGTACTCCATACTGAATGCCATGGCTTCGCCGGTGCAAGGTGTGTTGCCCAAGCAATTGAGTTGCTCCTGGTTCGCATTCAGCCGAGCCGATCTGGTTGCAGAGAATATTTTTAAGGCCATGGCGGCACAGGGACAATCGTTCTTCGCGGCCTCCGGTGACTCGGACGCCTATTGCGCCGCCAACCCTTACGAAGCATATGTGAACTTTATCTGGGGAAGTTCTCAGATCCCATTCCCGTGTGACTCCCCGAATATCACCCTGGTTGGGGGGACTACTTTGACAACCACCGGGCCGGGCGGTTCGTGGGTTTCCGAGCATGTTTGGAATTGGGGATTTCAGGGATATATACTCGTTGGTAGTACCTATTATGCCTCGTACGTTGGCAGCAGCGGCGGCATCAGCTCCCAATATTCGATTCCGAGCTGGCAGACCGGCATCAGCATGTCCGGCAACCAGGGGTCAACTACTTTGCGGAATGTGCCGGACGTGGCCCTTACCGCGGACAATGTTGCTGTTTATGTAAATGGCGCGTGGGCTTCGGGCGGCGTCGGTGGCACCAGTTGTGCCGCCCCTTTGTGGGCGGGCGTTACGGCGTTGATTAATCAGCAGGCCGGGTTTAACGGGCGTCCGTCGGTCGGTTTCGTCAACCCAGCCATCTACACCCTCGGGAAGGGATCGCTTTACGCCAACTGTTTCCGCGACACCATCACTGGCAATAACTATGGAGACTGTGGCAGTGAATTCAGCGCTGTTTCCGGTTATGATCTAGCCACCGGCTGGGGCGCTCCCAAAGGGCAAGCTTTGATTTCGGCGCTGGCAGGGCCCTCGGCGCCGACGGGCCTCGCTGCCCGACCGGGCAATGGCCAGGTTTTACTGAATTGGAATAGCTCCAGCGACGCCACCAGTTACTATGTCAAGCGCTCCACGACCAGTGGAGGTCCCTATACAACCCTCGCCAATCCCACCAGCGCCAGTTACACCGACAGCAGCGCTGTCCAGGGAACAATGTACTATTATGTCGTCTCCGCGGTTTATAACGGCATCCAGGGCGCCAATTCCGCCCAGGTCGGACCCGTCTCGCCGATAGGATTGCTGAACACCGCCCGCATGTTTCACACCGCCGTCCTCTTAACCGGCGGACAAGTCCTCGTAGCCGGAGGTCTTAGTTTCAGCAGCGGCACCCTGGCCAGCGCCGAGTTGTACAATCCCGCTACCGGGAAATGGACCGCTACCGGCTCGATGAACAATAGCCGCATGTACCATACTATGACCTTGTTGCCCAACGGAAAAGTGCTCGTGGCTGGAGGATTCAATTTTGCCGGCGGTTATCTCACCAGCGCCGAATTATATGATCCGACCACCGGGCTATGGACGACCACCGGGTCACTGAACACCGCCCGTCAGGACCATACGGCGACGTTGCTGCCCAACGGCACAGTCCTGGTTGCGGGCGGGGACAACTCGAGCGGAACTCTTACCAGCAGCGAGATCTACAACCCCAGCACCGGACTGTGGACATCGACCGGATCATTGCTCATGGACTGTAAGTTCCATACGGCGACATTGATATCCAATGGGAGCGTGCTCGAGGCCGGCGGTTACGGGTCCAATCCAGGCGGCTATCTTTCCGCCGTGGAGACCTACCTTGGTGGCGTGTGGGGCGGGATGCCGGGAGGGCTGCTCACCGCCCGTGAACACCACACGGCGACGGTATTGCTGAATGGGAAGGTTCTCGTCGCGGGTGGAGATAACGCCAGCGGCAATGTTGCGGCGTCCGAATTATACAACCCCGCCGTCGGACCGCCGTGGGTGGGGGCCGGCTCGCTGATTACTCCCCGCACCCAGCATACGGCCACATTATTGTCGAACGGCTCGGTCCTCTTAGCTGGTGGTTATGGATCGACAGGCGTGCTGGCCAGCGAGGAAGCATACTCCGGCTCGGCGTGGGCGTCGGCTGGTTCGCTCATCGCCGCCCGCGTGAACCACACAGCAACACTGCTGCCCAATGGGACGACGGTTCTCTTCGCCGGCGGTATCGGTGGCGGGGGCACCCCGCTTTCCAGCGCGGAGCTTTACAATCCGTAAGCCCTCACATCATTTGTGAGACGCGCTCATTAAACGCGTGAACATTCGCACTCGATGGGCCAGTCCCGCCAGGACTGGCCCTTTTGCTTTGGATATTTCAGATCCGGCCAGGCCGCGGTCGCTGCTTCCTTTGTTATGACATTTTCACGTTTTCAGAGACAGAAATCAGTCGCAAGGTTTCCTGCAAGCAACTGAAAAACTCGTGATCTCGGGATTTTTGCATAGTTGTTTTCCGCCTTTCAGCTTGACCCCTCCATAGTATGTGCCAGTCTTTTCGGGCGAAATCATTCGTCTGGTTTGGAGAGATGGCCGAGTGGCTGAAGGCGGCGGTTTGCTAAACCGCTGTACGGTCAAAAGCCGTACCGGGGGTTCGAATCCCCCTCTCTCCGCCAGTTCTACAAACCCTCATTGTTCCGAGTTAGAAACTTACTTCCACTTTTTTTCCGCGGAATTCGATTGGCTTCGGCTTCGCGTCGGAGCCGATTACTTTCACCGCGAATTGCCGCATACCACCCGGCCACCGTTTCATTCGCGGGTCGGGCTCAATGACCAAGTGCCGCTTCGCATCTTCCCATTTAAAACGTATCCAAACCGTTTTCGCGTCTGACCCATCGAGATAACGCGGGCTTTCGCCGTCATCGTCATAAAGCGTGAACTCTCCATCCGCGCCAGGGAAAATTTCCAGCGCCGTCGGTCCTTCCACCGGTTCAAACACGTATTGACGGATGGGATCCAGCGGAATAATTGCGCCGGCGCGGGCGTAAATAGGCATGGTGGCCAGATCGACAGGGCGCTCAACCCATTTTGGGCCGGAAATTTTTTCGTTCGTCCACCAATCAAACCAACCGCCGGCGGGCAAATAAACGCGGCGCGTTTTCGCGGCCTTTTCCGTCACGGGCGCGACCAGCAAATCCCGGCCCCATAGGTATTCGTCGCCGAGTTTTGCGGCGGCGGGATCGTTCGGATAATGCAGCCACAGCGCGCGCATCAACGGCAGTCCCGTATCGCGGGCCTCGCGAGTGAGCGTGTAGGTATAGGGCAGGAGCTGATAGCGCAGGTCCAGGTATTTTCGGCACACGGGCTCCACTTCCGCGTTGTGCAATTCAGCGGGATCCGGCGTCGGACGCGACTCGACGGGCCCGGTTTCGCCGGTGTCCCAACCCCAGGGCAAGTGCAGGTGCCACGTGCGTCCGTGCGAGCGAAACGACGGGCAGAACGCGGCGAATTGAAACCAGCGCGCGTACAGTTCTCCGGTGAAATCGCGATTTGTGCTTGGAAAAAATCCGCCGATGTCGGTGCCCCAAAACGGCGATAAGCTGAGCGAGGAGTTTAGTCCGACTTTAACTTGCGCCGCGAGCGTGTTCCAACTCGAGTTGACGTCGCCGGACCAGATCCATCCGCCGAAGCGCCCCATGCCCGGCGCGCCGTTGCGCTGGAGATTCCACGGCCGCTCGTCTGGCTGGTCGTGGAGCGGTCCTTCGTAATACAGGCGGTGCCGCTCCAATCGGCTCGGCTCATCCAGCCAGTCGCCCTCGTCCGGCCACCAGCCGTCGACTCCGGCGGAGACGAGATCGCGATGGCGGTTCCAGTAATTCGCGATGTGCTGCTTGTCAATCGTTTCACCCGGACCAGGCGGGATTTGTCCGTGCAACGTCGGATAGTCGCGTTGCAGCGGCACGACGTGAAGAACGACATGGAAATGGTTCGAATGCAAGTCACGGATCATCGAAGCCGCGTCGCGGACGAAAACGTTCGTGTTAAGTTGAAATGAATCATGTCCCAGGTTCCAGCCGGCGGGAGCAAAACCGGTGCCGAGAAAAATCAGGGTGTCACATGGAAGGTTCTTTTCCCGAAAGGTTCCCGCCTCCTGGAGGATCTCCGCCTCCGTCGAAAGTGTGCGATGGGATTGCATGAAACCTAGCGCCCACTTCGGTGGCATCACCGGCGCGCCAGTCAAACGCGTGAACTCGCGCAAGGCATCGGCGGGTTCGCGGGCGTCCATCACAAAAATATCAGCAACGCCGGCTTGCATCGCGTTTTGCGGATTGAAAGTTCCGCGCTCGCCCCGCAAGTCAAAACTGCCCGCGGGCGAAGCCGCGTAGATCCCCCACCCTTCCGTGCCGATGAGAAACGGCGAAAAGACCCTGGTTCCAAGTTCGGCGAGCCGATAACGCTGGCCATTGATGAGCGGAAAATTTGAACCGCGCCGATCAAATTGGTCGCCGCCCTCGCCGAGGCCAAGCACCGGCGCGTCGGTGCGAAAGGATACGGCATTGGTGCCGGGGGACGGATTGAATGTTAATTCCTGCACGAGCGTCCCGTCGGCCCGGCGGATGGCGATGGTCAAAGGATGCGGTTCGATGGTGAGGTGAAATTCGCCGACGCGTAGCTTCTTTTCAGACGCCAGATTGTGCGAACGGAATTTTTCTTTCTCCGGAAACACGGCAAGCGTGGGTGAAATTGGCGAAGTCCGAGGATGACCGCGCGAATCGAGCGGACTGAGTTCGATTCGAACTGTCTGGTCGCTAATTTCGCTGATCCTCAACTCAACCGGGACTCCGCCCGACACCAGGGAGAAATCAGATTGCGCCAGCCCGGAAGAGCACGAAATCAAACAACCTAAAAACAACCACAGCGCTGGAATGTGTTTTATCCGACACATCCAACGCCGTGGAGAAAAATGCAAAGGGGAACGAACCTCCGGTCTGGGTTTGAGGTTCATTCCCCGATTTGTAATCAGATTAATGTTCAGGAAAGTTTCTTTTTCGCATCATCCGGCACTTCGATTTTCGTTTTGCCGATGTCCTTGAGTTCTGTGGTGGTGGTGCGATCAATGAGTTGCTCCTCACCGTTGCGATCCATCTTGCCGGTAACTTTGGTTTCGTACTTCACGATCTGGCCATCCTTGAGCCAAATCTTCACGGAACCTTTGGCTTCCTTGGCCGGAGGCCGGTTGCCGCCGCGGCGACCGCCAAAACCAAAACCAGAAGTCAGCAATGACTGTGCTCCTTCTTCCGTCAGGCTGCCGCTGATGACGTCACCGTCTTTTTTGAGTTCCGCGGTCTTGCCGACAATCTCTTGAATTTCCGTAGCCGGCGTTTTGAGATTTTGCAGGCGGCGCACCATCATGGTATTCATGTCAAATCCGCCGTTGCCATCACCGAGTTCTTCACCGGATTTCCAACCTTCCTCGGTCTTCACGGCGACCTTCTTTTCCTTTGCGATCGCGATGCTGGTATTATCCTGGAACGAGGAGGACAGCCAAGTATAACCATCCTTTTCGACTTTGCCTTCCGTCGGGCCGGGAGTGAACTGCGAGTTGGGACCGAGATCCATGGTCGTTTTCCAACTGTAACTCGTGTCCGCCAATTTTTTTGCGGCGGCCGTAACGTCATCTTTGGATGTGGAATCTGCAGCCAGGAGGGTTCCTGCCGCGAGAAGCAATGCACCGAACACTATGTTTTTTTTCATGCTGGTTTTTGTTTAACTTGTTTTTTGATTACCTCTTGCTAGGGGTGACGATTAAGTTATGCCCATTCATGCCGGTGGCAAGCCGAAACCGTACAAAATGGAAACGGCGCCAGGAAGCTGGCCGTCACTGCGCGAGAATATGGTAGGGTATTGACCCATTGAGGGGACGGTCGAATCTTCTGACGATGTTTCCGACGATAAGCTTACGTGCGGGAAAGCCAGGCTTTTCCAATCGTGGCTTAAAGTCGAAGCGAGCCGTAAATCGATGGACTCAAAGCTAATATTGATCGTCGAAGATTATGAAGACGACGCAAAGCTGTTGCAACTGCTTCTCACCAACGGAGGCGTCTCAAACGCGGTTCGCATCAGCCTGAGCGCGGAAGATGCCATTAATTACCTCGATGGCGTTCCCCCCTTCTCGAATCGCGCCATTTACCCGCTGCCATCCGTCGTATTTGTGGATTTGAAATTGCCCGGAATCAGCGGCTTTGAACTTCTTCGCTGGATGAAAAGCCATCCGGAATTGAAGGACATTTTCGTGGTCGTGCTCAGCGCAACGGGCGATTTGATATCAGTCCAAGCCGCGTATTCGCTCGGAGCCAATTCATTTCTCATCAAACCCTGCCGCCCGATGGATCTGGAGAATCTGCTGGCCTGTTATCCGGTTTATTGGAATCGAACCAGTCCGCCGCTATTGCGGTGCCCAGATGGCCTGCCGCCCCTCGATCCGCCTAGCGCGGGGTAAACACCCTATAGCGAACAATTTGCATAACCCCCACACTGCCGGCGAAGTTAAGGCGTTTTATGAACTGGGGCTTGTTCGAATCGTTTTGCGAAATGCTGGAAAGCATTCCGATTAAGGCTGTGTTGCGCGCGGTGGATGCCGAACGCAAAATGGTGGAGGATGACCTCCACAAAAAGCGGACTGAGCGGGACGAATACGTGTCTTCAGTTCTGGGTTTTTGCAATTTCCTGATGCTGGCGGTTTGCGGAATTTACGTTTCGATTACCTCCTTACCGTCCGAGCATCGCGCCATCTATCGGAAAATCGTGCAACGCCTGGTGGACGCCGGAGAGATTCCTTCCGAAATTGTCGGACAATTTGACCGGATATTTCCGCAGAAATTTGATTCTCCGAAAAACGGTGCTAGCTTCGAATATCTAATGGTTGACGGGGAACGATTTACTTAAAAATTCTGACAACGATATCTGCAGCCAGTTGGGGAGGACAACGGGCGGCGAACGTAATAAATTATGTTTAGCCAGCTCCATTTCCTGATGGTGGACGACTCCGAGGACGACGCGCTCCTAATTTCTCGCGCGCTCGAAAAAGAGGATCTCAAACTATCTTACCGGCGGGTCGATAATGCCGCCGATTTGAGCTCGGCATTGGACGACGGCCCCTGGGACCTGATCATCAGTGATTATTCGATGCCCGGATTCAGCGGCGCTGAAGCGCTCGAGGTGTGTCGAAAAAAGGCGTTCGACGCGCCCTTCATCATTGTATCCGGAAGGATTGGTGAGGAAGTGGCCGTGGAAATGATGAAGGCGGGCGCGTCCGATTACGTGATGAAGGACGACCTGCCCCGTCTGGGACCGGCCGTCACCCGTGAACTTCGCGCCGCGCGTGATCGAAAAATTCGCCGGCAGGCACAACTGGCCATGGCACACCTCGCGTCGATTGTCGAAACCTGCGACGACGCCATCATTAGCCAGACCCTCGGCGGAACCGTGTTGAGCTGGAATTCCGGCGCCGAACAATTATTTGGCTACTCGGCCCGCGAGATGATCGGCGAATCGATTGAGGCTTTGGTCCCCCCGGATCTGCGCCACGAGATTTCAGACATCCGCGATGTGATCCAACGCGGCCATCGAGTCGAGCGCATCGAGACGGTTCGTTTGCGGCGTGACGGCGCCGGCATCGACGTGTCTATCACCGTTTCGCCGATCAAGACCAGCGATGGGAACATCCAGGGGGCATCCATCGTTTTGCGGGACATCACGGAACGCAAGCGCCAGGAGAAAGAGCGCTTGCGGTTGATTGAAGAATTAAAAGAAGCCTTGAAGCGGGTGAAAACACTGAACGGCCTGCTGCCCATTTGCGCATCGTGCAAAAAAATTCGCAATGACGGCGGATATTGGGAACAAGTGGAAACCTACATTCGAAGCCGGTCCAACGCCGAATTTACCCACGGCATTTGTCCGGATTGCGTGCGGTTGTTGTATCCTCAATATCAATCCATTTTAGGGCCCGCCGAGACCTCGCGTCAGGAATCTGCCGAGATGCCCAGGCAAGAGTAGGATTAATCCCTATTCAATTCGCGCCGAACAAATGGGATGGAATGGTCAAATGAAAACGCGCAGCAGGCCCTTGGGTATTTCGTTGCAAAACGCGATGCGACTTCGAAGCGCTGAGCTATGGCTGCAATTGGGGCAGCCGATGCAGGCGCTTACAGAATTACAGCGCCTGCCTCTCCGGATTCGGAAACATCCCAAAGCGATGCGAGTCTGCCGCTCCGTTTACCGGGCAGCGCTATCGTGAGCTACTTCGCGCCGGAGGCTGTCGCGTTTTTCAATCCCGGCGAATTGCGAATAACGAGGTTTTTGACGCCATCGAATTTCGCCGGCGCGACGCCTTCCGCGATTTGCGCTTTTAAATTATCCACTTCCAGGCCGTCGATATCCGAGCAAACAATGGCGGGACGTTTGTCTTCCTTTTCCACGCTGAGATTGATGTTCGATAATTCCAAACCGCGCACATGCCGGGCAAAAACTCCGTAGCCGGGCATGATTCCGCTGGGTTCGGGGTAACCCGTGCCCAATTCCCGCGGCATTTTGTCGGCTTGCGCTTCCGTGCCGCCGCCTTTGCAGACGAGACGAATGTTCTCCAATCGCAAGCCTTCGATCGGCTGCTCCGGCAAACCAAAAATTTGGATGCCGCTATTTGCCGAAACACCATCCGCCGTCACGTTCGAAATCAAAATATTCCGCATCCGGCTCGGTTGCTTCACGTCCGGTCCGCGATTGCGCTTGCCGGTGGTGACATAAATCGCGTAGGACGGCACATCCATCATCGTGAGGTTGTTAATGTTGATGTTCTCCAAAACGCCGCCGTCGACTTCTTCCAACGCCAGGCCGCGGCAAGAGCGAAAGACAATATTCGCCACGGTGATGTTCCGGAATCCTCCGTTGGCTTCGGTGCCGAACTTGAGGCGGCCATAACCGCTGCCGTTCACTTTCTTCATCGTGCCGTCGAGCAGGGAACCGACCTGAAAGCCGGAAACCATGCAATTCACGATGGTCATATTTTCCGTGATGACATTGCGACCGAGGGCAAACGAGCTTTTCAGGCAGAGACCATCGTCAATGGGTGAATTGATGCGGCAATTGGAAACCATTACATTGCGGCAGCAATCGATGTCGATGCCGTCGCGGTTCGTGTCCATGGTCACATTGTCCACCGTCAGGTTATCGCAGCCGGTGGTGAGGATGGCGAAATGACCGCCGCGGAAGATGGTGAAATCGCGGAGCACAACATTCTTGCAGAGCTTCAGCGCAATCGCCTTGTTTCCCAGGCGCGCGAGTTGGGTGGTGCTATTTGTATTTCCCGGCCTCAGATGCTGCCCGTCGTTGAACCCCGATACCGCGTCTTGCTTCCCGTCTTGCGTTGAGAGGGCGGTGCCGTCGATCCTCCCAAAGCCCGTGATGGAAACGTTGGTGAGCCCTTCCCCATAAATGAGGCTGTTGTGGAAATAGGTGTGGCCGCCATCCTGATACGCCGTGCCTTCCCAATGCTCCGGTTCGTCGTAGGCATTCAGGTCTTGCGGCGCCGCCTGGATCGTCGCGCCCATGTCGATCAACAAATGAATGTTGCTCAACAGATGAATCGTTCCGCTCAGATAATGCCCGGAAGGCAGATAGACCGTGCCGCCTCCCGCCGCCGCTGCCGCCTCGATGGCTTTGTCAATCGCGGGACTATCCAGATTCTTTCCATCGCCGACCGCGCCGTAGCTGCGAACATTGAAATAAGATTTGTCGGCGTCACCGGCAGCGTGGCACCGGAAAAACAATGATTGCGAAAAAAACAGTGTCGCTAACACGAGTGACGGTGGCGCCAGGGAAATTTTCATAGTTGTTGGAACGTATCAGTTGCTTCCGGGGATTCAACCCAACCAAGCCGCATTTGTCACGTTGGTTTGCGCTTCGTCAGACGCCAGCATGGCAACAAGGTTACATGTTGAATGGGCCAGGCAGTGCTTGGGGTGAACGCATCTCAAAAAATGAGAAGAGGGCGATCTTGATGAACGCTTTGTTTGGCAGGCATTTCATTAACACCCTGCTTTAGCTGGGTGTTCGGGGTGGTCGTACGTTCCGAAACCGCTTCAGCGGTTTGTCCAGGCGAAAAAACCGCTGAAGCGGTTGGAATTCCGAGCCTTCGCTCAACACCCAGCTAAACCGGAGCCATGCAGTTGGATTTGGGGAGCGCACGCGTCTCGCGTGCTGCCGACGGCGTCTCGCCGTCGGCTTCGTATCCACCATCTATTCCCACTGTTTAATTCGGGAAAATGGTAGGACGAAGTTTGCGGCGAGACGCCGCAAACCACACGCGGGAGGCGTGTGCTCCCCATTTCCAACTGCATCGTTACGGCTAAAGCAGGGTGTTAATGAGACCGGGTCAAAGGTGCGTATTTTTTGAGATGCGCCCGCTTGGGGTAAATGCCCCCTTTTCAGTTTGACCAGTCTCCGCACAATCACTTGTTATGGTCGTCCAGCAAACCTTTCAAAATCGCGCGCAAGCTCACCACCCGCCCACCACGGGCGCGCACCCATTGGGACGAAAATTGCCCGCGGGCGCGGAAATCACACCGAACGGCGCGCACTTCCGCGTGTGGGCGCCCAATTCGCGAAAAGTGTCCGTGCAGCTCATTGTGGCTGAAGCAACGAAATCGATCGCGCTCGAATCGGAAAGCGACGGCTACTTTTCCGGGCTCATTGCGGAAGCGCGCGCCAACGCGCTGTATAAATTTCAACTCGACTCGGGCGCGTTCCCGGACCCGGCATCGCGTTTTCAACCGGATGGCCCGCACGGGCCATCGCAAATTATCGATCACACCTCTTTTCGCTGGACGGACACCGAGTGGCGGGGCGTGACCCACGAGGGCCAGGTGATTTATGAGATGCACATTGGCACGTTCACGAAGCAAGGCACCTGGCGGGCCGCGATGGAGCAATTGCCCGAACTCGCCCGCCTGGGCATCACTTTGCTCGAAGTCATGCCGATCGCGGATTTCCCCGGTCGTTTTGGCTGGGGTTATGACGGCGTGGATCTCTTCGCGCCCACGCGGCTTTATGGCGGGCCCGATGATTTTCGCGCCTTTGTCGACCGGGCCCACGCGCTTGGCCTCGGGGTGATTCTCGACGTGGTTTACAATCACATCGGGCCGGACGGGAATTATCTGAAACAATTTTCGCCGGACTATTTCACGGATCGTTACCAAAACGAATGGGGCGAGGCGCTCAATTTCGACGGCCCGCAGTCCCGACCCGTCCGGGAATTTTTCATTGCGAACGCCGGTTATTGGATTGATGAATATCATCTCGATGGCCTTCGACTCGACGCCACGCAACAGATATTCGACAGTTCCGACGAACACGTCCTGGCCGCCATAGCCAAGCGCGTTCGCGAAGCCGCCCAAGGCCGTTTGACCTACCTGGTCGCTGAAAACGAAACGCAAGATTCCGATTTGATTCGGCCGGTCGAGCAAGGCGGCTATGGCCTGGATGCGTTATGGAACGACGATTTTCACCACAGCGCGACGGTGGCGCTCACCCGGCGAAACGAGGCGTATTATTCCGACCACCTTGGGCACCCGCAGGAATTCATCTCCGCCATGAAGCGCGGATTTTTATTCCAGGGGCAATGGTATTCGTGGCAAAACAAACGGCGCGGGACTCCGACGACGGGATTGCACCCGGCGAATTTCGTCAATTGCATCCAGAACCACGACCAGGTGGCGAATTCCTTGCGCGGCATCCGCCTGCATCAACTCACCAGTCCCGGAAGTTTCCGGGCGATGACCGCCCTGCTCCTGCTCGGCCCCGGAACGCCCATGCTGTTTCAAGGCCAGGAATTCGCCGCCTCCACCCCGTTCCTTTATTTTGCCGACCACAATCCCGAACTGGCGAAACTTGTGGCGGTGGGACGCCGGCAATTCCTGGAACAATTTCCCAGCATCGCCTGCCCGGAATCCACGCCATGCCTCGCCAATCCGGAATCCGAAACCACGTTCATGAATTGCAAGCTGGACTTCGCCGACCGCGAGCGAAACGCGGATTATTACGCGCTGCACCGGGATTTGTTAAAGCTGCGGCGTGAAGATCCCGTGTTTAACACTCCGCGCGCCGGAAGCCTCGACGGCGCCGTGCTGGGAACGGAAGCGTTCGTTCTGCGGTTCTTTGGAGAGGACCACGGCGACCGGCTGTTGCTGGTAAATCTCGGGCTCGATCTTCAACTGACCGCCGCGCCCGAGCCGCTGCTGGCGCCGACGATGGATGCCCCTTGGAAATTACTGTGGTCCAGCGAAGATCCTCGCTATGGCGGTTTCGGCACGCCTCCGCTCGGAGAGGGAATCTGGCGGATACCCGGGCGCG